>Ga0190363_1001340_pt1 | contig 14508 bp, 14 predicted proteins | sample 48721867_MG_FD_161272 | JGI IMG/M metagenome (GOLD analysis project Ga0190363, IMG submission 161272) | Hydrothermal vent microbial mat bacterial communities from Southern Trench, Guaymas Basin, Mexico - 4872-18-6-7_MG | ecosystem: Environmental > Aquatic > Marine > Hydrothermal vents >...
TCCAAAAAATTCTTTTTTATCATAATTTTTTCTTTTTCACTAACTGGAATTTTATCCGTAAACTCATCCTCAAATTTTATTAGAAGTTTATTCTTATCGATGATGTATGGAAACTCTACTCCATGAAATTTCATATCACAAATTCGATAAACCGCAAAATTTCGATGGTATCTTTCATTTGTCTTAAAATATGAGATGTCTAAATATCCTGGAAGTAAAACTTGAAGAGTTTTTTCGAAGGTTGGGAATGTTCCACGTGGTAGGTTTAAAAATTCAACAAATGGTTTTCCATGTATTTGGTCAAGCCAATGCTCGATCATTCTTAAAACTAATGCTTCATTTTGTTGTACAAGAAGTTGAGGCAGATAATGGTGAATTATTACTCCTTGACCCATTTTGTTTCTTACTCTGTTTACAAAAATTGATAGGTCGCTTAACGATTTTATTTGTCCAACATCAATTTTAACCTGTTTAAAATTTGTTAAAACATCATAGGCGGTTAAAACAACAACAGGTTTTTCTTTTGCATACTCAGAGAAAAGTGCATTTAAAAACATTAAGGAATCGTAGTGTCCCTCATCTAAGATAAGCACCATTAACCCTTCTCTAAGATTTGATATGTAGTCGAAAACTTCATGTTTGGTTTTGAATTTTTGCATTATTATGTATCCCTAGCATCCTTAATTTAAGTAGGATATTTTTCCCTAAGTATATGATATAACACCGTCAGTATTAAATTAACTTTATCTCAAAATTAAAGATTCTCACCTAAAAAACAATATAACCTTGAAAATTCTTTATTAAGTTTTGTAGGTTTAAAGTTTAATTTTTCAAAAAATAAAACAATTTTAGAGTTAAACAAGTAAAAAACTAACAAGTTTGAGAAAAATGTTCAAGAAAGATGGAGAGAAAAAAAGGTTTCTTAAATTGCTTATTAAAAGTTTTAGAGTTTATTCTATTCCCTATATGGTTATGGTTTGTTTAACAGGTCTTTTTCTTGTTCATCCTTATCCTCATTTTACCGATATTCTAACGTTTTCATTAATTGCAACTTTTTGTTGGATTGGAGGTATGCTTTACTATGATGTTAGCCATGCAGATGAAGACCTAATAAAAAAGCCAAATAGACTTATTCCAACTTTTCCTCAAATTAAGAAAAAGATTATTGTTTTATCTATCGTTTTTTTTATTTTAGCTTCATTAATAATTTTTAAAGTCAACCTAATTAAAGGAATTATTTTTGTTTCTGTAGGTTTAAGTATCATGCCACTTTACAGTTTTTTCAAAAAACGTTTAGTTTTAAAAGGAAAGTATGTTGTTAGAGGCTTAGGTGGAGTATTACTTGTTTTACTTGCACCTTTTATTTTATCAAAGTTTACATTTGAACTATTTTTGGTGAGTGTTTCAATTTTCTTTTTGGATGTTGCTGGAAACATAGCAGGAGATATTCGAGATTGGAAAAAAGATGGGTATACTTCCGTTGTAAGCCATTGGGGAATTAAAAAAACAAAAATTTTAAAGTTTATCTTTGCTTCTGGAGGAATTATTCTACTTTTTGCTGTCTTAATACTTTTAAGAAATAACATGCAATTTTTTATTGTTTTAACGTTAACCTATCTTTTTCTTGAATTGTTTTTACTTAGGGTTAGAATGGAGTTTACCCATAGGGGTTTTATTCTTCTTAAAACAACTCTTCCTCTTATCCTTATTTTTTTCCTAGTTTCTCTTCCACTTGTAATATTGACAGTTATTTTACCTCTAATCCTTTTTGTAAATTACAGTTATAAAACAACCCATCCGGAATTTGAAATTCTTTAACATTAGAAAGTTTTATCTAAAAACTCTTCCAAGGTTAATTGTTTGTTTTTTTGGCTTAAACTAAGAACATGAAGAACAATTTCTTCCATGTTTTTAAATCTAAGCTTTTTAATTTTTTCAAAACCCCAATCTAAACATTTAATAGCTGAAATTAAACATGCTGCAACAACAGATTTCATCCAATCTTTTGTTTGAATATAGGCTGCAAGCAAAGAACCACACCAGGTATCTCCCGCACCAGTTGTATCTTTAGAGGTTACTGTTAATCCACTTAAGGCAGGAATCATCTGGATTTTTCCATTCTCAACCATGATTGCACCCAATTGACCTAAAGTTACAGCTAATCTTCTAGCTTTTAAAACGTTAACAGCATGGATTAAACTATCTGTTTCAGCTAAAGCCATAGCTTCATAATCATTTAAAACCATAAGGTCAACTTGTTTCATAAGATTTCTAAGAATTCTTCTATTTTCACGTTTTTCCAAATAATCTGGTGAACTATTTATTGAAACCCAAACATTAGAAGAAATTTTTTTAATATGTTCAACAAATTTTTTAGCTTTTAGTGGGTTTATGGGTGCTAAATGAATAAAGACATCATCTTTAATCCAATGTTTAGGAAGGTCTTTAATGGTTATTTTTGCTCCTGCTCCAAGTTTAACAACATCATAGGTTGCCTTAAATTTTTCATCATAATTAATTCTAAAGAAGGTTGTAGGCACATTAACAACCTTAATAATTGAACCAGGAAAAGTTGAATGTATAAAATTTAAATGTTTAAAATCTTTTCCAACAGCTGAAATAATTTTTACATTATCATACAAAACTTTTGCTCCTAAAGAGGCGTATAAAGCTGCTCCTCCAAGTTGAAGATTCTCTCCCCAAATGTTTTTTACATGGTCGATTGAAATATGCCCTATAAACAGTAGTTTTTCCTTAGCCATCTAATTTCATCCAATGTATTTCAATTATCATCTTATTTATAACTTTAAGGATGATATCATCATTTAATCATCAATTCGGAGAAGAACAGCAATTTTATCCATTTCTTTTTTCAAGTTTTCTTGGGAAAAATTTTGAATAGCATCTTTAAGCTTCAACAATTTATTTTCAATATCTTCCTTTGTTGAAGGTGGAAAAGATTGAACAGCATCAAGTAAAGCAAAAAATCTACCCACGATATCTTCCTTAAAGGATGGTATCAAAATAATGTGCACATGCGGAATACGTAAACCTCGAACAATCATACAAACAACTTCCGGATTTAAAACATCCTTAATTTTTTTAGCAACAATTTTTACTACCCTAAAAACTTTTTCAAATTCATCATTCTCTAACTCATAAAACCATTGAACATGTCTTTTAGAAATAATCAAGCAATGTCCTTGAGTTAAAGGATTTACATCTAAAATTCCGATAGAAGCGTCATTTTCATAAATTTTTTTAGCCTCAATTTCACCCTTAACAATTTTACAAAAAATACAGTTGTTCATGTTTCCAATTTCCCTCTTAAATTTAGGTTTAAACTTAAACTATTTAATAGTAAAGAATGAAAGAATTATTCATCTCTTAGGGAGATTATTATGAGTGGGTTTAGAAAATTTTCTAAAGCGGGAGACCTTGGTTATACAAGCCTACTTAAAGGTCAAAGAGTACCAAAATATGACCCAAGAGTTGAAGCTTATGGTGTTTTAGATGAAGCTGTTTCAGCACTTGGACTTGCAAAAGCTTTATCTAAAAATAAAAAAATTAAAGAAATTATTTCAACCATTCAAAAAGAACTTTACGGTTTATGTTCCGAGCTTGCTACAGCACCGGAAGATTATCATGAAGCTCCCTTTAAAATCTCCGAAAATCATACCAAGAAAATAGAAAAATTTATTGATGAGTTTTTGGAGAAAAAACCTTTACCATCCCGTTTTATCATTCCTGGTGAAACTCCGGCTTCTGCTGCTTTAGATTTAGCTCGCACAATTGTTAGAAGGGCTGAAAGAAGGATTCATAAACTTCTTCATGATGGTGTAATACGAAATGTTGAGATTGGAAAATATTTAAACAGGGTTGCTGACTTAATTTTCACCTTGGCCAGATTTGAGGAGGAAAGTTAAAAGTTTTAAGTTTGGCTCCGACCTGGTTGTCATTCTTCATGAGTTTCTGAAATACCAGCTTTCATCATCGCCAATTAATATGTAGACTTAGATATTTGTTAATTTTTTGTTCTGGGTTAATTTTAAATTTGCTAAGGTTAGGTTTAATTTATGGTGAAAATGAGGGGAGAAGGGTGGAAAATAGTCCTAACAGCAGAAAGATGCATGATGAGTGATTATCACGGTTCTCTTTTCCTAGGCTTTTGTGCATGTGCACCCAAAAAACTTTGGAACTCTTTTGCATTCTTCCATTTTATATGTCCAAAAGCTCCCACCTACGACAACGGTAAATCCAAACTAGCCCCTTATGCAACAAGAAAAATTGAAGCTTCCCTACTGGAGTACGGCTTCACCGAAGATGAGGTTGCCGTAGTCGACCCTGAAAGTATCCGTGACTATGTTGGACCTAAAACCAAGGTTATAGGTGTAACCTCAAACGACCCCCTTGGTAGAGGGCCAGCCACAACAACATTTTCAGCTCCAACAGGATTTTTCCGTGATAAAGGTGAAGCTTACGATGCATGGAAGTTTAGGGAGCTTGTAACAGACCCATACCTAAAACATTGGGGAGCAAAAATTGTTGTTGGCGGTCCCGGTTCATGGCAACTTGAGGATGACAAGGAAAGACGTAGGTTAAATGTTGATGTTGTCGTGATTGGTGAGGGTGAAAATGTTACTCCACCACTTTTTGAAAAGATAGTTAAAGGTGAAAAGGTTCCCGAGGTTGTTTATGGGGATATTGTTGAAACAGAGAAGATGTCTAAAATTCGTGGAGGAACTGTTGGGGGTGTTGTTGAAGTTTCAAGGGGATGTGGACGTGGATGTAAATTTTGTATACCAACACTTCTAAAGCTTCGTTCTAGACCTCTTGAAGATATATTGGAGGAGGTAAGGGTAAACGTTCAAGCACAACAAACCCAAATTACTCTTCATGCCGAAGATATTTTAAGGTATAAGGCTAACGGGATAAAGGTAAATAGGGAAGCTGTAACCTCACTTTTTGAATCCGTCAAAAAAATTGAAGGTGTAGAAAACGTTGGTCCAAGCCATTTTGCTTTAGCCTCTGTAGCTTCTCAGCCTAAACTTCTAAGAGAAATCTCGGATATTGTTGGTGTTGGTGGAAGAGAAAAACCTTGGATTGCAGGTCAAACAGGAGTAGAAACCGGAAGCCCAAAACTTATAGAAAGACATATGCCTGGGAAGGCTTTACCCTTTAAACCTAAAGAATGGCCTGATGTTGTTGAGCAGGCTTTTGGGATTTGTATGGATAGTGATTGGGTGCCATGCGGAACTCTAATCTTGGGTTTGCCTGGTGAGGAAGAGGAGGATATTTTAAAGACTATAGAGCTTATGGATAGATTAAAGAATTATAAGAGTTTGATTGTCCCCCTCTTTTTTGTTCCTATAGGCTCTCTTAAGAAGGAAAAACGTTTTACTGTTGATGATATGAAAGAGTATCATTGGGACCTTATGCTTAAATGTTGGGACCATGGGATGAGGTGGGCTGAGGAGCTTGCAAAAGAATACGTGGTTAAGATGCCTTTCCTAGCAAAAACCTTTGTTTTGTCTTTTATTACTTGGGTTGTAAAGTTTGCTGATAAAAGGGCTAGAAAAAATATAGTTAAGCTTAAGGAAAAAAGCTTAAAACGTTAAACCTTAAAATAACTTTTGAGGTGTGTTAAACAACGTCTTCAGGTTCTGGGACGGTTGAAACCATAGAGTTTTTAAGGTCTACTCTTGATAGGAGGCTTTTAAGATATTTTCTGAAAAAGTTTTCTTCAAAATGTGGGAAAGATGGGAAAAATAGGGTTGAGGTTGCTTTAGAGCTTTTTACTGGTCAGAGGGATTCTGCATGTTGGACCTGTAACCATATAGTGTATCCTATTGTTAGGTGGGCTGTTGAGAAGGGGAGTAAAGCTTTTGGTGTTAGCAGAGAAAAACTGTTGGAAAAGTTTAGTAATGTCTATTGGAGGAGGGGACTTGTAAACGTTTTAAACGGTATTGCAAAATTTGGGGTTAAAAAGCCTTTTACACCTGGAGCACCCTTTCTTGTGGTTTGGAATTTTACCCAGCTTTGCAATCTAAAATGTAAACATTGTTATGCTTCTGCTGGGAAACCAGACCCAAATGAGCTTACAACCCAAGAAGCTTTTAAGGCTTTGAATGAGCTTGTGGATGCTGGGGTAAACATTATAGCTTTTTCTGGTGGAGAACCCCTCATGCGTAAAGATATTTTTGATGTTTTAAAGAGAGCAAGTGACCATGGTGTTTTTACAGCTATAGCGACCAATGCCACCCTTATCACAAAAGATGTTGCAAAAAGGCTTAAGGATGTTAATCTTGGCTATGTTCAAATAAGCTTAGACGGTGCAAACCCTGAAACCCATAACGGTTTTAGAGGTGTTTCCAAGGCTTTTGAGAGGGCTATTCAGGGTATAAAAAACTGTGTTGAACAAGATATTTTTGTTGAAGTTGCAACAACAGCAACAAAAATTAATTACGAGGAAATTCCAGTTATCATAGATTTATGTGAAAAACTTAATGTTGATTGGTGGATGATGTACAACTTTGTTCCAACTGGTAGAGGAAGATTCATCCTCGAAAACGATTTATCCCCTGAGGAAAGGGAAAGACTTTTGAAGATTTTATGGGAAAAACTTAGAAGTAAACCTAAACTTCAAGTTTTATCTACAGCTCCTCAATATGCTAGAGTTGCTCTTCAAATGGAGGAGGAAGCTAAAGAAAAAAGCGGAGAAATTATTGTTCCAACCCATTTTTATAATCCTCATTTACATGGTCAACTTCTAAGTTTAAGTGATTTTATTGGAGGTTGTGGCGCTGGAAGATTTTATTGTGCTCTTGAACCTAATGGAGATATAACTCCATGCGTATTTTTCCCTCTTAAGGTTGGAAACATTAAAATTGATGATTTTAAGGAAACATGGGAAAATAATAAGATTTTTTTGGATTTACGTGACAGAGACAAATTAAAACCTCATTGTGGAGTTTGCGAATACAAATATGTTTGCGGTGGATGTAGGGCAAGAGCTTACGGATATTTTGGAGATTATTTAGCTCCAGACCCAGGATGCATAAACAATAGGCAAGAATGGAATAAACTTTTAAGAGAAACTATTTAAACCCTCCAAAAATTAAACTATTTCATGTTTTAAACCTAAACTATGCTAATTTTTGGTGTATTTAAAATGCTTGAAATAAAAGATTTAACAGTTGAAGTTGGAGGTAAGATAGTTTTAAAAGATTTTAGTTTAAGCATTGAAAAAGGTGAAACCCATGTTTTACTTGGTCCAAATGGTTCAGGAAAAACATCACTTATTCTAACAATTTTAGGGTTTCCAAGGTATAGAGTTGTTAAAGGTGAAATTATTTTTAAGGGTGGAAATATTACAAGTCTTCCTATTCATGAACGTGTAAAACTTGGAATAGGTGTTGCATTTCAACATCCACCCAAACTTAGAGGAGTAACCTTAAACGAAATTGTAAATATTTGTATGGGAGAATTAAGTGAAAATATAAATCCAGAAACTTTAAAACTTGTTGAAGAAATGAAAATTCCTAAAGAATTTTTGTTTAGGGATGTTAATGTTGGTTTTTCAGGTGGAGAAATCAAAAAATCTGAAATTTTGCAGTTATTAGCTCAAAATCCAGATTTTGTAATGTTAGATGAACCTGATTCTGGTGTTGATGTTGAAAATATAGCTTTAATTGGAAAATTAATAGGTAAACTTCTTCAAAGAGATGTTATGCCAAGTATGAGGGAAAAATCAGGGTTGATTATAACTCATGCAGGACATATTTTAAATTATGTTAAGGCTGATAGAGCTCATGTAATGTTAAATGGTAGAAAAGCATGTTCAGGTGAAACAAATGAAATCCTAAACCAAATCATGAAAAACGGTTATGAGGAATGTGTTAGAAAATGCCAGAAGGATTAAAACAAAAAGAAAAAAATAAAACAGTAAAAATTGAAAAGTATAAGTTTAAACTGGAGAAAGAAGAAAGAAAAATCCAAAATTTAGATGAGCTTCCAGAAGAATATGTAAAAGTTCTACCTCATGTTGGTTTTGACCCGAAGGAAAGTCAAAGGTCAGGTTCTTTTTTCCAGCTTAATTGTTCAACTTTATTTGCTAAAGCTAAACAAGCCGGACTTGAAATCATGAGTACTGTTGATGCTCTTAAAAAGTATAATTGGTTAAAAAATTATTGGTGGAAAGCTGTTTCTGTTACAGCTGATGAATATACTATGTTGACGGAGGAAAAAGGTTTTGATGGGTATTTTATAAGAGCCTTACCTGGAGTTAAAACAATTTTTCCTCTTCAAGCATGTTTATTTATAAGTGAGGATAAGCTTGCTCAAAATGTTCATAACATAATAATTGCTGAAGAAAATTCTGAGCTTCATATAATTACTGGTTGTACAATTGCACCTTATGTCAAATCTGCTTTACATGTAGGTGTGTCCGAGTTTTTTGTTGGAAAAAATGCGAAAATTAGTTTTACAATGATTCATAGTTGGGGTAAGGATGTAGATGTTAGACCAAGAACAGGAATTATTGTAGATGAAAACGGAGTTTTTATCAGTAACTATATTTGTTTAAATCCTGTAAAATCTTTGCAAATGTATCCTACAGCTTACTGTACTGGGAAAAATGCAAAAGTAACTTTTCAATCAATTCTTTTTTCCTCGGAAAATTCATGGATGGATGTTGGTTCAAGAACATTTTTAAAGGAAGAAAATTCCACAACCCAAATGTTAACTAGGGCTGTAGCAAAAGACCAAGGAGATATTACTGTTAGAGGACATTTAATTGGTGAAGCATCCAATGTAAAAGGTCATTTAGAATGTAGAGGACTTATCCTATCTGATAATGCAAGAATTCATGCTATTCCAGAATTGGAAGCTAAAGCTGAAAATGTAGAGTTAACCCATGAAGCTGCTGTAGGTAAGATTGCTGAAGAGGAAATTATGTATTTGATGGCAAGAGGCCTAAATTTTGATGAGGCTGTTTCTGTTCTTGTTGGTGGGTTTTTAAGGTTAAACCTTGAAGAATTACCAAACCAATTAAGAAATGAAGTAAGAAGAATGTTAAAGTTAAGTATGAAAAAGTTTATCTAGGTTAAGTGAAAAATCACTATAACCTTATTGAACATAAGGTTAAAGGCTGGGGAAATTATGTTTGATAAAGTTAGGAAAATAATCGATGAACAAATAAAACCTGCACTAGAAGCTGAAGGTGGATTTATTGAGTTGATTGAGGTTAAGGAGGATGGTAAAGTTTTAGTTAGAATGGGTGGAGCATGTGCAGCTTGTCCAATGAGTCAGTTTACCTTAAAAAATTTTGTTGAAGCTTTACTTAAGGAACAAATTCCGGAAGTTAAAGAAGTAATTTCTGTTGTTTAAAAAACGTTAACTATTAAAAAATAAAATAAGGATAGTTTTTCCAGTTTAAAGTTTGGAGGTTTTTCTCAAGCTTTATATGTTGGTTTAGGTACAGCTGGTATCCCTTGGTTTTCAAGATTCAAAGTTTAGGTAGGGAGGTTTTAGAAAAAGTTTAATTTTTTTAGTTGAGTAGGGCTTTTTGAATGGTGGTTGTAGGCTTATGGAAAGGATTACCCTTGCTCATGGCGCTGGCGGAGTTGTTATGCATAAACTTATCAAAAAATATATTCTTAGCTATTTTGGGAGATGGAAAACTGATGTTCCTCTTGAAGCCTTAGATGATTCAGCTGTTGTTGATGGAATTGTTTTTACAACAGATTCTCATACTGTAAAACCTTTATTCTTCCCTGGCGGAGATATTGGAAGATTAGCTGTTTCAGGAACAATCAACGATATTGCTGTTATGGGTGCTGAACCTTTAGCTTTATCAGCTGGATTTATTGTTGAAGAAGGTTTTCCAATAACAGATTTTGAAAAAATCTTAAAAAGTATGAGGGAAACATGCGATGAAGCTGAAGTTTTACTTGTAACAGGCGATACAAAAGTTTTAGAAAAAGGTGGAGTTGACAAGTTTATTATAAACACATCCGGTATTGGAAGAAGAAGTAAAAATTTAGATAAAAATCTTCAAGAGGTTAAAAAGTATAGGCAACTAAACTCTTCTTGGCTTTTAGATTCAAACCTAAGAGATGGAGATAAAATTATAGTTAGTGGAACTGTTGGTGACCATGGATTAGCTATTTTATCTTTTAGGGAAGGTTATAGTTTTGGAAACAAAATTGTTTCTGATGTTACTCCGTTAAATAAGGTTATTGATAAAGTTTTAGAGGTTGGTGGAGTCGTATGTATGAAAGACCCAACTAGAGGTGGACTTGCAAACACTCTTAATGAATGGAGTGAAAAATCTAATGTTGGAATATTATTGTATGAAGACCAGATTCCTATTAGGGAAGATGTTCGTGCAGCATGTGAGATGTTAGGGATAGACCCTTTAGAAGTTGGAAATGAGGGAAAAATAGTTTTGGGTGTTGTTCCACAAAAAGCTGAAGAAATTCTTGAAGTTTTAAGAAAAACAAAAGAGGGAAAAAATGCTCAGATTATAGGTGAAGCAACCAAAAAATTTAGCGAAGTTATAATTGAAACAACTGTTGGTGGAAAAAGAATTTTACCTCCACCCATTGGAGACCCCGTTCCAAGAATATGCTAAAAATTTTACAAACAAAAAATGTGTAATTATTTTTCAAAGTTTAGATGAATTTTTTAACAAGATTGGTAGCTTAAAATTTTCTTTTTCCATATTTAAACTGGATGTTACATGCACCTTCTACTGAAACCATGCATGGTCCTACAGGCTTATCTGGTGTACAAACCCTACCAAATAATGGACAATCTTCGGGGTTTACAAGTCCACGTAAAATTTCTCCACATCTACAACCTTTAGGTTCCTCAAAAAATTTTTCATCAATTTTTTCTAAAATATCTTCAAATCTTTTTCTTGCATCATATTTCTCAAATTTTTTTCTTAACCTCATTCCAGATTTAGGAATAATTGGAAAACCACGCCAAGCAATATCAAAAGGTTCAAAAACTTCCTCCATAACTTTTAATGCTTTAGGATTTCCTTCATATCTAACAGACCTTACATATTCATTTTCAACTTTAGCTTCATCATGCCTAATTTGGTTTGCAAGCATGTATACCGCCATCAAAAGGTCTAAGGGTTCAAAACCAGCTATAACTTGTGGAATTTTATAAATTTTTGAAATTTCTTCGTAAGGTTTAACCCCGATAATTGTGCTAACATGTCCAGGTTCAATAAGTCCATCAAGCTTTAATTCACCCATCCCTAACAATGCATGAAGAGCTGGAGGAATATACCTATGACAACATAAAACAGAAAAATTTTCAGGTAAGTCTTCCATTAAAATTTTTGCTGTGCTTGGTGCTGTTGTTTCAAAACCAACAGCCATAAAAATAACATCTTTACTTGTTTTTTCAGCAATTTTGACGGCATCCTCCACACTATAAACTATTCTTACATCACAACCCTCAGCACGTTGGTCAAGCAAAGAACCAACCTGACTGGGTGCTTTTGCAACATCCCCATAAGTAGCAACAATTAAACCCTCCCTAGCTAAAAAAGCAGCTTCACAAAATTCTTTAGTTGTGGTAACACATACAGGACAACCTGGACCTTGTCTAATTTCAACTCCACATTGTCTAAAAAGTTCATCTAAACCATACCTAACAAGGGTATCCTGATGAGTTCCACAAACATGCATAACCCTAAGATTAAGCCCCATCTTCCTTAAATTTTTAACAATTTTTTCAGCAAAAGCTTTATCCCGAAATCTAAACATTCAACCTTCAACCCTTACCCATCTATTTTTTCCGAGTAAAACCCCATGTAAACTTTAAAACAGGAAAAATTGAAATTAACATTGTTAACAATGTAAACATTATACTACCTCCCATCAAAACTAAAGATATAAACATCATCTCTCCAATAAACAATAAAATTAGGCTTCCAACCCACAAACCAAAAAGAATTTTAAACAATTTTTTAATTTTTTTCCAGTCAATTTTTCTTAACAATCTATTTGTTAACCCTACTACTGGGATTGAAAAATAGATTATTCCTGCAAAAAAACTTCCTGTAAAAATAGCTGTTATTACAGCTAATTCCGGGTTAAAATCAAGGGTATCTGTAGCCCATTTTGATAGATGGGCTAAACCTATAGTTGGGTAAAGAATAAACCTAAAAAATGTTTTTAACGGAGGTTTGTTTGCAATGTAAAATGCTAAAGTTGGACTGAAAGAATAATACCAAGCATTAACCACCTTTACAAAATTTTCTCCAACAAAAGTTTCCGCAAAAACCTTATCCCTTAAACCTCTTAAAAACTGAACTTCAGGTGCAAGTTCTGAACCGTAAGCTACTGTTGCAATGATACATGGGTTTATTTTAACCCTAACAATAATCTTATTCACTAAAAAATCATTTTCATAGTAACTCCACACTAAGTCGTATTCGCCAGGGTAGATATCATCTGGAATTTTAATTGTAAAAACATCATTGACTGTTTTATTTCCTCCAGCTTCAACGTATCCAACCTCAACAATTTTAGGTTCAACCCATTGAGCAGCAGAACCTGAAGCTTTAGCAATATAATAGGTTGGATATGGTGCTGGATTAAAAACAAGCAATCCTCCCGTATATTCCCTACCCGCAGCAACAGAAATAAAAGGTGTGCGACCAACATTGACTGTTAAATTTCCGGACCAAAAAAGTTTTCCATCAGCATAATAACTCCATGTAAGACTATAATTTCCAGGTCTTGCTTCAGAAGGAATTGTCAAGTTGTAGGCATATGGAAGAAGTTTAACTTCATTAGGTTTTAATCTTCCAAAATCAACCTTTTTTGGATGTATCCAGTTTACAATTTCCCCAGAAGCTTCTGCTATACAATTTACTTCATAATTGTAAGGGTTTTCTGCTTGAAGCCAACATATTCTTGTTTCACCTGGAAACATTATTATTCTGTTAATTGTTTTGTTAGATGAATAGGCGGGAGCCAACAAAAATACTGTTAAAAACAACATTAAACAAATAGCTACTACCATTTTTTTCAAGTTTATTTTCCACCAATACCTACAGATTTAAGATTTCAATAAGCTTATCTATTCCTAAACCTGTTTTACAACTTACTCTTACTGTTTTAATTTTTGGGTTTATAGACCTAATTTCATTCTCAAGTTTCTCTAAATTTACACCCATAATTTCAGCAAGGTCTATCTTATTTACTACAACAATATCAGCATTTAAGAATGTTAATGGATGTTTTACCGCAACATATCCTCCCTCAGTCACACTAACAACAACAATCCTTTTTTCTGTTCCAAGCTTAAAATCTGTTGGACATATTAGGTTTCCAACATTCTCAATAAAAATTAAATCTATCTTCTTTAGGTCTATTTTTTCCAAAGCCTTTTTTATCATATTTGCCTCCAAATGACATTCTTTCCCTGTATTTATCTGAACAACTTTAACCCCATGTTTACCAATAAGGTCTGCATCTATGGTTGTTGTTAAATCCCCATTTACAACAGCAATAGAATATTTTTCTTTTAAAGCTTGAACAAGTCTTTCAATAAGAGAAGTTTTACCTGTTCCAACAGAACCCATAACATCAAAAGCTCTAACCCTATACTTCTCAAAAATTTTTCTATTTTCTTCAGCAAACTTGTTGTTTAGTTTAATTAAGTCTGCTTCAACATCTATTGTTTGAATATTTTCAACCTTAACAATTTCTCTCAAACCTTTTTCACCGTATTTTTTCAGTTTCCATCTCCAAAATTTCCTTCCATAATTGAAGAGATTCTTCAGCACTTTTCTCATCCAAAACTTGAATAGCAAAACCAGCATGAACAATTACATATTCTCCAACTTTAACATCAACAAGTGAAACATTAACCTCTCTAACTATTCCTCCACCAAAATCAACTTTAGCATGTTCTCCTTTTACTTCTAAAACTTTTGCAGGTATAGCTAAACACATAAGTATTCTTCCCTTATCCCTCAGCCAAGTTATTTCCTCGAAAAAATTAAAGTTTTTGTTTTAAATAAAATTTTAAGAAAAAATTTTTAGCATCAAACTTGCAGCAATAACTTGTCCAAAAGATATTCCCCCATCACCTGGTGGGACATGATGATGAACAACAAATTTTAACCCATTTTTTTCCACAATTTCTTTAATTGTTTGGGTTATTTGTTTATTGTAGGCTACACCACCAGTAAAACCAATATTTTTTACACCTAAACTTTCAGCTTTTTTAACAGCTAACAAAGCTAAACTTTTGGCCAAATACATCTGAGCAGAACATGCAAGATCTTCAATTGAATATTTTCTTAGATTTTCAAAAATTTCTAGAAGCAGATAAGTTGTGTTTATGGTTTCATTTTCAATTTTTGGTTCAAGATTTAATATATCTTTCCCTCTTAATGCTGTAGATTCAAGTTTTAGTGCTGGTTCACCTTCATAGGTTCTTTCATAACATATTCCTAGTAAAGCTGAAACAGCA
>Ga0190363_1001343_pt1 | contig 14493 bp, 14 predicted proteins | sample 48721867_MG_FD_161272 | JGI IMG/M metagenome (GOLD analysis project Ga0190363, IMG submission 161272) | Hydrothermal vent microbial mat bacterial communities from Southern Trench, Guaymas Basin, Mexico - 4872-18-6-7_MG | ecosystem: Environmental > Aquatic > Marine > Hydrothermal vents >...
GATTGGACAGATATCCACCATTATGTCTATCTTGACTCCTTAGCGATCTCAATAATTACATAATTTGAGAAATATTTAAAAGTTTAGGGAAAGAGCGAATATTTTAAAGTCAGCATCACTATTATTTAATGCTCAAATTCTCTTTATCATTCTAATCCATTTTCCAGCAGATATAGTTTCAATGAAACCCATTTTTTTATAAAATTTTTTGGCATGAAAATTTTTAATGCCAACCCATAAACCTATAGTTCTTCGACCCCTACTCTTTAAATATTCAATAGCCCTGTCGACAAGCAATCTTCCTATACCCTGACCTCTATACTTTGGATGAACAAATAATTCATGAATTTCACCTAAAACTTCGCCTTCAAAGCGGCTGAACCAATTTGCGTCGCAAGCAATAAAACCGATGGGCTCATTCAACTCAACTATAAAAAAGCCTTTTGGATCCCTTGAAAGCAACCAATAAAAATATCGTTTTATGTCCTTCTTATTGGTGTAAGCGTACTCTTCAAGTCCCCTATAAGATGTAGCGTATAATCTAACGAAAACTTTTGCATCTTTCGACATCACATTTCTAATATTCACGATAAAACGCTTTTATTTTAGAGGTTTAAAAATCTTCTTGATGAACACTTTATCACTTCTTGAGACTCTGGTTAAAATAGAATCCCCCTCAGGAAAAGAGGAGAAGCTAAGTAGGTTCATTTTGAATTATTTAAGTAAGTTAGGCTATGATGCTTTCATTGAACATTCAAATGTTCTTGTCTCACCGGAGAAAAAATTTATTGTTGCAACCCATCTCGATACTTTTAGAGTTTTAGCGCCATTCTCATTTGACGGCAAATATGCCTATGGAACTGGAGTATGCGATGCTAAGGCAAGCATAGCTGCCATTCTTCTAGCTCTGGAAAAGATTAATGAACTTAATTTTGGAATAGCCTTTTTCTATGATGAGGAGAATGAAGGAAGAGGTTCAAAGGAATTCTGCGCAAACTATAATCCTAAAATGGCTATTGTAATGGAACCAACATACTTAAAGATTGCAAATGTGCAGCATGGTGGGCTGGAAGCGAGGATCAGAGTGAGGGGCTTAGCAGCTCATGGATCAACTCCTGAGAAGGGAGAAAATGCTATAGAAAAGAGCATTAGAATGATAAATAGACTTATGAAAATTGAGAATGCAAGGGTTTCAGTTCAATATATTAAGGGTGGAAATATGGAGTACTATGTGATTCCGGAGGAGGCTGAGATGCGAATTGAATTTACATTTAAACCCAACGTAAAAGCCGAAAGCATATTGAGAGAGATTAAGAGAATGTGCTCTAATAATGCTGAATTAGAGCTTACAGTGAAAGAAATGCATAATGGTTTTGTAAGTGATAAAGTCACTAAGTTACTTGCGAATGCCTTACAAAAATCTGGGCTAGAAATTAGATTTTTTGAAATGCCCTCGTGGACTGACGCTATTAATTTGCACTATCTCGCTGGATGTGATGCTGTAACTTTCGGTCCAGGCGAGCTTCATCTCTGTCACACTAAAAATGAGCGTATTAAGCTTAAAGATATTGATTTAGCAGCGAAAGTTTTAGTAGCTTTAAATGATTTATTGGAAAATTGACTTTAAGTTCTTAAATTTAATGCAATTGGAAGGGAATGAAGCGATATGACTGTTCCTCGACTAAGAGCTGATGTGGTTATACGTAAATGTACTCTTCTCACAATGAGTGATAGGGGAGTTATAAGGCAGGGGCTTATAGCTATAAAAGATGGTTCAATAATTTATGTTGGGAGGGAAGTTAAGGCTCCATCTTTTGAGGCTGATAAAATTATTGATGGAAGTGGAAAAATTGCTATGCCAGGCTTAATTAATTGCCATACCCATGCAGCGATGTCGCTTTTCAGAAGCATAGCTGAAGATAAAGAATTAAGTGTTTGGTTGAGGGAAGTAATATGGCCGCTCGAATCTAAACTTAAACCTGAAGATGTCTATTACGGAACACTATTAAGTTGTGTTGAGATGATCAAGAGCGGAACAACATGCTTTTCCGATATGTATTTTCATGAGGATATGGTTGCTAAGGCTGTTATTGAATCTGGATTGAGATGTGTTTTATCGCCTGGAATAATTGAAGCTGGGCAAAAAATTCTTGGAAGAATATTACTCAGAGAAGCCGTAAAAATAGCTAAGAAATATCGTGGAGACTCGTATGGTAGAATATCAGTTATGCTTGGGCCGCACGCTTTATACTCGTGCAGTCCTCAACTACTCAGAAGAGTTAGCGAAGAAGCAAAAGCTCTCAATATTGGTGTACATATACATTTAGCTGAATCAGAAGATGATTCCGCAAACATCAAAAATCTTTATGGAAAAAGCGAGGTTGAATTACTGAATGATATAGGTCTTCTAAGGCCAAATCTATTAGCCGCTCACTGTATTCATCTTTCAGATCAGGATGTAATGCTTATGGCCAAACGTGATGTTAAAGTAGTGTATAACCCAGTATCTAATATGAAGCTAGCTTCGGGCATACCTAAAGTTAAAGACCTATTAGACGCTGGTTTAACAGTGAGCCTCGGAACTGATGGACCTGCAAGCAACAACAGCCTAGATATGTTTGATACCATGAAATTTGCAACTTTACTCCAGAAAGCTAAATATAGAGATCCGCGTGTTCTTCCAGCTAAGAAAGTTATTGAGATGGCTACTATAGATGGAGCAAGAGCTCTTGGCTTAAGCGACTTTATTGGTTCGCTGGAAGTTAATAAGAGGGCTGACATAATATTGATAGACGCTGAGAAACCTCATTTAACTCCAATGCATGATATTTATGCAACATTGGTCTATTCTGCTCGCGGGAGCGATGTAGATACCGTTATAGTTGATGGAAAAGTGCTGATGGAGAACAGAAATGTAAATACTTTGAATGAACATGAAATTATCAAAAAGGCTGAAGAGAGAATTCAAGGGTTATTAAATCGAAGACATTAAGAAAAGTTTTCGAGAAACCTAACATAAAAAAAGAGATATTTTGGGAAGATGCTGTTTACACTTTTTCTCCACAAAGGCTAAGTATCCTTCTCCAGTTCTCGTCAACCCACTTCTGGAGAGCATCGATTTCATGTCGGAATTCCGGCTGGAATAGATGCCTGAATCTACCTTGCATCTTAAGAAATTCTATAAGCGGTTTTGGCCGTGGAACTTTAATGTTAAGTTTGTATTTTCCATTTTCTACTTCATACACTGGCCAATAGCGGGTTTGAACAGCTAGTCTAGCGATCTCTATGCTCTTACTTGAGTCATGTCTCATGCCTAATGGACATGGCGAAAATACGTGTATAACTGCTGGTCCATCCACCTCTAGGCCTTTTCGAACCTTTGTTATGTAATCGTTCCAGTAGGCTGGTGACGCCGTGGCCGCATACTTTATCCCATGCGCAGCACATATGCCTATCAGATCCTTCTTGAATTCTGGCTTACCTGGAATCTTTCTTCCAGCCGGACTTGTTGTTGTAGCCGCGCCGTGTGGAGTTGCACTAGACCTTTGAATGCCAGTGTTCATATAGGCTTCATTATCATAACATATGTATAGGAAATCGTGGCCTCTTTCAAGTGCTCCGGAAAGCGCTTGTATTCCTATGTCAAATGTTCCGCCATCTCCTACAATAGCGATTATATCCACATGTTTATCCCATGCTCCCCTTCTTCTCATAGCTTTATACGCGGCTTCTATTCCGGAGGCCACGGCAGCAGCATTCTCAAAGGCGACATGAACCCATGAAACCTTCCATGATGTATACGGATATATTGTTGATGCAACCTCCACGCATCCCGTTGCGCTAACCACTATTGTTGGTCCGCGGAGAGCTTTCATTGTCATCCGCATTATTATTCCAGCACCGCATCCAGCGCAGAGTCTATGCCCAGATGTAAATAGTTCCTCGGTTGGTAAATCTTTAAGCCTAACCATCTTTACTCCCTCACCCCTACAACTTTCACATATTCTTTTATTTTTCCAGTTTTAGCGACTTCAAGGGCTTCATTAAAGATTGACTTCAAATCACTGGGCGTCATGTCTCTGCCTCCTAAGCCATATAAACAGTTGAAAACATTCACGTCCTTTCCATGACGGTAGAGTGTTCCTAGGATATCACTACAAAGTGCATTGAAGGGTGCGCCGAAACTGCATGCTCTATCAAGAACCGCCAGAGCTTTAACATCTCCGATGGCTCTAATTAAATCTTCCTCCGGGAACGGCCTGTAAACCCATGGCTTTATTACACCAACCTTCTTTCCATCCTCTCTAAGTTCTTTAGCAACCGCTTTGGCGGTTCCAGCTGTGCTCCCAAGACATACTATTGCTGCTTCAGCATCCTCCATAGCGTAGGTTTCTAGAAGACCATACTTCCGACCGCTTAAGGCCTCATATTCCCTATTAACCTCGCGTATAACATTATAAGCTTCTTTTAATGCTTGAATTTGCTGGAATTTTACTTCAAAGTAATAGTCTGGAAGACATAGAGCTCCGACTGTTATAGGTTTAGTTGGATCAATCGTTATAACGGGTTTTCTTGGCGGAAGAAACTTGGAGACTTCCTCATCTTCTAGAACTTTGACGCCTTCCATTGAATGAGAGAGTATGAAGCCATCTAAGTTTACGCTCACTGGAAGTAAAACCCTTGGATTTTCAGATATTTTGAATGCTTGAATCACCCAGTCATATGCTTCTTGAGAGTTTTCAGCGTATATTTGTATCCAGCCGCAGTCTCTTGAACCCATCATGTCCGAGTGATCGGCATGAATATTTATGGGTGCAGATAAAGCTCTATTTGCGATTCCCATCACCATCGGGCATCTTAATCCGGATGCGATATACAATATTTCATGCATTAGGGCTAAACCCTGACTCGCCGTGGCAGTAAACACCCTAGCGCCCGTTAGACTTGCACCTACACATGCGGACATAGCTGAGTGTTCTGACTCAACGCATACAAATTCAGCATTTATTTCTCCATTGTGGACGTATTCACTTATTTTTTCAACTATTATGGTTTGCGGCGTAATTGGATAGGCGGCTACTACATCAACGTTACATTGTTTAACAGCATATGCTACGGCTTCATCACCTGTTAAACCAATAACCTTCGCCATTTTTATCTCCTCTCCTCAACCATTGTTATACATTTTACTGGGCACTCGTTTGCACATATACCGCAACCCTTACAGTAATCATAGTTTACGTCAACGAATTTCTCAAGTCTAATTATGGCTGAATCCGGACAGTAGATCCAGCATAAAAGGCAATTTACGCACTTCTCTTGGTCTATAATCGGTCTAAAGGCTCTCCATTCCCCAGTTTTATATTTCATCGCTGAACCTGGCTCAAGGAGATACCCGCCTATTGGAAGGGACTTCCAACCCAATTTTTTCTCACTCAAACCCCCTGAACCTCCTCATAAGCTCTCTTTATGACAGCAATATTCTTTTCGCCAACTGCTCCAGGAAATCTTTCAGCCACTACCTTAAACAGCGATTCCATCTTAGCTAAGGGTGCAACTCTCAGAAGCGCGCCGAGCATAGCGGTGTTATAGATTGGTCTGCCCAGTATATCTAGCGCTATTCTCATGGCGTTAACCGTATAAACTCTTGCATCACTTACACCTAAATCTCTCTTGAGTTCCTCCGGGTTTTTATCCGAATGCGCTATGACCAAGCCTTTAGGAGTAAGTCCTTTAACAACGTCAACCCTGCCGATAAGTGTTGGATCAACAACCACCACGATGTTTGGATTATATATCTGACTGTGTATAACTATTGGTTCATCGGATATTCTTGTGTAGCCTGTGACTGGGGCGCCTCTGCGCTCCGGTCCGAACTCTGGGAAGGCTTGTGCATATTTTCCGTCCAATAAGGCTGCGGAGGCGAGCAACCGACTCACCGTCACAATGCCTTGTCCACCCCTACCATGCCAGCGAACTTCAACAAACAAACAACTATCCCTCCATAAGACTCCTTTATTCTGGATATGTGGATAATTGCACAGATAAATATAACCTTAGCTAAATTTAGGGAAAATATGTCATCCGTTATTCCTTTTTCACTAATAAAAAATACTATGTAAGTAAACAGTCATCTTCATATGGTTAGTGACCATGGTGCAAAAACTTTAGCCAGTAAGAGAATTGATAATGAAGTTATCGGTATAAGCACGTTATCATCTATTGGCTTAAAATCAAAATGCTCAATTAATGAAGCAGCTGCCCCGGCTAAAATTCCAGCGAATCCCATTATCGCTCCAATAATCATTGAGAATGATGCCATTGCAAGATTGCCCCACCAAGATTTATTTCTTTTCTTATAAATCACGTTTCTCACTATGCCAGTTATGGCATCACCGATTGACATGAAAAGGATTGGCAGAATTCCCATGCGTAAATCTCCGCCTGAAAAAATCCAGCCTAAAGTTATGATCAAACCCCACATTATACAGAAGGATACCTCATACATGTTATCTTTCGTTTGAAACCAATACATTAGTCGGCGACCATTCTTGTGAGAAATGAAGAGGAATGTTGCCAAGAGAAAACTCATAGTTAATGGTAAAATGAAGGATTTAAAGGCCACCGGAACTATTAGTGCACATAACCCTCCAGCTAATATGTGAATGATCTTTCTATTGTAATAAACAGCTACGTAATGCTCAAAACCATGCTTCCTCATAAAATCATATAATTTTCTCGTTAAAACTTTAACCACAAAGATTATCCATGAAAGCAGTAGAAATGCTGCAGCTAGATCCTCGATATATATCATGATTACATATTTTTTAAGGAAGTATTATATAACATTTTTACATAAAAAATAAAAATGGGAAAAGTTTTTGGCTTTTCTGAACTTTCTTCTTGGAAGATTTTATTGTTTTTAGCGAAGTTATAAGGTTGCGGAAATCATCTAAAAGACTAGAAAATATGATAAACCAAAATATTTTGCTTGTCTTTTAAATCACTTTTTCAAGGTTTTTATCTAAGAACTAAAACGTCTTTAATGTGTGGATACCCCCATGAAAGACTTTATAGCAATAGGAGAACACGAAAACTACTGTTGTGGTGCGCGTGTTAGAATTAATTAAAAGGATGGAAAGATTAAAGTTTTAACGAAGCCGAGAACTATTAATGCTAATAAAGGCCAAAAATAAGAGAAAAGAAACGTTTTTTACTTTTATTGTTCAGTTTCTATTATAGATTTAGGTTTCCACTCGCCCAAATGGACTTTCGGTTTATAGCCTCTCAAAATTTCGGGATCAAATTTTATTTTCTTTCCCTTTTCAGCTGACAAGTATGCAGCCATCATTAGTTGCGTCACCAGTAAACCATCCTTCCAGTTCTCCTCCGGCTGCTTGCCTTCTAGAAAGCATTTGACCATATACTGGTTTTCATCTTGATAGCCGTAAGTTGCAGCTTCATTTGGTATCATCGGCATCAATCCTGTTTCAGCCGCCTGCTTCTCCACAAACTCTTCTGTTGGCGGGATCTTAACGTTTCTACTGAAGAAGACATTTAGCTCCTGCTGTAAGCTGTTTATGGTCACAGAATATTCTGGACCTAAAACTTCGAATGTCAATCTTAAGCCTGGACCAATAAAGCTCCATGATGTTCTAGCCTCGGAGAGAACTAAATTTCCATCCTCGTCCTCATAAATTACTAGGGTTAAGGCGTAATCCTCAGCTGGTGTTTTCTTGTAGTCTACGCCGAAATCATCTTTAAGCCTAGATAGATAAGGTTCTTTAGTCCACTTAAGCGAAGCTATTACTGATTGAACAGCTACTGGCTTCAGTGAATCTTTAGGCTTATCCGGATCAATCAGTAAATATCGGTCAGCTTCTAGACTATGACATGTCATATCTAGTAGCACACCTCCTCCAGAGAGCTGCGGGTTCCAGAACCAAGGCGAGTGAGGGCCACCATGCTCTTCGGCGGCTCTAGCTAAATATGGCCTTCCAGCATACTTAGCGCCATACTTCCACACTGCTTCCTTTGCTCTAGTAACCGATGGCGCGAATACTTGATTTTCTAGGTAGCCGTGTAAAAGTCCAGCTTTCTCAACGAGTTTAACTATTTCTTCAGCTTCATCAACTGTTCTCGCTAGGGGTTTCTCGCAGCATACACCTATAAGATCAGTCTTTCCCTGCTGGGCTTCTTCAGTTATTGCCTTTACCATGTCAACTCTTAAGAAGTTTGGATTTAATATCCATACTGCATTAACTGAGGGGTCAGAAAGCATTTCTCTTAAATCAGTATAAACTTTTGGTTTACCAATACCTAAAGACTCAATTAGCTTTGAGAGTCTACGTGCGCTTCCTTCTCTAATGTTATATATTGCAGTTATTTCGGCATCTCTTACGCTAGTCCATGAAATTGCGTGAAATCTGGCAACGAAGCCGGAGCCTATAAAACCTACACCTAACCTATCCAATATGATCCCCAAAAGTAATTTTAAGGTTAGAGAATATTTAGGATTTTTCATCCAATTATTGGTAGAATCTATTACGATGTCACATTAGATCTCCGCATGTACATTTAACTTCATAAAGTAATGTGAGAACTTCATCAAAACCTACCTTTCTCTTAGCGGATATAAATGGCACCCTTTTAGGTGGGAAGAAAGCCATTAACGCTTTTAAGATCTCCATATCCATCTCCTCCCTAAGGGAAGATGGTTTTTTAGCTGTTAGTAGATTGACTGGATTCATAATTGATTCTTTGATTTCATCCATTTCCTTTTGGTCTAGGAGATCAATTTTGTTCAAAACAGCAATGGTTTCGGTTTCAAGCGTGTAGTGGGCTGTCAGAGCATATAGATAGAAGCTCAAAAGATTTCCCTTCAGAGCCGGAAGATCACCTAAAAACAAGCAACATCTATCTTTAAACTTGCTAATTATTTTTCTTCCAGCTTCTCTAAAGAGAAATGGTTCTAGCTGGCCTGGCGTATCAAATAGTACGTAGTCTGCGCCCTCAAATTCAGGCACTCCTATCTTAGCGAGCCTATCCATAGCCTCAAGGATGGCTCCATTTGGACCTAAATTTTTCTCACGCATGATACTCTCAATAGTAAATATTTTTCTAATATCGAAGTCTGGTTTATAGTTTAGATTTAAAACTCCAGGATCTAGGTTTACAAGTCTAACTTTATAACCTTCACTAATTAAGTATTCGGAGAAATTTTTGACGAATAAACTCTTTCCAGAGCCCGCTGGACCAAGAACGAATATGTCCATTGCGATCCACATGCTTAATCTGTTCTAATTTAAGCCAATTTTTATTACCTAAATTAAAATTTTTTAAGGTTATTTCTCTTTTTCCTATTTTTCAACAATTAAACTTAGGGCGTAATCAATTTTTCTGATTCTCGAGAAACCTGCAAGTCTTAAACGTCTCATTATTCCCTTCAGATATCTTTTTCCCTGTCTTAATCCTGGTCTACCAACATAATGTAGAATTCTCCCATTATCTTTAAGAACTCTAAATAGTTGCCTATAAAACTCTAGCGAGTAAAGTTCTGGAGCAATGCTTATTCTAGGCGGATCGTGGATTATGAAGTTGAATTTCTTATCGCTAAACTTTTGTATTTCTTGGAATGCGTCTCCTATTATGAGCTTAATCTTTTTGTTTTCGAAGAGCTGTCTTGAGTAAGGATTTTGCTTGGCAATTAAAATAACGTTTTCATCTTTCTCGATTGTTATGACTTGCTTAACGCTTTTCGCTTTAGCCGCTAAAATTGCTGTGTAACCTAAACCAGTGCAGCAGTCTAAAACTACACCATATATTCTGCCTAGAGCTCTAATCTTTAGGTTAGCATCGGTTTTCGGATCTATAGTGTCAGCTCTATGCATACGTATACCTGATATTTCCAGATATGGCCAAGTACTCGTTTTAACAAGCCTATAGAACTTTCCAGTCTTCTCACTGTAAAATTTTATTTCCGCCAATCACTCGACATCTCCGACTTGATACTCTCTACTAGCCATGGAGAATAGAAGATAAACCTAATTAATCTAGTGGTTTTCTCTCTAGCTTTAGAGCTCGTACGTTTCTCCAGGATTGAGTAAAACAACTTTAATTCTTGATGAGGCTTCAACTTTTCTCCTAAATTCCTCTGGATTCGTGTCCCATCTATGCATTGGTATGACTGCCTCCGGGTTTATAGCTATAGCTGCCTCAGCTGCCTCCGGATTATCCATAGTGTAGGTTCCGCCGCTTGGGAGTAAAGCTAGGGAGATTCTCCTATCCTTAAGCTCCTTCATTTCGGGAATAAAATCTGTATCTCCTGCATGATAGATTGTTTTATCGCCTATAGTTATGAGGTATCCTAGGCCGAAGCCTTTTGGATGGAATGGATTTCCAGGAGACCTAAACCGTCTGACATTGTATGAGTGGACGGCTTCAACCGTTATATTATCAATGGTTACTTTATCTCCTGGTTTTAGAACCTTTACATTACCGCCTATTTTTGATGCGCAATCTTCAGGTGCAATAATTACTGTAGTATCCTTACGTATTCTTCCGATTTTTGATGTATCGCAGTGGTCGAAATGTGAATGTGTTACCAAAATTATGTCTGCTTTATCAGCGTACTCCCCCTCATACGGGTCTATATAAATATTCTTTCCATCAGTGGTTGTAATTTGGAAACTAGCATGACCAAGCCACTTAACTACAATACCCGCCATTCTTGTTCTCCTCCTTAAAATGTAAGTGTGCTCATAGAATAATCAACTTTTACTAAATTTATTTTTATCGATAATTTCTAAAACTAAATCATCGGAAATGCAACGTAACGCTTAAGTATAAAAACTTTAACCATTAATTTTGGTGTAAGGCCCTGGTAGTATAGCCCGGTCTAGTATAGGCGGCTGTCGCCCGCCCGACCCGGGTTCAAATCCCGGCCAGGGCGCCACCACTTAAATTTTTCGTCTTTACCTAAGCGCCCAAGAGAGTAGATAAAATAAGATTATGAGATCTGCATCATGCAAATGCGGGCATTTGGTTGTAAATTCTCTATCTTTTTACGCCTTCTCTCGTCAAGTAGACTTGCTGGATCTAAAATAAGGATTACTTGTCCATTTTCGAGGATTGTTGCTCCCTTTATTCCTTTTACTCTTTTTATGATGCCCTCCAGTTTTCTAACAACTATCTCCCGCATATCTATTATAGAGTCTACTATTATTCCAAACTTGCATGATTTTCCTCTAACAATTAATACCGTATGTTTATCAGATTTCATTTCTGGAAAACCAAGCAACTTTCGGAGTTGAAATAGAGGAATTATTTGACCTCGAACGTTTACTGCTTCGTCACTTCCTAGCCTCTTTATATCTTCTCTTTTAATGTCCAGTGCTTCTTCGATCAAATTTAACGGGATTGCATATGTTTGTTCTGAGAGTTTTATCAACATTGCTTTGACAACGGTCAATTTTAGTGGCGCGTCGTACAAAGTGAGAGTAACTTTTGTCCCCTTCCCAAGATTTGATTCTAATGTAACTGTTCCTCCTAGAGACTCTATTCTAGTTTTAACTATGTCCATGCCTATTCCCCTCCCGGATGTCTCGGTTACTTTATCTGCTGTCGAAAATCCGGGCAAGAATATCAAATCAATGAGCTGCTTAGTGCTAATTGTATCAGCTTCCGCCTTACTGATAATTCCTTTTTCTAATGCTTTCCTTTTTATTTTCTCCGGATCTATACCTGCCCCGTCATCTTCCACCGTTATTATAACCTTGTTTCCTTTTCTCTCGGCAATAAGTTTTACTACCCCTTCTTCTGGCTTTCCATTTTTCCTTCTCATTTCCGGGAGTTCTATTCCATGATCTATTGCATTGCGTAATAAGTGAAGGATAGGCTCCCCTATCTCGACAAGCACGGTTCGATTAACTTTTACTTCCCCTCCCTTCATAATGAAGTTAACCTTCTTTCCACTCTTTTTAGCAATGTCTCTCACTAAACGTGGAAACCTATTGAATACCTGTTCTAATGGAACCATTCTAATGCGCATTACTAAGTCTTGAAGTTCAGAGGTTACTCTATCGATGCTCTCAAGTGTTGTATCTAGGAAATCTAACCTATAATGAGATGAGATTTTTAAAAGCTGATTTTTATTTACTATAAGCTCGCTTACTAGATTCATTAAATCATCCAATTGTTTTGTACTGACTTTAATTGCCTGAATAGAATGAATATCGACTCCTAATTTGGTTTCCTTTTTTATGTTTTTCTTTTCGGTCTGGGATTTTTTGATTAAAAAGTATTTAGACAATTTCTCTAAAGATTCGATTTTTTCTACTTCTACATTATTCACTTCTGGAATTTGCTCTACGAGATTTTGGATTTCTTCTTTATAATCGGCTGTTATAAGAACCATGAAGGATGTATCGTCAAATTCTCCGTTTTCTATTCTTTCAATGCTGGGAAAACATTTTACTATTTTACCAATTTTCTGAAGGTTTCTAATTATCATGTATGCTCTTGCGGCCTTGAAGAAACAATCTTTATCTAGCTTAACATTGACAACGAAAAATCTCCCCTTATTTTTAAGTGAAATGATCTCTTTTTCTATTTCTTTCAATTCATCCTCATTTAAAGAGAAAAATCTTCTCTCCAGTTCATTTTCTCTCTGAAAATCCCTACTTTTATCATCGCTACTTATTAAATCATTAAGTTTTCTTATGAGATGTGAGAAAGATACTTTTCTATTTTCCCCTCTTTCCAGATTCCCTATCTTTTCTTCTAAAGCGTCTATGCATTCAAAAAGAACATCAATTAGATCTGATGAGGGGCTTATTAGCCCTTTACGAATATTGTCAAGGGCGTCCTCCATCCTATGGGCTAATTCTTGGATATCTGTAAATCCCATTATCCCTGATGAACCCTTAATCGTATGAGCGGAGCGGAAAATCTCGTTTAAAGCTTCAATATTTTTAGGATCTCTTTCGAACATTAGCAAATGTTTTGTCATTGATTCAAGATGTTTTCTTGTTTCTTGCATGAATATTTCCATTGCTTCTTCATTCATTCTCTACATCTCCGAATGATTTCCTGTGGTATTTCATATAAGGGTAGTACGATGTCTACGCATCCCTCTTCTATAGCTGCTTTTGGCATTCCGAAAACGACGCTTGTCTTTTCATCTTGAGCAATTGTTACGCCACCTTTTTCCTTTATTCTCCTCATTCCCAGAGCCCCGTCCCTCCCACTACCCGTCAGCAACACTCCGATCACCCTTGATTTGTAGTGTTCGGCAACCGTCTCCATCATTGGATCAACCGCTGGCTTAACATAGTGGATCAATGGACCATCTTCTAGGTGTATGCGGCCTGTTTTTGAAACGGTCATGTGGAAGCCTCCTGGAGCTATGAGAACAAGATCTTTGGAAATGTAGTCGCCTTCTTCAGCCTCCTTAACTTCGAACTTACACATCCTATCCAGTCTCTCAGCGAATGGTCCCGTGAATCCCTCAGGCATATGCTGCACAATAAGAATTGGAGGGATGTTTTGAGGGAGTCTAGTTAAGATGTATGTTAATGCTTGAGGCCCTCCTGTAGAAGCTCCAATAGCTACAATCTTATTCCCTAAGATACTGGGTTCAGCTTCTAGACATTTGATGGGTTTTATTGTTTTCAAGATATTTGCTGAAGCTGCCATTTTAATTTTTGAAATAATCTCGTTTGCGGTTGCTTGAAAGTAGCTTATGCCATCAAGAATGTCGCTTGAAGGTTTAGGGATGTAATCTACCGCTCCCAGCTCTAAAGCTTCGAATGTCCGTCCTATCGCATCTTTTGTTAAATCGCTAAGCATTATAACAGATGCGGAAGTATTCCTGACGATCCATTTTACAAATGCTAAAACATCAACTCTTGAAGCATCTAAGTCCACCATCACTACATCTGGATGTAAATTTTCTATCCTTAGTAATGCTTCATCACAATCTCTAACCACTCCAACCACTTCTATCTGGGAATCACGAGTCAAAAGGTTAGATAATATCTTACCCAGCAACAGTGAGTATTCAACAATTAGTACCTTAATCTTCCTCATCTAAAATCCTCCATTAGAAAAAGAGGGGAAGCCTAAATCAAATGTTGAAAGAATGTAGGTTGCTGAACCTACTATAGTTCCTATAATTACGTTACCGTTTTCCCGCATAACCATCATTTTACTTCTCTGCAGGTTTGTCATAAACGTCACTTCGCTTTTTTAAATTTGCTGCTTCACCATTCGAGGAAATTATGAGCCAGCGCTATGCGCTGTATTTTCTCTTTCAGAGATCCGTTAAAAGTCTTTGAGAATATAAGATTTGTGAATTTATCCTCAAAATATCCATTTTTTTACACACTATTAATTTAGGCGTGAGAGAATATTTTAAATGTTTGTGAATAATATGGTTAAAAGCGAGAAAATTGAAATAAGAATAACCATCCGTGGAAGGATGGCTGAAAGATT
>Ga0190363_1001344_pt1 | contig 14492 bp, 11 predicted proteins | sample 48721867_MG_FD_161272 | JGI IMG/M metagenome (GOLD analysis project Ga0190363, IMG submission 161272) | Hydrothermal vent microbial mat bacterial communities from Southern Trench, Guaymas Basin, Mexico - 4872-18-6-7_MG | ecosystem: Environmental > Aquatic > Marine > Hydrothermal vents >...
AGCTTGCCGCGTAAGCCTGCATTGAAGAATTGAAGTGCAGTCTAAGGCGCGGCGCCGGCCAAGTAATCGACGTCATGGAAATGGGGATCCATAGACGGCGCAATCCGAACCGAGGTGGAAGCTGCCTTCAATCGCCCTCCATTATCACGAAGTTCAAACAGTCAGTTAGGTCGATTCCTCGATCAGCGTACTTAACAAGTAGCCCAAGTCCCCTTAAAAGGGAGGGTGGCTGAGGCTTCGGGTAAGAGCACTTCTCTACAGCTCATCCCCTGATAAGGGGCGTGGACACGAACCTGTGGCTGCCTTGAAGGCGTGGGCCTGAGGCTTCAGGTGGACGTTTAATACCGTAACCTTCACGCTGAAGCCTTATAATGACAACACAAAAGGGCTTCATCATAGGTGCGTAGACTTTAATTAGCATGGTAAGGGGTAGGCGCCGCACACTCTGCAATAGGACGCACTTAACGGGACCTCAGCCTTACAGTATGGACATTTTTTCCCTCCATCTTTTACAGCCATTCTTGGGGGACCAAAAATTCTCCTGTATGCTTCATAGTAGAAGAGGTGCTCCTTGTCGCGTAGCGTAACGCCATCGGCCTTAAGGTAGTGCTCTCTTTTAGCCAGAAACTCGTTGTCGCTTATCGCCTCGTCAAGTATTTTTGGCAGGATACACGTCCCGCAGCCAGCCTCTATCGGTGTCTTAACTCTCCAAGCAATCCTGCGTGGCAGGACGTCCTCAAACGCCTTCCTCAAGATCCACTTTCCCCAAACAGTACCCCCCTCCCTTCTAACCTTAAACTCTACCGGAACTTCAGCTGCACACCTCACCACTTCTGGATCTAAATATGGCTGTGAGACCTCAATGTTAAGGTGTGCCCCCAAAGGCCTAGCTGAAAAACTCATCGTCCTCCACATTGACTCAAGCCTTTCCTTTAGATCCTCTCCCTTAAGGCTAAAGAGGAAGCTGTATCCGGCGAACAGCTCGTCTGCCCCGTCACCGGTCATAACACTTCTGACGTGTTTAGAAGCCTCCCTTAAACCTATGTAAACAGCTATGCTGTTCCGAACCTCCATAGGATCAAAGACGCCTAGCACCTTCACGACCTCCGAAACTACGTTTAAAGCCTCCTCAAGCCCGAAAACATATACCTCATGCTTAATTCCGAGCTGCCCCGCGACGAGCCTAGCGTACTCCACGTCCGGGGATGGTGCCCCGTGAAGGGCGACGGTGAACGCCCTCAGCTTGCGCGTCTTCGAGGCCAACGTGGCAAGTATTGAGGTGTCAAGTCCGCCTGAGAGAAGGATGCCATCAGCACTGCTGCGTTTAACAGCCGACTCCACACACGACCTGACAAGCTCCATGAATCGATCCAGCCCGCTCATCTTGGAAGCCCACCTTCAAAAAGAAAAAGAATGTTAAGACATTCTGAATGCTTTAGCCAGCATCCAGAGCCCAACCGTGAGGAACCATATGATTATCGCTATGGCAGCCACCCATTCCGGCAGCGGCGTCCCAACAACTCCTAAGACTATTCCTGTTGCTGTAACAGTCAGTCCCAGCCACCCGTGCACCTTGGAGAAGAGCGGGTTCCTCGTCATAGAGTATCCTATGGAAGCCGCTGAAATACTCATGCCGGAGAAGAAGCCAATCGAGACCAGTTCGTGAGGGTTCATCATGAAGAATGCTGGGGTCATGGGGAATAATCCCACTCCCACCAGGCAGAGCACCCCTATGAGCCCTGAAATCCAGCCTACCGTCGCTGCAACGGAGCCCCCCAGAACTTTACGGGCAACGGTGAAGAATGGGAGGGCAAGGAGGCCTGCAATAATCATTCCCGTGTTAAATATCGGCGCTGTCGGCCCCATACCCAGCTCACTTATGTACTGCCAGAACAAGCTGTAGCCGACGTTAATGCAGGGGAAGGTTAGTTTAACCGGTAGAAACTTCGGGTAAACCGGCATAATGAGTGATGACGTGTAAAGGGTTACAGCTAAGATAAGCGCTAGAAGACCAGTAAGTACTGCGGCTACAATGCTAATTCCGCCGATTAGAAGCCACCGTCTCTCAGCAACCTCACCCATACAACTACCCACTTAAACTTTTCCCTTCAACTCTCTCACATTCCTACCGAAATAAAAGCGTTTCTGCGTTCTCCTTAACGCATCGTAGCTTCCAACCTACTTAGCGTTATCTCGCTTAATTAAAGGTTAAGTGTAGCGTCGACGCCCCCTTCAGACTTAACTTCTCCACCATTCACCCTCCAAAACTCCTTAAAAGAGTGTAAAAGAGTGTTTAAGAAGAAAGCGTGGTTTTTAAGGGAGCCACATCACCCAGGCTAACGCCTCCACCCACCTCCTCCCTCTCCTCCTGTAAGTTTCTCCCATCCATCAACATGATTTAGCATTGTTGCCTCCCCTGCATTTTTGTCTTCATGATGCGTCTCTTAATGAAGTGTAAATCTCAGCATTTATGCTAACTTTCACCTCAAATAGTCTCCTCCTAATAAAGGGAGGTATGCGAATCTCGGCGAAAACAGAAATTTACATGAAGGAAAAGGAAACATGACGTGGGAAGCACGTTTGCCGTTTAAGAGAACCCTTTTAAACACCGCTTTCCATGAGATCCCATTAGGGTGGCTAACTTGAGTGTTAAAACAGGCCTTCCTTTCCCTCGGTACGTAATTCACTTTGAAGATTCTCCAAAGTGGGCTGTGCTGGTTAATACGTTTGCTAATAAATGCTATGAGCAACTGGGTGATCGGCTTGTGAGCGTTATAGCTCTTCCCCGTGAGGATGAGCTTCTCTACGAGAGCAACGTGCTCGTGGTTGTGAGGGAGGGCGGGGAGGACGTTGTGAGGGAGGTTGTCCGGGCGAAGTGGATGGCTGAGGAGGAGGTTGACGCAGGAGACATGAGCATAAACTTCCTGACATGCACCCCAAAAGACGAGACCCTCTACTTCTCCTTTAGGATGGAGGGTTTCTATGTCGGCTAAGTTAAGGGATAAAGCTCTTCTTCTCCTGCGGGAGGCCGAGAAGGACTTGGACATTGGATGCTATAACAAGGCTGTCAGTGCCGCGTACTTCTCCGCTCGAATGGCTACAGAAATTTTTCTTAAAAGCAAGGTTAAGCATCTTCCGAGAAGGGATGATAAGCTGGCGAACACTCTAAAAAGCATTGGTTTCACACAGTTAGCTGAAAAATTACTGATACTATACGAGCAACGTAAGAAAGCGGATTACGGGGAGGAGGCAATGAGTAAGCCGGAGTCAGTAAACGCGCTGCTACATGCAAAAGTAATACTAGAAGGCTTGACCGGTAAGCGTTTAACTTAACACTTTAAGTGGAAAGTCCATCTAGGTCTCGAAGCACCTGCCCTTTCAAGATGCTGGATCACTTACTCGCCCAGGACGTCATACCTTCTCATAACGGTATACTAAATCTTTTTACACAAGGTAACCGTGAAAGTAGAGGACCCACTATGCATCCCTTGTAAAATTAAGAGCATTCTTAAAGCATGGAAGTAGTTAGGGAGGTTTGATTTAAAAGGGTGAATGTAGATTGCTTCGGTCGAAGCCCCTTTTCTAGGATGGGATTATTAAGTGAGAAGATTTAAAACTGTTTTCTATCAATTAGTTTTCAAGCATTTAAAATAGCTGGTTGGCGGCGGAAATGTCCTCCGTTGTGTTGTCCTCAGGGTTTGACCCTCGAAGGCTCTTAGAGAGGGGGTAGCTAAATGGTCTTCTACGTTTCCAGTCTAGATGGTAAAATGGACGAGGTCATTCGAGCCCTTCAAACCTATTATGCTAGAGGGCATTTAGCCTTCGAGGGCCTACCCGGAACGGGAAAAACACGTTTCGTCGAGTTTCTAGCTGAGAAGCTTAATAAGCCTCTCTCCATCCTCATGGCTAGCGGCGATACGCTGGAAGCCGACATTCTAGGTAGAAGAGAGCTTAGAAGCAAGGATGGCGGATCCGAAACGGTCTTTGAGAAAAGCAAGCACATGAAGGTCATAGAGGAAGGAGGAATATTCTACATTGACGAGGCTATAGCCTTAAGGTCCGAGATCTGGCCGACGCTTTTCCCTTGGCTTGACACCAGAAGGCGCGGCGTCCTTCCTAATGGGGAGGAGATTGGAGGAACAGACTACATGATCGTTATATCTTATAATCCGACTGAGATAGGTAGGGTTGGCTCCCAAATGCCTGAACCCGCCCTAGACAGATTTAACACTTTAAGGTTTAGCTACCATGAACCTGAGGTTCAGCTTTTGATCTCGCTGGTTGAGACCGGCTACCTCAGCCAGGAAAAGTTTGAGGAAATGGTTATGAGCATCTCCAAGGTGGGGGGCTCAACCCAGTATAGGGGGATATACTTAGGGGAAAAAACATTCATCCCTATGATATGGGACTCTGGGTGCTGGCGTGACGTAAACGGTAGGAAAATAGGTGAGGAGCCATCCTTCGCGTATGTCTCCCTTCGTGAGATCCCAAGAGAGGCCATGGATAAGCTAGTGGAGGAGATTGGCCTCGGCGAACACTCGGCGAACCTAAGGAAAATAGTGGACCTCGTGGACAAGTTAAGACAAATATACGAGCAGGGCACGATACAGCTTCAAAACGTTGAACTGGCCGATTTAATATCATCCTACCTACACCAGAAGCTTGCCCCAGGACAGATAAGGTGCCCCACCCAGAGGATACTTCACAAGGCCATCGACGCCTACCTTGAAACCTACCGGATCTTCGGCGAAGACGATGCGGTGAATGAAAGCGTTGAACGGGTCGCAGACAACTTAAGTGCAAACCTCAAGCCATCCCAGTCCGTAGAAGTAAGAAAGATAGTTGACGCCGTAGCCTACTACGTGGGCCTCAGGAAGATCCCTCTAGAAAAGCTTGAAGGAATATAAAGGCGCAGACGTTGATCGACTCTCATCGTTTTTGCGATACCCCACCGAGAGAACGCCACTACCACCCTGCAGACCAAAACATATTTATCTCTTAAGCCTCCTTTTTCACATGGGACGTGGAAGTGTGGGCGCCCCGAAATCGCCACGTGACTTAACACTTGCAAGTTCTGAAGGCGCGATTTCACGTGATTTGACACTTTTACCTTCTTCTCCAGAGGATTGGATTACCCAGCCTTCCTCGCTACCCAGCCATACTGGTGTTTTCTCTCCCGTGCTCGCATAAGTTGAAGAGGAGGTTTCTAAGACGTTTGAACGCTTTAGGAGTCTGAGAAGGGATTTTGAAACACCCCCATCCAACTTGGACATAGAAAAAAGCATGAACTCCCTGCTTTCAACGTTTGGAAAGGACGTGTTTTCAGTTATGAAAAAGCTCATAGACAGCGGAAAGGTTAAAATAGTTTCCTTGGAGTCCCTAGCGGAGTTAGCCCACAGAGTTAAAAACCTTAACGGGACGCAGCGGGAAGTGCTGGTTAGGCTGGTGTTTAACCCTAAAGTCGGAACAATAGGCGAGAGAAACCTCATTAAGCTAACCTATGAAGTTGAGAAATCCGGCGATAGAAGCCTCAAAGCCGAGGAGGTTTGTAGGGAGGTATTCTCTCAGCCTCTTGTAGGCCCTGTAGATGGCAGAGACCTGCCCGGAGCCTTCAGGGAGCTTAGTAAGCTTTCAGAGGAGCAACGAAGATTTTTAAAGGCTCTCCTGTCAAGCGGCAAGTTCACGTCAATGAGCAGCTACTGTATGCCCATTCTAGCGTCGGAGGTCTCCCAGCTCAACCAGAAGGATCTACGCGTCCTAGAGGAGCGCGTCAACGAGCTTCTCTCAATGGGCAAGGTGGACAGGATTGAAGGTAATAGCTTACCCTCCCTGGTGAGGGGTCTTAAAAAGCTTAGCGAGGACAGGTATAAGAGTTTCATACAGATAATATCCAGCCCGTCCATAAGGAACATAGGGAGTAACAGCTTGGCATGGCTCATAGCAGAGATAAGGGATATGAGCAGTGAGGTCTACGACTCAGTAAGGCGAAGGATCAACGAGCTTCTCTCGGTCAGCAAGGTGAGCGCCTTAGACGGGGGAAGCCTCCTACGCCTCATGGGTCAACTGGCACGGTTAAGCGACAATTACTACAGGATCCTCTTAAGGATAATTAGTAATCCTAAGGTTGAGGTTCTCGACGAGAAAAGCCTACTTGAGTTCGTCGACAAGTTTGAAGAGCTAACGGACGAAGGCTACGACATACTGGTAGAGATCGTTGAAAGTAACATACTGCCGAGGATAGGGGGTAAACACCTCCTCTCCCTTACAAGCAGGCTCAGGCGGCACCGGATAGTTAGACCCTTAGACTTCAAAGAGAGGATCCGGAGGGTTATTTTAGCACCTAAGCTCACCCAGATAGACCCCGACGACCTGGCCGAGCTCATATGGGAGCTGAAATACCTTAACGAGACAGGCTATAGAACCATTCTTGAAATAATCTCCAACCCTAAGCTTAAGAAGCTTTCAAGCAGCGACGTCCTCTCGATAGCATACGAAGTAAAGGTTTTAAGTGACGACAAAAGGCTCAAGGTCAGGAAGAGACTGGAAGAACTCCTCTCAGAGAACAAGATAGACGAGCTCGACAGCAAGGAAGTAGTTACCCTGATAGGCCGCCTTGGCAACCTCAGCGGCCTCGGATATCAAACCCTGAAAAAGTTCATCTCAAAGTATCGTAGGGATGGAATATCAAGGCTCGGAAGCATAATATCCATAATAGAGAAGCGCCCCTTCCTCATGGAATCCCTCCTGCAAGCCCCGATAAAAAGCGTGGAGCAAGTGTTGAAGGCTGCAGGCATCTTTCAGCTCCTTGAAGGCATAGGGTTAGGCGAAGCCTTCCTCACGTCGATAAACCAGTTCAAGGATCAGGCCGCTCTTTCCCTATACATTTCATCGCTGGAGAAGAGGATCACCGAGGTCGGGAAGGATGAATTGCTAACCATATTCGCCAATCCCGTCGACTGGCTTAAGGGAGGACTCCACCTTAACGACGTGAAGATGGATCTTATGGCTTGGCTGACGCCCCTCTGCGGGGCAGTGCCCATAATGCCAAGTAAGGATGGACCCAGAAGCGACGGAAGAAACGTTTACCTACCGGCGGTAATAAACGAGTTCCCCGACAGGGAGCGAAACATGCTCCTCTACCTTTACGGTGCACTACACGCCGTAAGCCACATGCGCTACGGCAGCTTCGCAATACCCATTTCAAAGCTATACGAGGAGTTCAAGAAGACGGGTCACCCCTGGCTTGCAACAACCCTCTTCACGGCACTGGAAGACTTAAGGTGTGAAGACCACCTCGTAAGAGAGTTCGAAGACCTTGAACCCCTGATAAGAACAGTAAACCTGTTTAACCTGAGGAAAAGAAGCATTCAAAACTTCCCATCACCCATCCTCGAGCTCATCCTAGAAAAGATCGTTCACGGCAAAACCAAGGGTGAACACTTGGCAGAGCTCATAGAGCAGGGCCTACTCGAAAAGAAAGGGTGGAGTTTAGAGGAAGCCAGAGAATACATGGAGCTTGAGAAAGGCGAGATGGACGAATACAGACCCCTCATAGATCAATCCCTGGAAATAGCCAAGTCCGTTAAGGGAGGGACAGTCCTCGACTCGGTTGAAGCTGCACTAAAGATAGTCGAAGTAATAAAGGATTACGTTCCAGAGCCTCCAGAGGAGGAGCAGCAACAAAACACGGACATAGACTCCTCAGAGGATCAAGAGTCGGTGGTTCCACCAGAGGAGTTCAGCACGGACAAGCTGGACGAGCTCAGAGAGAAGTACGCCGAGCAGCTAACCGCGAAAGTGTCCCAAATCCCGATAGAACCGGAAGAGGAGGCTGAATACGTCAGAAGGGTTCCCGAATGGGATGAACGCTTCAAAACATACTCTCTCTGGATAAACATAGACGAAATCCGCATCCAGAGGGGCGCCCCAATCCCGTCCATCTACGAGTACTCCTACGTCCGGCAGCAGCTAATAAGCGAGCTTGAGAAAATAGCACCCCGAAAGTTCACCGTAGACAGGCGCGTCCTCGATGGAAGCGAACTGAACATGGATGGAATAGTGGACGCGTACTGTGAGCCAAAGGAAAGAAGAATATTCGATAAAATATACAGGGACTCGAGGGACGTCGCCGCAGTCCTTCTAATAGACGCCAGCGGCTCAACAAGTAGAATAATAAACAGCCTGAAGGTTTCAGCAGTCCTGTTCGGAGACGCATGCAACGTTCTAGGGGACAAGTTCGCAATCTACGCGTTTAACACTGAGGGTAGAAAGGCTAGAATATACATTGCGAAGGACTTCAACGACCCTTGGAACACCGTGACCCAGGAAAAGGTGGGAGCCGTGAGGAGCGGCGGGTTAACCAGGATGGGAGCCCCCATAAGGTACTCCTATGAAGAACTCCTAAAAAACGAGGCGAAAACCAGAATAATGTTTGTCTTCTCCGACGGGGAGCCCGAAGGTTATGAACAAGAGGAAAACGCAGTCCCGGACGTAAGGGTTGCGATCGAGGAAGCTGAGAGCAGGGGGGTGAGGGTAGTGTACATAACGATGGGTAGGGAGCCGAGGCATCTCAAGGAGATGTGCTCCGCAGCGAGCATACTTAAAGTGATCAAGTCGCCGGAGGAGCTTCCCTGGGTTCTCATAGGAAACCTGACGGCCATAAGGTAGGTAGATCTCAAAACCTTTAACTGGAAGCCTTCCTCCACTTTCCAATTCTTCATGCCCCTTTGATTTTTAAGCGTTGTCTGTGCCGTTACTCCCTTCACGCTTAAGATGCGGGGTTTCTAAAACCTGGTGGTGGGGTAACGTCTTTTAGAGGGTTAGAAGTGCTGTTTTCGGCTGGTGGTAGGTGTGCCGAAGGTTGACCTTGAGGGGGTTTCACTGCATTATGTTGAGGCGGGCAGCGGTAGCCCCGTAGTTTTAATCCATGGCATTGGGGGAGACCACAGGGACTGGCTTCTGCAGCTCAATACCCTTTCTAAGCATTTTAGGGTGTTGGCTGTTGACTTAAGGGGGCATGGACTTTCAAGCAGGGCGGAGAGCTACACGATGAGGGACTTTGCATCGGACATCTTTAAGTTTATAAGGGTGGTTTGCGGAGGGAAAGCCCACGTTTGCGGCATAAGCATGGGCGGCATGGTGTCCCTTCAGCTGGCAGTGGATCACCCTCAAGCGGTATGCTCCCTGACGCTGGTTGACACGTCAGCCTGCGTTGATCCTGAAACTGTGAAGTGTGTCTCGGCGTGGGTTAGGCTGTACCTTCAATCCGGGTTCGAAGCCTACTTTGAGCAGTTGGTAAAGGGAGTTTTTCATCCTCGCTTCGTCCAGGAAAACCCTTCATTCATAAGAAACCTTAAGGAGATCGTTTCAAAACGTGATTTAAGCAGCCTCATCGACGTGGCACGGGGGACAGCAAACTTTGATCTTAGAGATAAGCTGGGCATGATCAAGCAGCCAACCCTCATCATTCACGGGGAGAACGACACGGTTATCCCATTAAGGCAGGCATACGTCTTACGGGAGGGGATACCAAACGTGAAGCTGGTCGTTTTAAAGGAGTGCGGCCACGCTCCAATAGTTGAGAAACCAGGAGAGTTCAACAGCTTACTCCTAGAGTTTTTAAGGTCGGTCAGCTGCTAGAAGTTACCTCCTTAAAGTCCTCCCTAGTGAAGACGGACGTTAAGTTTATCTTTTCGGATGCAAGCTTCTCCCTAGCCCCTTCGAGCATGTCAACTATGACCACTGCGTCCCTAACCCTGCACCCTCTCCCCTTGACTATCTTGGCAACCTTCAGGAGGGATAACCCGCTGGTAGCCACGTCGTCAACGAGCACCGCCTTCTCGCCAAGGTTTCCCTCAACCTGCTCTTGGAGACCATACTTCTTAGGGTTCTCCCGCACGTAGAAGCCATCATACCCTCCAAGCACGCAGAGAGCCGTCACTATGGGAACCGAGCTATCCTCTGTTCCACCAACACAGTCAACATCCATCTTCCTAAGGATTGGGAGGAGGACTGCTGCTACAAGCCTACTCCCCTCATAGCTGAAGAGGATGGGCCTCAAGTTAAAGTAGAATGTGCTCATCCTAGTGCTTGAAATGAAGATTGGCCGCCCCCTAACCACGCCTTTCTCCAAAATAAGCCTCCTAAGAGACTCCCTTCCACCATCCAAAACCAACCCTCCGCAACCACCCAACCAAAGCTTAAAGAACCTACTGCTCAGCCACGTTAACCTTTCCCTCAGCTGCCTTCCCCAGCTTCGAGAAGAACTATCTAATTCGCCAGCGTTTTCCCTGTTACTTTTACGGGGAATCATAATCTTATAATTTTCGTGTTTAAGAAGGAAATAGCTTTAAGAGGATGGTGATGACGGAATGTGCACCATCCATGGTGTTGATAAAAAGTGAGGGGGGTGCTTCTCACTCGCCTTTGAACGTTGGCTTCTTCTTCGATAGGAACGCTGTGACGCCTTCAACCATGTCCTTGGTTGAGAACAGTATACCGAAAAGCGATGATTCCAGCATTAACCCTATGTCTAAGGGTATTTGGGTTCCAAAGTTCATGCTGTACTTGGCGGCCTTCAAGGCTACCGGTGGCCCCTCGGCAAGCCTCATCGCAAACGCCCTAACCTCCTCCTCGAACCTTTCTAAGGGGACTACCTTGTTTATGAGGCCTATCTTCTCCGCCTCCTCGGCGGTTATCCTGTCGCCTAGCATGACCAGCTCCTTAGCCTTGGTTAAGCCTACCAGCTTAGCCATTCTTATCGTTCCACCAGCTCCCGGTATGATTCCTAAGCGTATTTCTGGCTGCCCGAACGTTGAGTTGGAGCTTGCTATCCTGAAATCACATGCCATAGCTATTTCACATCCCCCACCAAGTGCGTGCCCTCTAACCGCCGCTATGACAGGCTTGGGGAACTTCTCGATCTTCATGGTGACCTCCTGAAGCGACCTTGCAAGCATGAAAGCAGAGTCTGGTGTTCCTCCTCCAAAGGCTGTCACATCCGCCCCAACGCTGAACGCCCTGTCTCCAGCCCCTGTTATTATGAGGACCCTCACCTCGCCGTCAAACCAGAGCTCGTCCAGCGCCCTGCTTAACTCCTCCCCCATTGTCGCCGTAATAGCATTCATCCTGTGAGGCCTGTTAAGTATTATCCAGGCTAGAGGCGGCTCCCTCCTCAAAATTATCTCCTTGTACTCTCTCGCCTCAGCCCTGTAATCGTAGAAGCCCTTCCCGGCTTTCACCCCTGTCTCTCCCTTGTTAACCTTCTCAACCAGCAGCGGATCTGGCGTATAGTACTTACCATACTTCTCCTTTTTCTCGTTTAATATGGATACTATCCTGTCTAAACCCCACGTGTCAGCCAGCTCAAGTATACCCTTCGGGAACCCTAAGCCGAGCTTCACGCTGGTGTCTACGTCCTCTACGGTTGCCACCTCATTCCTAACAAGCCACGCCGCAGCGTTGACTGCAGGGGCAAACACCGGTACAGGGTCAAACTTCTCACCCGCCTCCCTACTTATGGGCGCTCTCTCACCCTTCTCCCCTTTCCACTCATAGAACCCCCTCTTGGTCTTCTGCCCATACCAGCCCTTATTGTAATACTCCTCGAATAGCGGACACTGGTTTGCGCTCTCCGGCTCCCTCTCGCTCGTAGCCTTCCCAGCCTTGTAAATTGTGTCTATCCCGCTGAAGTCGGCAAGCTCGAACAGCCCCATCGGGAGCCCCACCTTGTTCATGACCGCCGAGTCTACTTCCTCTATGGTGGCTTCACCCCTATAAACGGTCCATGCGGCCTCGTTTAGAAGTGGACCGAGGATCCTGTTAACTATGAACCCAGGCACGTCCTTCTTGCATACCACCACCGTTTTACCGAACCTTCTCGCCAAGTCCGCTGTCACCTGAAGGGTTTCCTCGCTGGTCTTCTCACCCAGTATTACCTCTACGAGAGGCATGAGGACCGGCGGGTTAAAGTAGTGCATTCCAATTACCTTGTCCGGTCTATTAGTGGCTGACGCTATCTCCGTTATAGGCAGCGTGCTCGTGTTTGAAGCTAAGATGGCGTGTTTAGGCGCGTTCTCATCCATCCTCCTAAACACGTCCTTCTTAACGTTTATATCCTCCACTACGGCTTCGATGGCGAAGTCTATGTCTTTGACCGCCTCCTCCAGGTTGGTGGTCGCCTTTATCCTCCCGACTATCTCGTCGATTTTCTCCTTAGGAATCACCTTCCTGTCGGCCAGCTTGCTTAAGCTCCAGCGGATCTTATCTAGCGCATTGTCTAGGAATTCCTGCTTAATGTCGACGAGAGCCACATCGTATCCTGCTTGGGCTGCAAGCTGGGCTATGCCATGCCCCATTATTCCTGCTCCAATAACAGCAATCTTCTTAATATCCTCAACTTTCAACCTGATCCCCCCTTAAGCAAACTTACCTTTCCATTAACACACATTTTAATTTTTCTTCGGGAGAACCCCCAGCCGCCTACACTCCCCGAGGCCCCCTCAAGGCGTTAACCAGTCCCGCCGCCAGCGCGTCAAAGATCACACTTCTAATCTCCGGGTTAAACAGAGTGAACCCTGACAGGTACCCCTCTTTCAGCCTGCCTGCCACCTCCTTGACGCCCCCCTCCTTCGCCAGCTCCACCCACTCCTCCACCACCTCGATGCATTTAGAGATGAAGTCTGCAGCTCCCTTTCCTCTAATCGCCCCGAAGTGGGCGAACACGAGCACGTCGACGTCGTAGCCCATAAGTTTCTCTAATGAACGTATGTAGGGGTCAACTTTGAAGCTTGCCGGGAACGACGTGGGAACAACCATGCGTGTCGGGCAAGAGAAGAGCCCGCCAGCATCACCAAGATAAGCCACCCCACTCTTCCTTTCATAATACGCGTAGTGATCCGAGGTGTGCCCGGGCGTATGCACCACCTCCACCTCCACCCCTCCGCCAAGATCCACCACGTCACCATCCGAAACCGGGATGAGCCTCTCCGCATCCTCCACAGGGTCCATAGGGTCTGCAGCGTCCCCCCACATCCTCCTAGAAGCCTCATTAATTCTTGATGGATCCCTGATGTTGCTCAGGGTTACCCTATGCCCCATGACGGCCGCATCAGGCATAGCTTTAAGCAGCGGTGCAACCCCTCCAGCGTGGTCCGTATGCCTGTGAGTGACCAGAATGTACCTTACAGAGGACGACTCGACGCCTGCATCCCTTATCCCCCTCAGTATGAACGGGGCTGAGCTCTTATGGGCCGCATCCACTATGGCAGCAAACCTTGACCCTTTAACCGCAAGTACGCACGTTGACCTTTCAGCCCTCCAGCCGTAGCCGTCGATCAGAAAGCAGCAATCGGAAACCCAACCTGGCTCGCATACGACATCCATTCCCTCATCCTCCACGTATCCAACACGCCAATCCACCAACCCTAACGCGCAACCCGGAGAACCACAACAGCTTAGACCTGTTAGCCCTCAACGTCTCCACGGTTTTTAACATCGACGACGAATCCCTGTTCACCTTTAAAACCTCCACCCGCCTCCCTCACCCTACTTAACTCCAACGACCTTAACCACGAGCGTCCTCCTCCTCGGCCCGTCAAGCTCTAAGTGAAGTATCCTCTGCCACGTCCCCAATGCTAATTCCCCGTTTTCAACGGGGAGCACTAGCGCGTTCCTGATGATGCTCGCAGCTATGTGGGCAGCCGCGTTCCTGTCTATCCTGTCATGACGGTAGTCCGGCCTCGAAAAAGCCTCCTTCACCCACCTTTCCACGTCCTGAACCAGCCCGGGCTCATCCTCGTTAAGGATCAGCGAGTTCGTCGTGTGAAGGCTAAACAAGAACAGGACTCCATCCCTTATGCCGGACTCCCTAAGCTTAGCTTGAACCTGCCCGGTTACGTCACGTAGCTCAACCCTTCCCTCACTCTCGACGTGAATCCTTGACGAGTAAATCTCCATCGTCAACCCACCCCACCAATAAGATCGACACCGCAGCCTTCCACAAATCAGACAAAGATCACAACGTTGTAGGAATATTAATGCTGTAGTGTATAACTGTTTCCCCTTCCTCTCCTACCAGCTTAACCCGTGTAATACTTCAGTAAATTTTCAGGCTGTTAGTAGTTATGTTGATGGGAGCCGTGACCCTAGACGTCAACGTCGAAAGGGTTGCATGAACGTTACAGGAGAAAGAGCTGTAGGAGGAGCAACCCGAAGGTTAAGCTCAGGATGGCGCCGCAGATGGAAAGGGCGCCCTTAACCACCGGAGTAGATAGACTCCACCCACATCACCAAGTAGGCTGAGGCGGGGAGGTTCACGCTTGATAGACTTTTATGGGTAATGTGGTTTTGGTCTATCAAGCGTTTCCCCATCATAGAGGCATACGCCTCTAATGGGGCTTTCGGGGTAACCCCGGAGCCCCACATCCGAAGACTCCACCCATAGGCCACCCCGTGGCCAAACCAGCACCCCAAACACCCACCAAACATTTAAC
>Ga0190363_1001345_pt1 | contig 14487 bp, 11 predicted proteins | sample 48721867_MG_FD_161272 | JGI IMG/M metagenome (GOLD analysis project Ga0190363, IMG submission 161272) | Hydrothermal vent microbial mat bacterial communities from Southern Trench, Guaymas Basin, Mexico - 4872-18-6-7_MG | ecosystem: Environmental > Aquatic > Marine > Hydrothermal vents >...
AACCAAACTCGGGCCACGTATGTATCGACAAGTGGGACTCCTTGACCACCACGACCCCTGTAACTCCCTGAGGGTTAAACTCGTGGAATATCTCGCCGCATATCTCCATGTTGGCTTTCCTAGCAGCATCTATGAGCGTCTTCCTCAGGAGCATGGGGTTATCTAGGACCTCCCGGCTACAGCCGAAGGCTTCGACTATTATATGCCTACCTATGGCTTTCAGCCCCCTACTGATAACTCTCTCAGCGAGCATTTGAACCGGAGAAATTAAACCCCCGAGGTTAAATTTAAACATTATCCCGATTGTTCAATTTAAATCAAAAATATTCAAGAAAAAACTAGTTTTTTCTGATTTATTTTGAGGAAAAACGTTTAAACACAGAATAAATTTAAGAAAAATGGTTTTTTCTGGTTGGAAGCCGGTTAAAGTTATAAACACGCTCGACCCCCTATTCTATGGAGGTGTTAACCGTGAACATGCTTCACGACGTCCCCCTAGGCGATAAGGCGCCGTACGAGTTTAACGTCGTGGTAGAGAACGTCAAGGGTAGCTCGAACAAGGTCGAGTATGACAGGGAGACGGGGGTTTTCAAGCTGGATAGGGTTCTCTACTCGGCCGTCTACTGGCCCTTCGACTACGGCTTCGCACCCCAGACCTGGCACGAGGATGACGACCCGCTCGACGTCGTGGTCCTAACCACCCACCCCACCTTCCCCGGATGCGTGGTGACCGTCAGACCGGTGTCGCTCATAGTGATGGAGGATGAAAAGGGGATAGACGACAAGGTAGTAGCCGTCCCGGTCGACGACCCGAGGTTTGAGCATATAAAGGACTACGAGGACATACCTGAACACATCCGGAGGGAGATTCAAGAGTTCTTCGAAACCTATAAGCGGCTCGAGCCTGGTAAATGGGTCAAGTTTAAAGAGTGGAGAACCCGCGAAGAAGCTATGAAGACGGTAGAGAAGGCTATGCAGATGTACAAGGAAAAATTCCGGTGAAGAAGGAGCCGGCCCATAGACGTTTATATCCCCTAACCCTTGCTTTTCCGCCTAAACCTTGCTTATTTCCGTTTTCTGAAGATCATATTTAGGTTTAATCCATGTACCTTCTCCGAGCCTTAAGAAGCTGATGTAAACGAAAGAGGAAATCCCTTTTTATCTAGGCGACCTTTGATAACGGAGTGATAAGAGGGGTGAAGAGCCTTCTGCAGAACAGACTACGCATTTCTGATCTCAGAATACCGAGGTTTAGATAAGGTTAATATCAGATCTTGTGAACCATAGAGGTGGTGGAGTAGTTGGTAAAAGTCGTCTCAATAGAGGTTCCTGAAGAAGTTAATGAGTGGGAAGTTAGGGTAGCCTCAGCCGTGGAACTCTACAGGGTTGGAAAGGTTACCCTCAAGCAGGCTGCTGACATAGCTGGGGTTTGCGTCGAAGACTTCATGAAGCTTCTAAGTCGACGTGGAGTCAGCGTTGTGAACTGGTCTTCAGAGGAGCTCAGAAGAGAGCTGGAGAGTCTTGATCGTCTCTAACACCTCCCCTCTTATAGTGCTTAAGAAAGCTAGAGCTATAATGCTCCTCACCGAGCTTTTCAAGGAGATCCTTATCCCACCAGCCGTCTGGAGCGAACTAAAGGTTAGGGAGGAGGAGTTCTTCAAGAGACTAGAGGGGCTACGCATCACCGAAGTAGGTGATAGACATCTCGTGAACGCGCTTGCTCTAACCGTGGATCTTGGGGAGGCCGAGGCCATAGCCCTCAGCCTAGAAACGGATGTACCTCCCCTGATAGATGACCTCAAAGGCCGAAGAATCGCTAGGAGAATGGGAGTTAGGATTATAGGTAGCCTAGGCATATTAGCCTTAGCCAAGAGAAACGGGCTGGTCGACTGCATAAAGCCTTACATAGACAGGTTCCTAGCTGAGGGCTACTACCTCGACAAAAGACTGGTCGAGGAGTTCCTCAAAGCACTCGACGAGGCTTAGAAGAGTATTCGACTTCCCCTTCGAAGTTCTCGGTCATAAGCACAGTTTTAAGGCTTTAAAGCGAGAGCTGGAGGGGGAGGTTACCCCGGGATAAAGGTATTCATAAGCAAAGTTTATATCCCCTAACCCTAACATCTCTTTCTGGAGGCTCCCGGCCTCCGCCCACAACACCCGGCGGTGGCGTCGGGTGTCGACTATGAAGGGTTACACCCGAGGATGAACCACACCCGACCTCCTGTTGTGGGCATAGACATGAGGACCCAACCTCGACGAGTTGGGTCTGAAGAGGGGGCTTGAGGAGAATAAGGCCTTGCGCGGCCGACTCCGGTTGATCCTGCCGGACCCGACTGCTATCGGGGTGAGACTAAGCCATGCGAGTCAGCACCCTGGGCCATGGCAGGGTGCGGCGCACGGCTCAGTAATACACGGTCAACCTACCCTTAGGACGCGGATAACCCCGGGAAACTGGGGATAATCCGCGATAGGGGAGGAGGCCTGGAATGGTTCCTCCCCGAAAGGGCTCTGGGGCCATGCTCTCCAGAGCCGCCTAAGGATGGGACCGTGGCCGATCAGGTTGTTGGTGGGGTAACGGCCCACCAAGCCTAAGACCGGTACGGGCCGTGAGAGCGGGAGCCCGGAGATGGACCCTGAGACAAGGGTCCAGGCCCTACGGGGCGCAGCAGGCGCGAAAACTCCGCTATGCGCGTAAGCGCGACGGGGTCACCCCGAGTGCCACCCGCTGAGGGTGGCTTTTCCCCAGTCTAAACAGCTGGGGGAATAAGGGGAGGGCAAGCCTGGTGTCAGCCGCCGCGGTAATACCAGCTCCCCGAGTGGTCGGGACGATTATTGGGCCTAAAGCGTCCGTAGCCGGCCTGGTAAGTCCCCTGTTAAATCCAGCGATCCAATCGCTGGGCTGCAGGGGATACTGCCAGGCTAGGGGGCGGGAGAGGCTGGCGGTATTCCCGGGGGAGGGGTGAAATCCCGAGATCCCGGGAGGACCACCGGTGGCGAAGGCGGCCAGCTAGAACGCGCCCGACGGTGAGGGACGAAAGCCGGGGGAGCGAACCGGATTAGATACCCGGGTAGTCCCGGCTGTAAACGATGCGGGCTAGGTGTCGGGTCAGCTACGGGCTGACCCGGTGCCGAATGGAAGCAAATAAGCCCGCCGCCTGGGGAGTACGGCCGCAAGGCTGAAACTTAAAGGAATTGGCGGGGGAGCACCACAAGGGGTGGATGCTGCGGTTTAATTGGAGTCAACGCCGGGAACCTTACCAGGGGAGACAGCAGGATGAAGGCCAGATTGAAGGTCTTGCCGGACGAGCTGAGAGGAGGTGCATGGCCGTCGCCAGCTCGTGCCGTGAGGTGTCCTGTTAAGTCAGGCAACGAGCGAGACCCCCGCCCCTAGTTGCTACCGGAACCCGGGAGGGTTCCGGGCACTCTAGGGGGACTGCCGCCGATAAGGCGGAGGAAGGAGGGGGCTACGGCAGGTCAGTATGCCCCGAATCCCCTGGGCCACACGCGGCATACAATGGCGGGGACAATGGGTTGCGACCCCGAAAGGGGAAGCTAATCCCTAAACCCCGCCTCAGTTGGGATCGAGGGCTGCAACCCGCCCTCGTGAACCCGGAATCCCTAGTAATCGCGGGTCATCATCCCGCGGTGAATACGTCCCTGCTCCTTGCACACACCGCCCGTCGCTCCCCCCAAGTCGGGTCTGGGTGAGGTGTGGTCCCTCGTGTCCACGTCGAACCTAGGCCCGGCGAGGGAGGAGAAGTCGTAACAAGGTGGCCGTACGGGAACGTGCGGCCGGATCACCTCCTTAATTTCGGATAGTGTGATCCGTATGGCCGAAGTATTATTCTCCTCAAGCCCCCTATCCCTGATGCAGCCCGGGAGACCTGGTCTTCCGGGTGAAGAGCGGAGCGTTCTCTTCAGGACGCTATGAGGCTACGTATAGGCTACCTACACGTGGCGGCTGCTGGGCTCCCGAGTAGACCCGGCACGCTAAGCCGCCTGGTGGATGGCTCGGCTTGGGCGCCGAGGAAGGGCGTGGCAAGCTGCGATAAGCCCCGGGGAGGCGCATGCAGCCTTAGATCCGGGGATCCCCGAATGGGACCTCCTGCCATGGGTTAATAGCCCATGGCGCTCCCACCCTCCTCGAAGGGGGGAGTGGGAACCCCCCGAACGGAAACATCCAAGTAGGGGGAGGAAAAGAAACCATCATGGGATTCCCTGAGTACCGGCGAGGGAAAGGGGAGGAGCCCAAACCGAACCCCTGGGGCTGACAAACCCCACGGGGATGTGGTGTAGAGGCTCAGCCTACAACGCCCACCACCCTGGGAAGCCGAAGTGGCCTGGAACGGCCCGCCATAGAGGGTGATAGCCCCGTAGGCGTAACCAGGGTTAGTGGGCTGGCTGAGCCGGAGTACCACACCTTGGTTTTGGTGTGGGAATCTGGGTGGAACCAGCATCCAAGGCTAAATACGTCCCAAGACCGATAGCGCACTAGTACGGTGACGGAAAGCTGAAAAGCACCCCGGAAGGGGGGTGAAAAGAGCCTGAAACCAGGCGGCGATATCCGTGTGGGGCCCGAAAGGGTGGATCCACCCCGAAGGAAGCCGTGGCGACACGGTTGTACGAGGGGTGGGGACCAGGGTCCCACGTTCCGTTTCGAACCACGGGCCGGGGAGTTCACCTCCACGGCGAGCTTAAGGGCTTAAAAGCCCGTAGGCGGAGGGAAACCGACAGGTCCGCAGCCGGGCCGCGAGGCTCGGCGAGGGACGGGGTCTGAAAGGGCCCGGAGTCGTGGGGGTGATAACCAGAAACCGGGCGATCTAGCCCTGGGCAGGGCGAAGCCGGGCGAAAGCCCGGTGGAGGCCCGAAGGGATGTTGACGTGCAATTCACTCCTCTGACCTGGGGCTAGGGGCCAAAAGCCAATCTAGCCCGGTGATAGCTGGTTCCTCCCGAAATGGGTCGCAGCCCAGCCTCAGGCGAGGTAGCCTAGGGGGTAGAGCACCGATAGGGTGGCAAGGGTCCGAAAGGGCCCACCACCCTTTCGAACTCCGAATCCCTAGGCTCCGTAGACCCTGGGAGACGGGCGTCGGGGGGTAAGCTCCCGAGCCGCGAGGGGAACAACCCGGACAGGGGTTAAGGCCCCTAAATGCCGGCTAAGTGTTAACGCGAAGGGAGTCCCCAGCCTGAGACAGCTGGGAGGTAGGCTTAGAAGCAGCCACCCTCTAAGCAACGCGTAACAGCGGACCAGCCGAGGCTGGGGGCCCCGAAAATGGACGGGGCTTAAGCCGGCTGCCGATACCCCTGGGCCCGGCGTACACGCGCCGGGTTGGTAGGGAGGCGTCGCGGCTGGGTAGAAGCCGAGCCGTAAGGTTCGGTGGACCGGCCGCGAATGTAGATCCCGGTGGTAGTAGCAGCAAAGAGGGGTGAGAATCCCCTCCGCCGCAGGGGCCAGGGTTCTCCGGCAATGCTCGTCAGCCGGAGGTTAGTCGGTCCTAAGGCGGCCCTTAACCGGTCGCCGCCGAAAGGGAAACCGGTTTATATTCCGGTACCGTAGGGGTACGTGCGGCGACGCAGGCTCCCAACCTGACGCCTCCGGGTAGGCTGAGTGGGGTTGCCGCCCCATTTAACCGCTGAAGCCTGGGGAGTGCCGTAAGGGCGAGAACCAGGTGAAGGCGGGAATAGCCTCCCGCATAGGGGGGTTCAGCCGATCCCGGGGGACAGGGAAAAGGGTTGGGAGAAGGATCCCCTACGACCGTACCTAGAACCGACACAGGTGCCCCTGGGTGAGAAGCCTAAGGCGTGTCGGGTCAACGCGGGTGAGGGAATTCGGCAAATTAGCCCCGTACCTTCGGAAGAAGGGGTGCCTGCGGTCTTAGCCCACGAAGGCTGGGACCGCAGGTCGCAGTGACAAGGGGGCCCCGACTGTTTAATAAACGGGTAGAGACGCCGGATGAGTCTGAAGAACTTTAAATAGACCTCGTCTTCATTAAGAGATATGATAATGAGTATTGAACGACGGAATGAAGCATATATTATGGGATTATTTTATGGAGATGGTACAACCTACAAGACGAAGAAAGGCGCCTATCAGGTTTGGATAGACCAGTCAGATAAAAACAAGGATATTCTAGAATATGTAGCGATACCCAAGCTTAGACTAATGAACGGCAAACTGTTCTTCTATCAATTTATTGATAGAAGACACCGGTTGAAGAAATGGAGATTGGCTCTTTATTCAAAAACGTTCTTTGATAGATTGAGAAAAGTCAAGCAAGATCCTTTAGGATATTTAAAGACGCTTAACGATGATGAAGTAAGGTATTTTATTGCAGGCTTGTTCGACGCTGAAGGCACTAAGACCGATAGACTAGTTATATATAACAGAAACCTCGAACTCTTACAAGAGATAGGAAGACGACTTAGCAATTTTGATATTCACTCTAAAATTTACAAGTTCGGCTCAATTTATGGTTTACAAATTCACAGGAAAAACTCTGTGAAGATTTTCCTTGAAATAATACCGTCTTACAGGTTGACGGCGTCCTCGCCCGGTTAAAAAACATAGGTAGCCGCAAGCCCGAAAGGGTGTGTACGGCTGCTGAATCCTGGCCAGTGCCGGTACCTAAAACCCGGGTCCAACCGGGCTAAGGGCCGGTAAACGCCGGGAGTAACTCTGACTCTCTCAACGGAGCCGCCTCGCCGTCGAATAGATTTAAGAGAGTTCTGATGGTATGAATATGGTAGTGTTGAGTGAGGATTATACGAAAGGGTATGTTTCAGGTTTTATAGATGCTGATGGAAGCTTCTCGGTAAGTATCAAGGTTCAGAGAGATGTCCGCTATGGTGTCAGAATAGACCCGGTGTTTAGCGTGACTCAGAGAAACAGAGAAGTTCTAGAATTTCTTAGGAGAGTCTTAGGTTGTGGTAGGATTATTAAGAAGCCCGGTCAGGAAAATTTATGGCTATATATCGTGGATAGGGTAGAGGAGCTTAACGGTAAACTACTGCGGTTTCTAGAAGATGGATGCCGGCTGATCGTTAAGGATAAGCAACTGAAGCTCTTTACCGAAATAGTAAAGGGGCTTATCGAGAAGCGACACTATAGTTATGAAGGAATTAAAAAGCTTGTTCATCTATCCTATGAGCTTTCATCTCTAGGCGGTAAAGCCGTAAGGCGTAGAAGCCTGAACGAGGTTCTCACGATAATAGAGGGATATGAAATGAGACGGCGGGACGCTCCGGGAGAAAGGTAGCCAAATGCCTTGTCGGATGACATCCGACGTGCATGAATGGATCAACGAGGGCCCCGCTGTCCCCACCCGGGACCCGGTGAAGCTACCTGGTGGTGAAAAGTCCACCGTCCCCCAGCGGGGTGAGAAGTCCCCGTGGAGCTTTACTGCAGCCTGTTGTTGGGGTATGGCTGTGGATGCGTAGGGTAGGTGGGAGCCTTTGAGCCAGCCCTTCCGGGGGCTGGGGAGGCGCCGATGAAACACCACCCTTCCGCGGCTGTACCCCTAACCTGGGTGCCAAACCCGGGGACAGCAGCAGGTGGGCAGTTTGCCTGGGGCGGCGCCCCCTTGAAAAGATATCGAGGGGGCCCTAAGGCCAGCTCAGGCGGGTCGGAAACCCGCCGTAGAGGGCAAGGCCAAAAGCTGGCCTGACTGGGTCCTTCACAGTAAGGGACCCAGGGGTGAAAGCCGGGCCTAGCGATCCTCCATGACCCCACTGGTGGGGGCTGGAGGTGACAGAAAAGTTACCCCGGGAATAATTGGCTTGTCGCGGGCGAGAGTTCACATCGACCTCGCGGCTTGGTACGCCGTCGTCGTCCCTTCCCATCCTGGCGGTGCATAAGCCGCCAAGGGTGAGTCTGCTCGCCTATTAAAGGGGAATGCGAGATGGGTTTAGACCGTCGTGAGACAGGTCGGACTCTACCTGCTGGGGGTGCTGGCCGCCTGAGGGGAGCCCGTCCTCAGTACGAAAGGAACGGGGCGGGGTGGCCTCTGGTGTACCAGCTGTCCGGTAGGGCAAGCTGGGCAGCCACGCCGCTGGGGATAAGGGCTGAAGGCATCTAAGCCCGAAGCCCCTCCCGAAAATAGGCGGCCATTCCTAGGCGTAGGAGGCCCGGCGACGGGTCTCATGCCTAGGACGAGGGCTGGGGTAGAACACCCCGTTGATGGGGTGGGGGTGTAAGCCGGAAGGTCTTCGGACCGACCGGTTCAGCCCGCCACTCCCAATCGCCCGAGGTGCTGGGTCGAAAAAGGAGCCTAGCAGCTGCGTGAAATAGGTAGCCTATACGTAGCCTAACGCTGTCTTCTAGCGGACGGTAAAGTTTTAAGCTCGTCTACGTTATCGGGATTAGGGTGGTTGCTTGGCCCATAGTTGGGATGTCCCCTCCATAGACCCTGCTGAGACGACCGAGGAGATCTGCCGCTTCATAAGGGATGTGGTCGATAACGCTGGGGCTCAGGGGGTCGTCGTAGGTTTAAGCGGAGGAGTAGACAGCAGCGTTACAGCGGCTCTGTGCGTTAGGGCTTTAGGGGCTAGTAGGGTGTTAGCGCTTCTGATGCCGACCTCGTTCACGCCTAAGAGAGATGTCGAAGACGCTATGAACCTGGCTAAGAGTCTTGGCGTCGAGTATAGAGTCATACCTATCGACGATATAGTCGAGGCTTTCCTGAACGCTCTACCGTATAAGCAGGGGGATCCATCGTATAGGATGCCGGCTGCAAACCTCAGAGCCAGGGTCAGAATGGTCATACTGTATTATCATGCAAACCTCATGAGGCGGCTTGTAGCGGGCTCGGGGGATAGAAGCGAGCTTCTAATCGGATACTTCACCAAGTACGGTGACGGGGCTGTAGACTTTCTACCGATAGCTCATCTCTATAAGACCCAGGTTAGGGAGCTGGCTAGGTGGCTTGGGATACCTGAGTGTATAGCCTACAAACCCAGTAGTCCCCAGCTGTATCCGGGGCATAGGGCAGTGGACGAGCTGCCGGCGGATTATCCTGTTCTGGACAAGGTTCTGGTAGGGCTGTTCGAGCTTAGGCTAAAACCCAGAGAGGTGGCGGAGAGGCTTAACATAGCCGAGGAATTGGTTCTAGAAACCTTGAGACGCTACGAGTCGACCATCCATAAGCGGAGACTACCGCCGATGCTTAAGCCCCTACCGGCTCTGTAGGTATAGACGGGTCAGAGGTCTATATGGAACCACCGTCTCAGGAATTCTGTTATCAGTTTTACCCTCGGATTGCCTAGGTCAAGCCGGTACATCCTAACCCTGCCGAGCCTTCTCTCAGCCACCAGACCTTTCTCGGTTAAGACCCTGAGGTGGTTGACGGTGGATGTGCTGTTTAAACCGGTTTTCCTAGCTACCTCAGATAGGTTAAGCTCGCCGTATTCGCATAGGACCGCAAGAATCCTTACACGCCCCCTAGAGGAGAACACTTCCTCCAAAAGCTTCAACTTCTCCTGGTCTAAACCCAACCTTCACACCCCCTCCAGCATCTTCGAGAGTACTTTGCTCAGATATGAGGCGGCGACGTTTAAACCCATGTAGGTTGTCCTACCTCTCCGTCCTCTACCAGATGGGTTAACCGTTAGAAGAGATAGAAAGCTCAGGTTTCTCATATACTTCCAGAGCTGAGTATGGGCCCTAGGTTTTTCTCCATAGGATTCGCATAGAACCCTATAGAGACCCTCGACCTCACCCATGGTCACATAGGCTTCCTCGCTCTCCCTCTCGAGACATCTAGCCACGGCTAACAGGAATAATTTCTCGTGTCTGCTTAGAGACCTCAACGCCTCTGTGAGACCGGGATAATACTCCAAGCTCTGGTAGGCTTTTCGAACATGCTCAGGCATGATCACCGGGGACTCATCCGTCTCAGCGTATTTACCTGCTCTGTAGAGGAGTTCTATGGCGTATCTGGCGTCGCCCATGGGGGCGGCCATGTCGGCTATAAGCCTTATCGTCCTGTCGAGGTATGAGCCGCTTCTGAGGGCGAGTGAAGCCCGGTATTCCAAAACCTCTATCATGTCGTCTAGGCCGTATTTTCTGAGCTTCACGATCGATCCTCGGAGGTAGGAAAGCGTTGCATGGTTAAGGTTCCTCATCAACCCAGGGTCCCTTAAGACGAATATGGGGAAGAGGCGTCTAGGCCTCTCCGGTTTAGACTCGTATACTCTGGTTAGTGCGTATACTGGTGTAGAGCCCTCTTTCACGAGCAGGGAATCTGCGTCGTCTAGGATCAGCAACACGTATAGGTTCTCGTCCTCCAAAAGCTCGAGCAGGCTGTCAAGCAGCTCGTTTGCCCCAAAGCCCCTACGCGGGAAGCCGGGAATTATCCTTCGAACGGTCTCGACGAGTATCATGAAGAAGCTTCCACGCAAAATCTGACAGTTTACATGTATACACTTGAAGTTTAAACCTCTGGCTCTAGCCTCCTCCTCGAAGTCTAGGCCGAAACGCTGAGTCAAAGCCGTCTTACCAGAGCCTATTCCCCCGGTTACGACTGCCCGTGGGGCTACGGAGCCCGGCTTGCGAAGTATAGGCTCGAACATAGACCTCAGAAGCCTAAGCTCCTCCTCCCTACGCGGCAACCTCGGAGGAACATAGCTCAGGTCTAGGAGGGACTCATCCTTAAAAATCCTCGAAACATCCAAAACAGACACTATTTAAACATCTACGACGGAGGAGCTCTTAAATTAAACCGTAGACCGTCCTCTAGGCCAAAGCCTTATCGGGATCTCCATGCCGCATCTCGGACACCTCCCGTCGTCCGTGAGCCTAATCCTAACGGTGGATAAGCCGAACCTCTTAATCAACAGCGCCCCGCAGTTTGGGCAGTAGGTGTTCTCGTACCTGTGGCCTGGCACGTTCCCTATATACGGGTAGTTCACACCGTACCGCTTCGCTAGTTCGTAAGCTTCTTCGAGCTTCTCGACCGGGGTAGGTGGTGCGTCGAAACGGTAGGCGGGGAAGTATGCCGTGAAGTGTATAGGCGTGTCTGGGCCGAGACGTTTAACATGGTTTTCGACCACCTCTCTTAGAGACGATTCGTCGTCGTTAACCCCAGGTATTATGAGGTTCACGACCTCCACGTGTATCCCCATCCTCTTAGCCTCCTCCGCGTTTCTCCACACCACCTCCACATCGGCTTGACAATACCTCCGAACCGCCTCCTTACCGCCTTTAACGTCTACCTTAAGTGCCTGCAGCCTCGCCTCCCTGAGCATACGTAGGGCCTCGACCGTCATGTAACCGTTACTCACGTAGTTCGTGTATAATCCCCTTTCTAACGCCAGCGGAAAGATATCCAGCGAATACTCAAACAGAAGCGTAGGCTCCGTGAAGGAGACAGAAATCCCTTGACATGCACTCTCCACGGCGAGACGAACCATATCCCCAGGGCTGACATAATTAGCCCTAGACGGATCTGGAGGAAACTTAGAAAGCCTCCAATTCTGACAGTTGTGCGTTATGAAACCGTTGCATATGAAAACTCCTTTATCGGTTTCTAGGTTGTAGACAAGCTCCTCTCCGATGGGCTCGATCTCCTCTATCATGGTCGTCGTCAGGAGCGCCCTACCTATGAGCCTTCCGGTTTTCCTCCTAATCTTGGGATGGGTTCTCATGAAGAATTTCGCTATGTGACCTATTCTGCCGATTCGTATAGCATCTACTTTCCCGTAACTCTCGTAAACGTAAGGAATTCCAAGCCTTTCCAACCCCTTACAGGCTAATTCTAGGAGCTCTTTATCCGTGTTTTTAATCCTTAAACATCCGGCTTCTGAGAGCCCACCCTCCGCATCGAACAGCCCGGCGAGAAAGCCCCTATACCAAGATAGAGAAGAGCCAGTTGTCATGAGCTCTTCGATTCTGTGAAACACATCTTTTCTCCCTGATACGAGTCCACGCGTAACCTGTCTGTAAAGTCCACAATAAACTCTCTTAACCGGAAGCGATATCCCAAACACCTCTAGATACTTCTTGACCGTCATCAGGAAATCTTGGTCTTTAACGGCGAACTTGAAGAACGGAACGGGTTTACCTGTTCTACTGTGGACGTAGTGGGTTAATGAGCCATCTCCCCTCAAGGCACCGGTTAAGTATCCTCTGATGTAGTTTTCATCCTCGTCGAACGTCTCAGGCTTCACAGTGAATCTGATGAGCATACCCTCCCTCATCCTAGTGCTTTTCACAGGAGCCCTATCGGGTTCTATCGCAACCCATCTCCTTCTATAATCTAGGATCGGATGCTCAGGTGTAATCTTGATATCGCCCATCGAGGTCACCACCTTGTAGACTTCAGCCCTCCTCGCGACCTTACCTATGACCTTCGCAGTCGAAAGCCTCAGCCGTCTCTTCCGGTCTCTTGGGAACGATACGGAGAGAACAGAATCGCTCTCTCTAACCTCACCTATCCTAACAGCTACCCAGTTATCTAGGAGAATCAAACTATCCGCTGTTACGCACCAGGGGCAGGTGAAGTTGCAGCTCCAAGTCGAGAATGTTAGGGCCTTCGTTCCCGGGTAGAAGTGGAATAGGGGCTTTTTAGAGGGCTAACCCCGTTTGGAGGGTTAGCCTTTCTCTATCGGGTTCGCCGATATGGCGTTTATATCCCCATATACCAGGGTGTAGAGCTCTCCGCCGATGTTCATCCTAGTCTTGCAGAAGCCGGTCGAGCCTTCAGGTATCAGGCATCTCCTCTCGCATAGAAGGCATCTGACACGGCTACTCCTGACCTTCTCGTATAAGAGAGCCCTCCTCACCGTGGGACCCTTCACTTTCACCCCCACCCTCGAAGTCTAGAAGTATTATCCCCCTTATGATGTCGTTTTTAGCCGGTTTGAAGCCTAAAGCGTTTACCAAACCCTCTATGTAGGAGGCTAAGAGCCTAGTCTCCTCCTCGGAGAGCTGAGGGGCGACGCATCTAACCGATAGTTTACCTCCGCTCTTCCCCACGTAGACCTCCTTCACATCCCATACATTAGCGTAGAGCAGGCGTTCGAGAAACTCCAGGGGGTCTCTATCGTGAACCCTAGCGACTATGTACTTTCCGAACCAGCTTCCGGCCTCGTAGAACCTACGGGTAAGCTCGTCCCTGTCGGAGCGGTAGACCTTCGATATAAGATACCGGAGTATATCCCTAGGGACTACGGAGCCCCCTCCCTCACGGCTTATCTTCGTGAGCATATAGAGCTCCACGACCTCAGGCAGGGTAAGACCCATCTCGTAAACCTTTATCGCCTGCTCGAAAACCTCGTTCGCGAACGTCGTTATCGTTTTACCCTCCCTGTTGGCTATCCTAGCCACCTTAGCCAGGATATCTCCCCTGACGACCACAAGCTTCTTAGGGGGCTTCTTCGAGGACATGGCTTACACCAACCTATCCGGCTCACCGCTTCTTAACGATTTCTCCCTCCTAAGCGTTAACAGTATCACGCCTCTAGCGACGTAACGCTGAACCGTTTTAAAACCCATAGACAAGGCTACGCCCTCCGCCATACGGGCTAAAAGCTCGGTGTAGGACCGTGAGAACCGGGGTCCGATGCACCTCACTATAAGCTGGTCTCCGTTCTTCAAAACCGCCACCTCTGAAGCCGCCCAAGCCACCTCACGGATTATCATCCTAAGCATGTCTGGCGGCTTAAGGTCAGGGAGCTGGGCCTCGAGTACTCTGCCATACCATTCACCGAGCCTCAAGCCTAGGTCTACGGTTTCTTTGGGGTCGTCGTTGAAGATGTGGTCTAACGCCTTATACGCTACGTCCTCTGGTAAAGGTATGAAGCCTAGGTTTTTGAGGTTTCTCAGAATCATGTAGGAGTCGACTATATCCTCGAGCTTGAGGTTCATCCTGTAGACTTTAAGCGCCTGTTCGAGTATGCTGTTCACAAGCCCGTATATCGTCTGGTTCCTAGACCTCGCCAGCTTGGATATCTCCTCCACGAGGTCCGCTCTAGCTGCTAAAAGCTTCCTAGCCAAACGACCACCGACCACCGGAGTTTTCAGATGTATATAGTTGAATACCCATGTATATAAGTGCTTTTAACTGGAGGCTTCCCTAAGCCTCTTCAAAACCCAGCTTTTATCCAGCATCGCCAGATAGGGAGCTATCCTAGGGCCGCTTTCTTCGCCGAAGAGGACTAGGTAAAGCGCTCTGAAGAGCCTACGCATCTCTCGTCTAGAGAGGGTCGACGTGAACCCGACCATAGCCTTCTTGATAGAGTCTTCATCCCAATCCGTGCCCTCGAATATCTCAAGCATCTTCCTCAGCATGGCTTTATCGTCTTCACCTAGCTTAGCCTCGACCTCCTGGGTAAGCTCCTCTAGAAGAGATACCTTAAACCTCTCAGGTGCATAGCTCCTGACCCAGTTTAAAGCCAGTCTGAGCCTAGACTCTATCCTAGAGGCGGAAACGGGGTCGGGGTCTCTCTCAAGCATCCCCGTGGATTTAAGCCTTTTAACGGCGTTCTCCAATAGG
>Ga0190363_1001347_pt1 | contig 14473 bp, 10 predicted proteins | sample 48721867_MG_FD_161272 | JGI IMG/M metagenome (GOLD analysis project Ga0190363, IMG submission 161272) | Hydrothermal vent microbial mat bacterial communities from Southern Trench, Guaymas Basin, Mexico - 4872-18-6-7_MG | ecosystem: Environmental > Aquatic > Marine > Hydrothermal vents >...
CGTGGTAACCCCTCCCGGAGCCCTCATGAGTGCACCTTTCCGCCTTTTCATCAACCTCGTTAGAGGCCTCGAAACCAAGCGGTAGAAGGTGCTCGGACCCCGGGGAAACCCACACATCTTAAGGTAACCTCACCTACTAAATATCATATTCACCCACCAACCATCTAACTGTTACGCTAGGCGTTGATTCCTCCTTATTACTGGTTTATCGCCTCGATGTGGATGAGAAATCGTGTTCTGCGTAAGTTTTAAAGGCTAATTGCGTAAAAACGTTAGGAGGCTAAGCGATGCCGGGTGAATTCGATGTGTCCGCAACTTTTTGGTCTTTCACCAGTAATAAGAGGGAAAAAACCTAGAACTTCGGGGTTAACGTCTATTATAGATAGAGGGATCCCTGTCTCCGAGCTGAGGGGGCTGATGGAAAACGCCGGAGAGTACATTGATCTATGCAAGTTCGGCTGGTGCACCTGGCTTCTTATGCCTGAAAGGCTAGTAAAAAGTAAGATAGAAGTTTGCGAAGAGTTTGACGTTAAGGTTTTGCCTGGCGGATCAAGCATTGAGGCCGCTTTCATTAGAGGGAAGGCTGAAGAATTCCTTAGGTTCGTTAAGGAACTTGGTTTTACATCTATTGAAATATCAAGTGGTATAGCGAATATTTCCATTGAAGAGAAGCTTAGACTGGTGCGGTTGGCTAAGGACCTCGACTTTTGCCCTGTTATTACGGAGGTTGGCAGGAAGGATCCTAAGGAAGACTTAGCCTTACCTCTCAACGAGCGGATAAGGTTGATGAAGCTTGAACTTGAGGCTGGAGCTGACTACGTGGTTGTGGAGGCTAGGGAAAGCGGGAAAGGCATTGGACCCTACAACGCTAAGGGAGACGTTAAGGAGTCTTTCGTTGAGGCGATAGTGCGTGACGTACCAGTTGAAAAAATAATCTGGGAGGCCCCCTTAAAGTCGCAGCAGGTATGGCTGATTAAAAGGTTTGGGCCTAACGTAAATCTGGGAAACGTTCAGGTAGGCGACGTGATACCCCTAGAGACGCTTCGTCTAGGTCTCAGAGGCGACACAATGCTCAAGTTCCTCTTAAGCTAAGGATGGTTAACTATGAAGGTCAGGGTGGCCTTCGGGGAGAAGGGGGCTCTCCTGGCTGCAGAGCGGGGACACATAGTTATAGTTGTAGACACGCTTAGAGCCAGCACGACGGTTACCACGGCCTTAGAGAACGGTGCCGAAAGGGTGATCCCCGTAAGAACCGTGAAGAACGCCAAAAAGCTTTTTCAAAGTTTAGTTTCTAAGCATCCTAGGGAGAAGGTTGTCCTCGCAGGCGAGAGGAGGGGGTTACGGATCCCCGGATTCGACCTTGGAAACTCCCCCCTCGAATTCACAAGGAGTGTTGTTGAAGGGAAAATCGTAATCTTGACGACGACAAACTTCACGAAGGTCGTCTCCTCCGCCCTTAAGGCCCCATTCATCATGGCAGGCTGCCTAAGGAACGCCATGGCGGCAGCTTCCCTAGCAATGCGGGAGGCAGCTAAGCAAGGCAGGAACGTGACGATCGTTCACTCAGGGCGGAAGGGCTTTTTCACCCCGGAAGACTACATCACCGCGGTCGTGATAAAAAACTTCATGGAAGGGAGACGGGAGCCTGAAGGCTTTGAAAGATGTGTTTTCAACTCGCCAAGCGCTAAGTATCTTGCCTCGATAGGGTTAGGGGAAGACGTAAAGTACTGTGCACAGCTAAACCAGAGCAAAACAGTGCCGGTGATCGAGTTTACCTCCTTTGTAGGAAGGTTGATCAGTCCTTTTTAATCCAAACAACCCTACGCTTATCATACGGCTTGCCTTTAAGGTAGAACACGCGTAACCCATACTCCCATGCAAGCTGCTGTAATGCCGCAACAGTCACCCTCGTCCCATCTGTCACGTCTATTATCGGCTCCGACTTCGCCAAAAGCTTTTTCACTACGTTCTCTGCAACCCTATATATTTCTTCATAGTCGTAGAGGACGTCCTCGCTAACCCATAATATCTCCGCCACCTCTGTTCGTCCACTAATCTTCCCCTTCATCTTGTCCTCCGCAATAAAAACATACTTGTTCGGAGCTATGCCCTCCTGCTCCTTAAGACGCCACCCAATCTCTCTTATTAGAAAGGGTTCTGAGTCGAGAGTTGCAACACACGAAAGAGGGGCATGCACATTCAGGTAGCGCCTTACAGCCTGCAACATCTTGGGATTGATCATCGCATACTTTATTTTCCAATCCCGGTAACGGACAATTACATTACTATTCTCCAGTGCTTGAAGGTTAAAGTAAAGCTTCGCGTCGGAAACCTCCTTAGGGGTAACCCCAAGCACCTTAGCTAAAGCATACCTTAACTCGATTCCCGTCTTAGGCCCATCAAGTAATTCCTTCAATATAATGCGACGTGCTTCAACACCCCCCACGGCACGAACTATGGTCATCAACGATTGGTTCAAAACAGACACCACAACTCCTCTTTTTAGTACCACCCTCCACTCGATCAGTTAAAAAGATGAAAACAAAAAATAATAAAATTTTCCGAAAGCGCCTCCGCAAAGCAAATGGCAAACACTAAAAATCAGATACGCCTTACTTGACTTTTAACTTAGCTATTGTTTAGCTATTGTTTAGCTATATGAAAGCCAAGGATCATGTGCTCTCTACGTTAGCAACGGGAGGCGTCAAAGAACCTATAAACCACGAAAAAGGGAAAAAGAAATTAAATTTAACCTTCACTACCTTTCTCTTCCTCATCAAACTTTTTGACAAGCTTTACCGGGATCCCAGCCCATACGCTATTGCTCGGAAGCTTGGCTCCCTTCGGAACCATCGAATATGTGCCGATTATTACGTTGTCGCCTAGCTCCGCCCCGGGCCACACGAGCGAGCGAAACCCGAGCACACACTTGCGTCCTACCTTCGCTTTAGCGAATAGAATGGTGTCCCCTTCTATTGCGTGCCCAGCAATGCAACTGTATGCTCCCATTACTGTTCCATCCCCTACCTCTGCTAGGTACGGGTCTAGGATCGTTGCAGGGAAAACGTTTTTTCCCACCTTAGCGCCTAAGGCCTTATACATCAGGCGGCTCAGCTCGGCTCGCCCCCATGGCCCCTCACCGAAGAAATTTAGGAATGTCCCGGTTATTGTGGCGTTCAGTATAAACTGCCTTACGACAGGGTTTGCTGGAGTGTACGGGTACCTTCCTTCAGGTATCGGTTTAACAAGGATCTTAGCGAAGACCAGCAGGTAGAGGAAGTAAATGAACTTTGCTATTACGTGTACTATCGGTATTGCTGCTAGGATCAAGGCTGCCGTTGCGGGGGTTAGCGTGATGGTTAACCCTCCTAATGTTAATGTGGGGTAGCCCAAGATAGGCCAGAGGACCGGGTAATTCACGTAGAACGTGTCTAGAACCCATTGCAGCACTTTAAAGGCTACGAAGATAATTGATGTGACTGTTAGGAATGTTAGGATCGCTGGGGCTATAAGGAATAAGTTGTGCCGTACTGCAAACCAAGTGTTCGCCCTTCTGAGAGCCCTCGCCTCCTGCTTTAACTCCTCCTGTGTTAGTATCTTAGCGTTCTGTCTGTCGGCACCTTTACCGTTCATGTGGACACCTCGCTTATCAGCCTTCCTTAAGCTTTCCTTAATACTTCCCTTCTAAGATTTATAATTTTTCAAAACATCCATCTCAGAATTAAACGCCTTTACGCCTTTAAACATTGAAAAACCGAGGTATTTCATTAAAGCCCCATTTTGCCAGGGTTTAATATGCCGAGTGGGTCGAAGGCTCTCTTTATTGCCCTCATGAGCCTCAGGGACGTTGCTCCATGGATTCTTTCCATGTATTCTGCTCTTAGAATTCCTATTCCATGCTCCCCGCTTATGTTTCCTCCGAGTTTAACTGCTAGCTCATATATTTCCCTTGCTAGGTGCCGCATTTTTTCCCATTCCTCTCTGCTAGTTGGATCCACCATTATCCCTGAGTGGCAGTTCCCGTCCCCTGCATGCCCGTAAAGGCACACCGGTATCCCGTATTTTTCCGAGATCTTGTGTACCTCCCTGATGAAGGCTGGGAGTTTTGAGAGAGGGACGCACACGTCCTCTGCCTCATATATTCTAACCCTTCTCCGGTCAACATTCATTATCGCACCACCTACAAGCTCCCTCCCCGTTAAAAGCTTCTCCTTTTCGTTTGGATCGTCAGTCCACTCCGTTTTCCCACCAAGCTCCTTGCATGCTTCAACTATGACCTTAATTTGACGCTCTACTTCTTTGGCTCCCCCCTCGACCTCGAAGTAGAGGGCTGCCTCAGCCTGAGGGAGGTTGAGGGAAGGCATGTACCTGTTAACGGCTTCTATGGATTTCCCGTCCAAGATCTCTATTGCTGACGGCGTAATCCTCCTTAGAACCGTGTTCACTGCCCTAGCCGCCTTAGAGATGTCTTGGAAGTATGCCACAGCCACCGCAGACATTTCAGGTATTGGGAGAACCCTGAGGGTTGCCTCCGTTATTATTCCAAGCGTCCCTTCCGACCCTATGAAAAGCTGGAGGAGGTCGTATCCTAAACATCTTTTAAGGGTTTTCCCTCCAAGCTTTAATATTTCACCTGAAGGGAGAACCACTCTTAACCCTAGAACGAAGCTCCTAGTTACCCCGTACTTCACCGCATGCATCCCACCTGCGTTCGTAGAGATCATCCCGCCGATGGTGCACATCTTCTTGCTACCCGGGCTTGGAGGGAAGAAGACGCCGTGCTCCGACAGCTTCTTGTTTAGTTCTTCAGGGATGATCCCTGCCTCAACCGTAACGCAGAAGTTGTCGGGGTCCACCTCTAAGATCCTATTCATCCTGCTTAGGTCTACCACTATTCCTCCGTAGAGTGGAACGGCTCCGCCGCAGAGCCCTGTCCCAGCCCCCCTCGGCGTTACAGGAATCCTTTTTTCAGACGCTATCCTCATGATCCCTGAAACCTGCTCCGTGGTTTCAGGAATGACTACCACGTCTGGGAGGGAGCTGAAAAGGGATGCATCGCTAGAATAAACATATCTTTCAACTACATCCGTCTTAACGTTTTCACGCCCTAAGGTTTCCACGAGTTTTTCAATAACTTCATCGTCAACCTTACCGAAACCGCTCTCCTCCTCCAACGGGGACACCTTAAGCTCCTATGGTTAGCATGATATGGGGTGCTTCTCGACATTTCTTAAGGCTTCAAGGTGCTCGTTTAACGACTTTACCGAAAGCTTCTTCCCGCTCTTCCTTATACGCTCCAATGCGTCAACAATCGCCTTAGCCATCTTCAGGTTTGTTACGACCGGTATGTTGTACTCTATGGCTTTCCTCCTTATCATGTACTCATCTTTCAGCATTTCAGCATATTTCTCCAGCGTCCCTGTCCGGGGAATGTTGATAACCAAGTCCACCTGCCTGTTTAAAAGGAGATCTCTTATGTTGGGTTTCCTTTGAGGTTCACTTATCTTATAGACGACATTCACGTTCCTTATTCCCGCTTTAACTAGAGCCTCCGCAGTGTGTTCAGTAGCGTAGATAGAGTAGCCCATGTCTGAAAGCTTCTTAACGATTGGTGTTATCTCCCGCTTAAGCTGCCGTCCTCCAACGGTGACAAGTATGTTGCCTCCTCCCAATGGAACGTTAAACTCGGCTGCCAGCAACGCCTTTATGAACGCCTCCTCTAAGCTGTCCCCTAAGCACGCCACCTCCCCCGTTGAAACCATTTCAACACCCAAAACCGGATCGGCCCCATCCAGCCTCATAAACGAAAACTGGGGAACCTTAACTCCTACGTGAGGCAGGTAAGCTGGCTTCTTAACGTTCAGCTCTTTAAGCTTCCGCCCTAGCATCACCTGGGCTGCAACCTCCATCAAGTTTACACCAGTTGTCTTGCTGACGTAGGGCATAGAGCGGGAAGCTCTGAGGTTACACTCTATAACGTAAACCATTCCGTCCTTGACCAAGTACTGGATGTTAAATGGCCCTTTTATCCTTAAGGCTAAGGCTATCTTACACGTGTAATCTTCAATGGTTTTAACCACGTCTTCGGGAAGGCTGAAGGGTGGTATGCTCATCGTTGCATCGCCGGAGTGTACCCCTGCATCCTCCACGTGCTCTATTACAGCCCCGATCAACACGCTCTCTCCGTCGCTCACCCCATCAACCTCAACCTCCCTCGCCCCCTCTATGAACTTTGATATGACCACTGGGTGCTCCCTAGAGACGGAGGACGCCAAAACTAAGAAGTCTTCGAGTTGCTCCTCGGTATACGCAACCCTCATAGCGGCTCCAGACAGGACGTAGCTTGGACGTACGAGAACAGGGTATCCAACAATCCTCGCAAACTCCTTGGCTTCCTCGAGGGACGTAAGCTTGCTCCATGGAGGTTGAGGTATCCCAAGCTCTTCTAGGAGGGAGCTGAACTTAGCTCTGTCCTCAGCCCTGTCAATGTCCTCCCCCGCCGTCCCTAGGATCTTGACTCCTGCCTTAGCAAGCTTGGGCGCTATGTTATTTGGTATCTGCCCTCCAACCGATACTATGACTCCTAAAGGCTTCTCCTTCTCATAAATGTCTAAAACCCTCTCAAAGGACAATTCCTCGAAGTAAAGCTTGTCGCTTACGTCATAGTCCGTTGAAACAGTTTCCGGATTATAGTTTATGATTATGGCCTCGTCGACGCCGTTGTCTTTGAGGGCGAAAACCGTGTTGACGCAGCACCAGTCAAATTCCACAGAGCTCCCTATTCTGTACGTCCCCGCGCCTAGAACAATGACCTTACTGTTTCCTTCAAAAGTTATATCGTCCACCTCGCCCCCATACGTCAAGTACAAGTAGTTTGTTTTCGCGGGCCACTCCGCTGCAAGCGTGTCGATCTGCTTAACGACGGGAACTATCCCCAACCTTTTCCTGATCCTTCTGACTTCCAGCTCGTCTATCCCAAGGTACATGGATATTTGCTGGTCGGAGAATCCCGCCCTCTTCGCCCTGAACAGTAGGTCCTTAAGCTCCTCTTTTTCAAGGCTGTCAACCCCTCTCCTCCCGGCCTCTTTAAGCTCATCCTCCAAGTCCACTATGTTCTTTATCTTCTGTATAAACCACCTGTCAACGCCGCTTAACTCGTGGATCCTGTCAACACTCAACCCGTACTTTAAGGCTTTAACGATCTTGAAGCATCTCTCATCGGTCGGGTGTGCTAGGACGTATTCGATGTGCTCGAGCGGCTCAGGTTTCTCCTCGTCAACGTTCCCTACAAGCCCAACCTTCCCTATATCCAGCATCCTCACCGCTTTCTGTATAGCCTCCTCAAAGCATCGACCTATAGCCATCACTTCACCGACGCTCTTCATCTGAGGCCCTACCTCACGGCTGACGTTAGAGAACTTCTGCAGGTCCCAGCGGGGAAACTTGACTACGATGTAGTCTAGGGCTGGCTCAAAGCACGCCGTAGTAACCATGGTCACCTTATTCATAAGTTCTGGAAGGGTGTATCCTACAGCCAGCTTAGCTGCAATGTACGCTAATGGGTAACCTGTAGCCTTCGACGCTAAAGCGGAGGAACGGGAAAGACGCGCATTAACCTCTATAACCCTAAACTCCTCACTTTCAGGATGCAATGCATACTGTATGTTGCACTCCCCAACTATCCCCAGAGACCTTATCACCCTTATCGACGCATCCCTGAGAAGGTGGTACTCCCTGTTGGTGAGCGTCTGACTAGGCGCTATAACTATCGAGTCACCCGTGTGAACCCCCATAGGGTCAAAGTTCTCCATGTTGCAAACCGTTATGCAGTTATCCTGGTAGTCCCTCACCACCTCATACTCGATCTCCTTCCACTTCCCAACATACTCCTCCACTAAGACTTGACTGATCCTGCTCTGAGCAAGCCCCCTCCTGCTAATCTCAACTAGTTCCTCCCTGTTCCTAGCCACCCCTGACCCCCGTCCTCCAAGGGTGTAAGCCACCCTAACTATAACGGGGTACCCTATCTCCTCCGCAACCTCCAAGGCCTCATCAACCGAGGATGCTGGACTGCTTTTAAGGACGGGGACGCCGGCTTCGATCATGGCTTGCCTGAAAAGCTCCCTATCCTCCGTTACCTCTATCGCCCTTATGGGCGTTCCTAAAACCTCCACTCCATACCTGTCAAAGACTCCTCTCTTGGCGAGTTCCACCCCGCAGTTAAGAGCGGTCTGCCCTCCGAACCCCAGAAGAACACCGTCAGGTCTTTCTTTCTCGATGACTCTCTCAACAAACTCGGGGGTTACGGGGAGTAGGTAAACCCTGTCAGCCATCCGAAGATCCGTCTGAATAGTTGCGATGTTAGGGTTAACGAGAACGGTTTCTATCCCCTCCTCCTTCAACGCTTTCAACGCCTGGCTCCCCGAGTAGTCAAACTCGCCAGCCTGCCCTATCCTTATGGCTCCACTACCCAGAATTAACACCTTATTTACCCATTCAAACCGAGCCACCTTCACCGCTCCTCCACGTATTTTATGAACAGGTCGAAGAGGAACTCTGTGTCAAAGGGCCCGGGACTGTGCTCCGGGTGAAACTGGACAGAGAAAGCCTGCCATCTCCTATGCCTAACACCCTCGACCGTTCCGTCATTAGCGTTAACAAAGGAAACGGTTAATCCCGTTTCCGCCAGGGACTCTTCACTAACAGCATACCCATGGTTCTGCGTCGTAACATAGCACCTCCCGGTTTCAACGTCCATGCACGGTTGATTCTGAGACCTATGCCCATACTTCAACTTGTAAGTGTCTCCTCCACACGCAAGAGAAAGGATCTGATTGCCAAAGCATATCCCGAAGATGGGAACTTCTCCTAAGAGTCCTCTAACCGTTTCCACTGTTTCGCGTGCACGCTTAGGGTCTCCAGGACCATTACTTATAACAACACCAGAAGGCCTACACTCCAAAACTTCATCCGCACTCGTATCATATGGTACACGGATAACCCTTACACCCCTCCTCAAAAGCTGACGCAGGATGTTAAACTTGACCCCGCAATCCAGCAAGACAACGGTTCTCCCTCTATCACCGTAAACCACCGGCTCATCGCAGGAGACCTCGGATACAAGATTCCTCTCGTTCGGGTCATGAACATGCCGCACCTCCCTTAAAAGCCTATCAACGTCAGGCTCCACGCCTTCATCGCAAACCTCTAAAACACCAAGCATAACCCCCTTAACCCTAAGCTTCTTAGTCAACTCCCTCGTGTCAACCCCCTCAATCCCCGGAACCCCCTCCTCTTCCAGCCACCCACTAAGACTCTTAACAGAACTCCAATGGCTGGGGGTCTTACAACACTCGTGGACGACGAACCCCTGAACCTTGATCCCATCAGACTCGAAGTAGGCAGGCAACCCCCACCTATCAACAACGCTCCACGAAGGAACGCCATAATTCCCCACAAGCGGGTACGTTAAAACAAGAATTTGCCCGTGATACGACGGGTCAGTTAAACTCTCAACATAACCAACCATACCCGTGTTAAAAACAATCTCACCGGAGACGCGGCCCACAGCGCCAAATCCGTACCCGAGAAAAACGCTTCCATCCTCTAACACTAAGGCTGCATTCCTAACCTTCCAACCCGTCGAAGCCAACGCTCCAAAACCCTCAGCAAGTTTCACAACAAAATTATTTAAAACTTACGATACTCCCAGAACACATCCGCACAATAACGTTGAAAAATCGGTATGGAACCAGTACGGGGAAAGCAGGGAACAGCAATCCTCTCTTCATTAAAAAATGATAAGAGAGGAGACATTTTATTCCTCCTCTTTCACAAATTTTTCCTTCAACTTCTCCAGAACCTGCGGTAACGTCGTGTACTCCATTTCATCGGGGCCAAGCCTGTGGAACATGAAGGGGCCATGTCTCCTCATATAGTCGGCTATCTGGTTGGCTATTCTTCTCGCCTCGTCGAAGGCTGGGTCGTCGAACAGGTCTGCTGGGCCTATTAACCGCCCGTCTGAGACCTGGAAGCCTAATGCTATGATCCGTGGTGGCCCATCAAAGCGCGTACACTTCGCATCCTTCTGCGACACAGGCATCAGCGGGCCCACATGCGAGCCACGCATCCACCCGGCCACCAAGTGTGGGAATGCGAAGGGCTCTAAGACTTCTCCTAGAGCTGGTAGCCCATGTTGGGCTCGTACGACTGCACATGGGTCGTCTTTCCCCACGTATCTTCCTGCGATTAGTGAAAGCCTTGTTATCGATATCGAGGCTGCGGGAGTTCCGTCCTTCTTGTACACTTTGCGGATTACGTATCGTCCAGGTGTTCCTATTATGGCGAGTAGGTCGTAAAGGTCTTCAGGGCAGGACAGTTTTACGTGTTGATGTTCTATAACGTCGTAGACCTCGAAGACAAATCCGTCGTGCATGGATGGGTCTATTATTAATCCTGCAGTGTTAAATGGATCTGCGAAGATCTTATAGAGTGGGAGGTTGAACGCTCCTGGCTCCGTTTTGTCAGCCATGAAGCATACTATCGGGTCCGACCTTCTCTCCTCGAACTCTAGTTCTGCTACTCCTGGCCCCATTCCTCTCACGTTTCCCGAAAAGGTGTCTTTGAGCAGGTCTTGTCCCGCGGCGTAGAGTTTTAGTTCTCGTGATACTTCGGCTGCCTTTTGGAGCGTGTCCCATGCAAGCTTGTGGACTTCGGGGTTTGCTTCCCCCTTTCTGTGGCTCATTATGAGCTCTAGGTCGTCTCCGCAGTTGGTTACGTAGTAGTCTATGATCACTCCCTCATCTGCCCCTTTCTGGAGGCTTTCCTTTGCTACCTCTATACATTCGTCGTATACTATGTGGTGTCCTGCGAGGGATCCTATATCTGCTTTTATAATCGATACGGTTACTTTAGGCATGTTCTCCCTCTCCTTAAGGGGGCTGTACGCCTCCCTCATAACAAGGTTATTTTGCATGCCTTATGTTTTTTGTTATTGCTCCCCCGCCGCAATCGCCTCCGCCCCTCGTAAGAGGCTTCGCCCTCAAAGCCGATTATTACGTGTCCTTGCTCGTCTTCGAAGCTTGTTGCTGCGGAAACTTTATATTTCAATTCTTTTTTCTGAGGGGTGTGGTCTGGGGGTGATCTTGGTGGACGGGGCTGGCCTTGGTTTCGCTTTGGCCTTCAGCATACTTTACCCTCTATGTGTGTGTGTTCTGCTTTGGAGGTGGCGGTTTGGCTGGGAGCCTCTTAAGCCTCTTGCAGTCGCTTTCATTGTCGGATTAGTGATGTTTTATGTTGCCTACCTGCGCAAAGTTTATGCTTTATTCTTGTCTGGTGTTGGGCTCTACGCGGTCGACCTTGTAGCCACCGGCTTCGTGGAGGAGGCCGCTAAGCTTCTGGTGCTCTTCATTCCAGTGGTTAAACGGAGGGTAAGCGTGGAAACGGGGCTTTTCTACGGTATGGTGGCTGGCTTGGGTTTCGGTGCAGGTGAAGCCTTAATAGTATTAGCCGACGCCGCCCTCGCAGTCCCCGTCTTGGTTAACATCTGGCTCCTCCTTTACTGGTTGGAGGTGAGCGGTGCTCTGGTAAGCCTCCCGGAGCTCATCTGGCTCATCGATTTCACCCTCCTCTACTTAGCCTTCAATTTAGCCTTGTCTCTTTCTGTTCCATCCGTCTTCGGAGTGTCTCTTTTAGGGGTTTACGAGCGTTCCATAGTTGTCCTCTTGCATGGTGCTCTCACGGGCATTGTTGGGTGGAGTGTAGCTAGGAATGCTACCGTTAAGTTCTACCTTCTCGCAGTCGGCTTGCACATACTCGTCGACTTCTTCGCCGTCCTTTACATGCTAGGCCTGGCCAACGTGACCGTGGTGGAAGTGATCTTGACCGCCATCACGGTTCCCCTTTTCCTGTACCTTCTATGGAAATCTACTCCCACCCAAGGCGATGCACTTACTCCATTGGCATAGGCTCAGCATGCCCCCGCTCTCTCCCACTCTTACCTACCTTTAACGTTCCCCTTACATGCTTCCCTCCAGCAGGGATCTTCTACGCTTGTTTTTTTCCATAGGTTTATATTTTGGTGATCTTTCTGTTTTGAATGTGGTCGTAATGGAGCAGGAGGCTTTTTTTGAGGAAGCCTTCTTTACTGGAAGGAACATTGGCCGGGCTGTCCAATGGTGTAAGGATAGGGAAGGTAATGTTATTGAGGTGAGAGTTCAGGGTGTTTGGCGAGAGAGCGGAGAGCACTTTAGAGGGAAAGGAAGGCTTTTAGAAGCTTATTCCGGCTTCCTTAGTAGTTATATTGCCGTGTTGTTGGAGTCGGGTAAGCGAGGAGGGGACTGGGTAAGGAAAGGCTCCGTGGTAACCGTCGGTGGGCCTAGGTCTAAGTGCGACGTTCAAGCGTTAAATCTTGTTTTTAGAAATTACCTCAAGAGAGATACTTCGCAGATGGAGTTTTTTGATGCCAACCACTTCGCTTCGGCTTTGAGGTGGCTTCGAAGAAATATTCTCCTCAGACGTGTTGTTGGCAAGGTCGAGGGGGTCTGGTCTCGGAGCGGGGCTAATTTCATGGGCGAAGGCGAAGTAATCGCCGTGGAAGGAGGGGTTAGAGGGTTCTTCGTGCTAGAATTAAAGCGTGGAAGAGTAGGCGGGGAGGAGCTGGAGGAAGGCTCACTAGTGTCCATCGGCTCCAACCCCCTTGTAATCAATCACTTAGCATCCTTCCTAAAGGGCTCGGCATCCTCCTTGAATCTCGTCCTGAAGAGAGGGGCTGAGGCTCTCCGCTTCATCGCGTTGAAAACCGGTGGAAGCAGCATATTGGAAAGTAGAGGTGCCACCATTCTTCGAAGCAGCGTAACGAAGCTTTCAAACTACCTTTCCTCCCTCAGAGGAAGCTTTCCGCTTGCCCGTTCAGTTGGAAGGCCAGATGTTGTTGTTAGCAAGATGCTTTTTAAGCCCAAGCAAGCTAGGGCAAAGCTTGTGGACGGCTACGTGCTGAAGGTTCGAGGGTTAACGGTTTCCTATGGTAAGAACGTTGTTTTGAGGAACGTCACCTTCTCCCTGAGGGAGGGGGAGATCCTAGGTATAGTGGGCGAGTCTGGCAGCGGGAAGACCACTTGTATGAAGGCCCTGATAGGTGAGCTAACACCCGACGCAGGTGAGGTCACCATCTGCGGCTTTCCCCCGTCTGACAAGGACTCTGTAGCCCCGCTAATAGGGTACGTGCCTCAAGATTTAAGCAGAATGTACGACAACTTTACCCCTATGGAGAACATAGTGTACTTCGGGAGGCAGTATGGTATTCCAGAGGATGAGCTCATAAAAAGAGGGAAAAGAATCCTTAAAGATCTAGAAATATTCACTAAGGGAAACGAGAAAGTTAGCAGTTTGAGCGGCGGTGAAAAGCGCCGTGTCAGCATTGCGATAGCCCTCGTCCATTATCCTAGGATCCTCTTTCTAGACGAGCCAACAAGCGGCTTAGACCTTGTAAGGCGACACGAGCTTTGGAGCTACCTCGAGAAAATAAACAGAACATATGGTACCACGCTCGTCGTGATAACCCATTACCCCTCAGAAGCCGACTACTGCGACAAAGTAGCGGTCTTCATGAAAAATAAAGGGTTCATCGACTTTGGAACTCCAAAGGAGCTCGTAGCCAAGCTTCCGGGAAGCGGCTACGCCATAGGCCTCATCCTCGAAGAGGACGAGCCAGAAGCTGAAGAACTAATAAAGAGCACCGAGGGTGTAAGCTACGTTTTCAGAATAGGGCCATACTATAAGGTGCTTGTTGGAGTCGAAGACGGTGGTGCTGTTCTAAGAAAGATCCTAAGCCGCCTCTCATCGAGGGGGATCAAAGTCTACAAGGTTGAGCCTAGAGTCGAGGTCAATTTTGAAGACTACTTCAGGTATCTGACTGGTACAGGAAAGGAGACGTGAGGTGGAGCCACTTGGTTAGGGCTGCCGGAAGCTTCATGAGGATCATGTCGCTTGTCCGAAAAGAACTTGAGGGCATAGTTAAGGATCGCATGGCCCTCATCGTCTTAATCCTCCTTCCAACTCTGATCACGTTCAGCCTGGGTGCGACACAGTTCAGAGTGTTAACCCTCGCAGACTACGCCAAGGTGGCTGTTATAGATCATGACACGAGCGAGGGTGACCCTCACTACGACCTCTCCCAAGCTTTCTTCTGGGACATGGTTGCCAACGCTAATGATAGCACGTGCATAGTCTTCCCTCTTCCCAGCGAAGAATTAGCCTACTACCTGCTCTGGCAAGGAGACATAGACGCCATAGTAGTCATACCATTTGGCTTCGAAAGCCACCTGGCAAGTAACAGAGATCCAAACGCCCCCGTCCCGGTGCCAGCGTATGTTAACGTAACCCTTGACGGTACAGACCTTGAAAGCCAGGGAAAAGTCATTGACTGCTTAACCAACGCAATAGCAGATTTTAAAGTAGAATTTAACTTCACAAG
>Ga0190363_1001348_pt1 | contig 14467 bp, 22 predicted proteins | sample 48721867_MG_FD_161272 | JGI IMG/M metagenome (GOLD analysis project Ga0190363, IMG submission 161272) | Hydrothermal vent microbial mat bacterial communities from Southern Trench, Guaymas Basin, Mexico - 4872-18-6-7_MG | ecosystem: Environmental > Aquatic > Marine > Hydrothermal vents >...
AGTGGGGGGTTGAGGATATGCGTGCTGTGATAAGTCTAATGTATCTGAGTAGAGATAGGCAAAATCCTTATGGGGATATGGAGAAGTATATAAAGTATTTTTGTAGGTATAGGGGATTGGATTTAATTGAGAGTAGGTGTAAGATAAGCAAAAATAAAAGACCCGTATTAACCGTTTACGTGGATAATTGGGAACGAGAATATTTAGAGGGATTATTAAAAGGAGTGCATAGACGATTTAGCGGGAAAGTTAGAGTATTCGTGAGAATATTACATTAATATCCCACATTTTTTGATCTTGTATATGGGAGGAAATAATTGTGTGCCGTAAAGGATGATGATGGGGACGGTGAGGGAATCAGATAGTAGACGTAAAGGTTATGTATGTGAATGAGAGATGTATTGGCATGGGATTGGCGGACTGGGAGATAATTATAGGTGGTGGGCTTGACATAAGCAGTAAATACGCAGTAAGCGGGAGCAAAAGCCTAACACAAGCATTTAACGGCGGCGGTGTTCACATGGTTCATCGGCAAACTTACAACGATAACCCGCTAAACGTGCGGATCGATACGTGGATGACTATTGACCTGCCTGATCAATCGTATTATAGGTATTACATAGGCGGTATAGCACGCAAGCAACCCGATGTTAGCACGTACCTATATTGGATGCTATTCGTGGAATTTAGCGAGTCGGGAGTTCTAAACGATGCGGGCATAGATTACGGGTATTACAAAGACGGGTCACAGACATCCCTCAATTCCATAAGCATGTTCGAAGAGTATTCGAATAAGATTTCCGATATGTGGGATGCGGGGAAATGGCGGTTTGTCCGTATGGAATGCTACCAAGTCGGCAGTAATATAGTTCTCAAAATACTTAAAACACCCAATATTAGCACACCCGATCCTAATAATCCACCAACCGATCAGCTAAAAGAATTGTTTAACGTATCGATAGACGTTCCTGAAGGACTAGAAAACGGAGGAGCATGTGGTATAATCGTAGGCGGATATGCAAGTGGAGCTACTGCTGACGCAAAGCCGTATTACGACTACACGCAGATATGGTATTAACCCGCTATGCTACCGTTAATATTATCGTGGTTACGTAAGCGTGCGATAATCGTTCACAGAAAAATCGTTATGACCGTGTTTGACTTATACGTTAAGGTTACGGGCAAGGGAAATCCAATTGAGAACGCGTATATTCGTGCGGAATGGAACGGTAACGTAGTGGAAAAATACACGGACGAAAACGGTTTAGCCGTAATAAGCGGGATACCGAGTAACATAAACAGTTTGGACGTTTACGTCGATGTATCACTACCGTTCACACCTACGCTCGTTTTAACCGAAGATTGGGAAGGTATATTCACACCTACGATCGTGATAACTGAAGATTGGGAGGGAGTATTTACGCCTACGCACGTAATAACCGAGGATTGGGAAGAGATTATACCGTGGACGGTTAAGGTAACAGAGGACTGGGAAAGTGCGTTTACGCCGAAACCGCACATAACCGAGGATTGGGAGCGGGAGATTGTATCGTGGGCGGTTAAAATTACGGAAGATTGGGAGAATTAAGGGGGTTGGTATGGTGTTAAAAGTTAATGGCGGTGATAACTATGGTAACGTATGATGATGTATTAAATCAACTAAATGAGCTAAAGCGGAATGTGCTAAAGTATTTGTATGCTGAAGTCGTGAACAGACGGTATAGTGTGTTTGATCAGGCAAGATCATGTATAAACTCGATTCTTAGCGATATTAGTGGACTACTGTCTGCTAAAGTTAGTGAAACAGCACTCGGATATTTGATCGAGCAGTATTACTTAAGCACAGCTAATGCAATCGGAAAGAAAGCTATCGGCTTTAACTATAACGATGATACAGTTAGCATGACAGGATTAGACGGCAATACATACGATAACCCTGTATTTCCACAGATACAGCTAACAAGTGATGAGCTTAACGAATTGCTCAATAACATGAAAAACGTGCCAGCCGAACTTAGAAAAGGCTTATGCATATTACGGATTAATGCAAGTGATAAATCAGCTATGCCACGTGACCCCGACGAAGAGGATACTGTTTACTGCTATTATTTGGCTGACGCATACAACCCGATGGAACACCACGCAGTAGATTATGGCGAAATATTCGGACAGGATATAATATTCGAAGGCTATGCATACCAGACAATCGATCCTGTATTGGGAACACTGATAGACTTAAAACTGTTAAAGGTTGAAGCTGAGAGCCTACTGATGGGATGGTTCTGGAACGATAGTGCTAACGATTACGATGTGAAAATGGGTGTAGATATTAAGCCTACTGTTTACTATTGCGATCCGAGTGATGAAACAAAAATAAGACGGACTACCGCCATGTTCGTGCTGAACATATACAACAGGCTAAATGTAAACGGACAGATCATCATACAAGGTATGGAAATACCATTGAAAGCTCAAAAACACTATTTAGTGCTGATCGGTAGTGAGCTTACGGGATTGAGAGGATATAGCGTGCTAATTGAAACCGAATGGACGTGAGGTGATGTTGTATGAGTTTAGCGGATGTAGTTAGCTCGGGATTGAAAAGTGCAAGTCCTGTAAAGATTTTTGAGGAAATAGCTGATTTGTTGGGAGCTAAGGATATATCAGAAGCTGGTAGCAGATACTTAAGGCTAAAACTACTCGAAACAATTGTAGGAGAAAAATGGGTGCGTGATATATTCACATACTTTGAGAATCCCGACTTGATCGAAGCTATGCCGAAACCACCAGCTATACCATATCACCCTAAACAGTTAGCTGGCATCTACTTTAAGATCATGGATAAAACAGTTGAAGCAAGTGCTTATCTCGGTGAAGAGATGGGTAGCGAAGCTATCATGGAAATGATTAGTGAGAGCATGAGTTCAGCATTGGAGAGTAATTACAATGCGGCATTGCAAACGATACTTAATGTATGGAGAGGTTGTTTGCCGCCAGATTTATCCGTAGCACAAGCAATGGGAATGCGGATAGATAGCGTTGATACGAAGTATGCTACATCTGTTTTAGCTCCTACATCGGCTCTACCCTACACGATATTAGAGGCGTTGGTGCAAGGGGCTAATCAGCGGCTACAACAGCTATATGGTGGATTAGACAATGCTTATGGCGAATTAATAGCTCAAAAGAATGCATTAATGCGTTCATTTCTTACAGCATTCTCTGAGTTTTACATAACACTAACCAATGATTTGGTTTTGGATTGCATGTATTTCGTTGAAAGATTAGAAAATTATGCAAATACAGCTTGCACGATAATCTTAGAACGATTGACAGCTCGGTTAGACGATCTAAATGCTCTAAAAGCTCGTTACGATGCTGGCTTAGTCGATGATGAGACTTACGAAACTATGCTACTTGAGATTCAAGCCGACATTAATGCATTGTCGGATACATTCGATAGAATCAAGACGGAGGTTAATAATCTGATCAGCGACTATATAGGTGTTATAGATGCGATTAGCGAAGACATAAAGACGTTATTGCTGAACTACTTAGCTGACGCTGAGAATTTGGTGAATGCTCACATTAATAGTGTTGTATCGGCTATTAATTCGCTGACTACCGTGAGTGACATTAAAGCTAAAGTGAAAGAAATATACGAGAGAATCAGAGCTTACAGAGAATGTGGATTCGATTATAGTTAAGGCAGTATGGCACGAAATAGACATAGCGAAAGAGAACGGTCGGATAAACGATTACGGCGAAATTACATCATGCAAACAACTATACAATTTCTTAGAGCATTCCACGATGTAGCAATAGCTCGGTTGAGATTTCTTACACGAATTCATGAAGAGATAGATAGAGAGCGAAGAAAAGCTATCAGAGAAAGAGCAGAGAAGTTAAAACAAGCTATAAGTAAGCGTCAAGTTACAGTTTACGCCGTTTACAGCTATGATGCATTGAGAGATGCTAATATCGAACAGAGCTTGATTGATCGGTATGGTGTAGAATTGGATGAGCTATTAACAGCTATTGGAGACTTATCACGCAACGGAATGAGCTATGTATTGCCGGAATGGGATAATGCCAACAAGCTAAAAGCTGTGGGAAGATTTTACTTTGCACCCTTTAATCCCAACGAAATACATTCAACAGCTTGTGCTATTCGCTTAACACCCAAAACAGCTGATATATTCTTAGATCAACCCGCAGACTTTTACATTATAGCTATCAACACGCCAGAAGGCTTAACTTCGCTAATAGTGGAACGTAGCAATCCTGTTTACCATTTGCTCGAATATTTAGCTAAGATCATGAGAAGAAAAGGCAGACGTGAGCGTCACACAAGAAAAAGGAAAGGACATTACGGCATTATTCAGAAGGATGAGCCACTAAACATGGTATATACAAATTGGTTTGAGGAAAGATATACATTGCCACTGTGGCATGCTATTAACTGCAAGTATTGTTTAAAGCTGTTCAATGCTCACTCAGTCGGATTACCAGAGCGTGCATTCCGCATGGGTGATGTAAATGTTATTGCGATCTTAGGTCGTAAAGGTAAAACAACAAGAAAGCACGGTAGAAAGGTCGATAAGATAACCGTGTATGAGCGTGGTGTAACTGTTCAAGGTGTATTGGCTAAATACAGGTGATCGAGGTGTAGGATATGGGATACATGGATGATTTTTTAACCTTGCTAAAGAGTATGAGGACTAAGTTTAGCTACGATATGAACATACCTAATTTTTACGGGATTGCTGATTTTAGACGTAATGAATTCGTGATATACGGTAGGAAAGCTGTAAGAGAATACATTAGACAGCATGCGGAGAGATTGGACAAAACTAAACGGCAGTATGTATCACAGCTCCTCAATAAGGCGGTTATGCAGTTATGGTTGCATCCCGAGCTTAAAAGCTATTTTGAGGATAAGCTTAATGAGTTAATCGGTAAGGGTGGTTATGGTATAATCAGGTGGGGTATAGACCCTTGGGGTGGTTAAAATGGGGACGTATACGCCTAATTACGGTTTGTATAAACCCGATATAGGCGAAAAGGATTGGGGCGATAAAGTAAACGCAAATTTCGACACGATAGATAACGTAATGCACGAAAACCGTTCGCAAATCGATAAAATCAAGAAAGACGTTCTCACGATTGCTCTAAACGTGATGATGAATAAAGCTCTCGTTCACGCTGAGACTAAAGATTTCTATTCGATTATTGCGGACGTAATAACCGACGAATACCCGAACGGCTTTAAGAACACGTTCGAAACGATTCCGTTCGGCGTTACGTTTGACAACGACGGCGGTGGAACGTGGACGCAGGCGATTAAGGTAACATTAACGACCGTTCCGTCGGAATATGCTCAATACCGCATTGTTATACAATCGAACACGATGCAGATTTACGCCGCTGACGGGACGCTAAAAGCTGACTACGGAGCGAGCACAGGGGTCGCATCGGAATTCTGGAATAACGTTAAGTCGGACGGGAGCGATATACGTATAGCGGATCAGAACTATTCGCAATTATACTTTTGGATCGAGGAATTCGATTACTCGGGAAAATACGCTGTTATATGGGTTAAAGTGGAAGCGGGAACGTCGGAACTTTACATCGTTTACGGGAATCCGAGTGCAACGAAATCGGCTTACGAAAATCCAGAGCAGGTTTTCGAGTTCTTTGATGACTTTGAAGATGGAGTTTTGAGTCCAGGGTATGATACATTCGGTGAAGGTGGCAAAGAGGCTAATGGCGTTCTAACATTAAAAGATACTAATTCTTCGTTTGACGCTGTGTTCTTAAACAGACTTTTAAATTACAATCATGTTGTTTACGCAAGAGTGTATGCCAGAGACCTACAACTTCTTCAGAACAGAATTTTACAGCAAGACCCTTTAGTAAACAAAAACTTTTACAGAGCGTATTTTGAGGCTGGAGAAACGAGAATTAACAAAAACGTAAATGGGACTTGGAGTTCACCCGTTTCTTTAGCATGGCAACCACCTCTTAATACGTGGTTTATAGAACGCATAGTTGTCGATATTACGGGTGGAGAACTAAGATTCGAGTTTCCAGAATATGGAAAGAGTTTATCGCTTACAGAAACTCTAAATTGGACAAGCGGGTATTTCGGGTTTGGAGTTTATCAGGCGGATATAGACATTGACTACTGGTTCATTGCAAAGCTCGCCGATCCCGCTTCCTTCGGCGATGCGGAAGTAATTACGCTAACCACAACGGGCGGTTTCATCACGGTTACGTTCAGCTTCGATGAAGGCGTTGATAAACTACTTATCACGGCGGACACGGACGCACAGGCGATCTATTACAGCACGGACGACGGTCAAACGTGGAACGCTATCGAACCCGACACGGAAACGCCGTTACCCGAAACCGCATATTCGATCAAGTGGAAATTCGAATTCGCTACGTATGTGCGAGGATATGCGTTTATAACGTGGTAGTGGAGTGGTGATTGTATGGTAAGGGTTGAAGCAGATGACGTTGCAGTATTTAAGCGAAAAAAACGGTTTAGGCGTGATCGTGAACAGTTAAACGTATCTGAGCAAATAGCAGAATTAAAACGAAAAATAGCCGAGCTGGAGAGTGTCATTAAAAAAAATAGCAAAAACCATACATACAACCGAGCATGAAAACTTATAGGCGGTGGACTGATGCAGAAATTATCGTGCTAAAAGCATACTATCATATTTTGCCAGCTAAGGAAATAGCTAAGATACTAAACAGAACAGAAGATTCTATCCGTTGTAAAGCATATCAGCTCGGCATTACACAAAAGCGTAAAGGCAATTTTCCAAAAGCATTGCGTAGCATAGCTAATCACATAATTTCGAAATGAATATTATGACCTATGCTTACGTATTAGTATGGCAACGATATATGAAGTCCACTTTGGAGTGTTGAATTTGGGAGAACTGCCATCAGAGATTTCGGAGATTGGAGACGATTGGGAGACTACATTTAAAGGGAAGAGAACTAAGGTTATTACAAACTTACAGAGAGTCGTGCCAGACGAGGATGCATACAATAAGGTGATAGTAAGCAGAAGTAATGAGGAATATGGGAAATTCATAAGTGAGAGCCACCCAGACTACCACAAGATAATGCTCAAAAGAAAGATAAAGATGCCTGCGAGAGCCACAGATTACATAACCAACAGGAATAACGCATTTGCAGAGGGTGGTGCATTTGAAAACGGTGTTACAGCCAACAAGAATGCATTCATGAACAATGTTAAAGTTATACTAAGGATCGTAGGAGATAAGGATAAAGTCTATGGTGCTATTCCAAAGCTTAGCTTCGCATTGGACGGTAAGAAAGGGCTACTTGAGGAGATACTCAACGATACCTACGATCACTTGATTACTTCGACTGATCTTAAGAGGTTCTTTGTTAAGAAACAGTTTAAGACGAGCGTGGTCTCAATAATCAACGAAGCTCTTGCTTATACAGTTTACGCCATTGATGCGGGTTACGATGACACGTGGATTACTACCAACATTGCAAACGTTTACAACCCGCTAATAGCCGCTATGATCAACTCTAACACGGTGAATAGCGAGCTTGATCCTACTGCATGCAGTATTACATTAGAGAAAGACAGCACTACAGGCAGGTGGGGTATTAAACTCGTAGAGGCTACACCAGAGTAAGCATGAGCTGGTTTAGTAAAGCTAAATCAGCTTTAACCTTTATTTTTTCAGTAGATGCAAGATTGAAATCTGTTGAGGATCAGATTAATCTAATTATGCACAGACTCGACAGAATAGACCAAAGGATCGACGAGCTGTATTGTGTTGTTTTGCATTTTTTGCGTAACGGTAGGATTTAAAAAATAAGGATTAATCTTCTTCCACAGATACAACCTTAAACCTTACTTTTTTCTTGTGCAATCTCTCTCCTAACCATTTCGGTATGTAAACCTTATACTGCTTATACCATTTGCCATTTACTTTACATTTACTTTCAAAGACTCGTCCTTCGAACTCAATATCTCCGATCATATTTGCAATTACGCAAATATGCATATAAATCTTTCTACCGCAATTTTACACCGCAAGGTTTATATACCGTAATGTGTATAGGGTAGATCGGTGAGAGGTATGGTGGGTGGTGAAAAAGAGAAAGTAAACGTAAACGAACTACCACAGAAAGCGTGGATACAATATGAAACGGTGGACACAGACATAGATGTGGACATGGAAACTGCAGTGAAAATCTTGGAGCAATTGGATGAGGAATACGAGGATGCATTAGAGTTTTTAGAACTACTCAAAGAAGAGGGGGAAAATCAACATGCAAAACACATATTTTGAATGGGTTAAGGATTTGGAATGGTATGCACCTCTAAACATTGACATTGTGAGAGTGGACGAATACATTGATATTAGCAAGGGTCGGCTTGTGGTTGTTAAAATCGAGCAAAAACCAGAAAACTTAGACAAATTCAGAGAGTGGATGGGGTATAGAAAGGAAATTAACAAACCCATTGACGTAAAAAGAGTTTACCTTTGTAGGGTAAAGAAACATGCCATAATGGTAAAAATGCATGCAGACAGCTATCCTGTGTTTATAACTATTCCAGACATGGATGTATATGTGCAGAGAGAAGCATTGGTTAAATCATACAAGCTCAGGTCTAACTTGAGGTATGTCTTGGCTTATTCTGGATATAAGCTCAAATACAAATACACGAAAACGAGGATTGACCGCAAAAGGATGTATAAACATGAACAAGCCACATTATGTATTTTCTAATCACGGTGAAAAACACAGGTAATTACAATGAGTATATGCGAGCTGTCAATAATTTTCTCAATGGATATAAGGTGCATGAAAGCTATGTGGGATCAGATCATGCACATATTCTCATTGAGACAAACATCATGCCAGATATACAAAATTACCATCGGTATTATGGGTGTTACATTCATTTTAGAAAGGTTCGGGATTTTTTTGCGGATGTGGAGCGGGTTAAGAAATATATTCGAAAGCATAAGGAGGGGGTAGAAGAAAGTATGGATTGTGGGAATGTTAAGGTTTGGGTTAAGAAAAAAGAAGACGGAAAGGTTGTAATGACACTACAGATGCCAGAGTGGTATGACCTCTCAGAGAATCGTGCAGTGATCACATGGAACGAGGATGAGTTTTGGCAGTTTGTTGGATACATTGCAAGTGAGGTTGCAAGACAAAACTGCAATGAACAGGGTGGCACAGATGCAAATAAGAGATATACAAGTAAATCTGGTAGGTCGAGTAAGTTGGGTGGATCGAGCAAATCTACAGGTAAGAAGTCGGGTAGAAAGTATAAGCGTGTAAAAGGGTTTAGTAAAGCCGTGAGAGGTGACTAAACTATGTCCGAGCTTCCTTTTGTGACATTAAGAAGATACATCCGAGAGCTAACGGATGAGGAAATAATTACATTCGAAGCATTTGACAAGGAATCTCAGGAAGCTTTATATAAAAAGCTATTACCGTGCAAAGACCCACTCCAGCTTGAACATGCATACAGGAATAATGCAACGGTATTATTCAAACCCGAATCGATCAGAATAAGCCACAAATACAACTATCTCTACTTTTACACCAAAGCTGGACAGATCGGAGTGCAATTAGACGATGAGATCCTCGATACAATTGTAAACCTCAGAAGCTCCAACGTTTACTTTGAGGTGCAATTAAACAAGAAAGTGCCAATATCAAACACCCATGCAATATATCTCGGCGAATTAACAGGATTATATGAAGCAGACTACGATTTTAACCTTGCCAAAGAGCTATTAAAAGAACACAGACCTGTCGATTTACTAATGTATGCAATCGGGTTTAAGCCTACCTCAGAAGCAATAGCATGCAAGTTAGCCATGCTTTTGCCACTATTTCAGTTTAACAATAGAGCAATCCACACGGTGCATCTTACATCACCGAGATTGGGTAAATCACGGACTGCACAAATCTTAAGGGGTTTAGCAAGTGCTTATGTAACCCCTATGCCATCACCAGCTAAGCTGATCTATGATGGAGCAAAGGGTCGGTATGGTTTAGCTTACTTATACAGCACATTATACATTGATGAATTCGATAAATTGCAATCCACAAGGCTCAAGGATACATTCAAGGATACATACCAAGTTTTGCTCACAGGGATGAGCGATGGATATTGGACGAGAGAAGTTTCATCGAGAGCGGGGGATTACCACAACCTTGTGGGGTTCTGTTTCATGGGTAATGTAGAGAACATGGATTTATCACAATACAACAGTGCATTTGAGCAGAAAGATACACGACAGATGCTCATAGACCTCTTAGAGGATATAGTAAACCCGTATCCATTTGTGGAACGCATAAGTTACGTTGAATTTCTGAACGTGGACTTACAGGCTTATAAACTGTTAAACTACAATGATAACAACGAGGTTATGTATCTGCATCCAAAAGTGGGTCGTGCTATAATCAAAATACTGCAGGATGAGGTTTTACAACAGAGTATCAAAAAGCAAGCAGAGAGTGAGCTTGATCACCATTTTAACTGTTTGAGTGCCGTGCTAAGTGTTTTACAGGTGAACATTGAGGACACAGACTTGGAAGAGTGCATAAGAGGAGAAAATACATTTTACAACGTGCTAACAACCGATAACACGGATACAAACAATGACATAGAAGACGCAGATGAAAATAAGCTAAATGATTTTTTGAATCAGCAGTGGGTCTAAGAGGTGCGAATACATGGTGGTTTGTTACAAATGCGGTAAAAAGCCAGCGAGATTCGTCGTATATACACCAATCATGCATTTTGAATTTTTTTTGTGTGAGGAGTGTTATAACAAACACGTTAAGGAGGTGAAATATCATGTCGGAATGCATTACGAGGGGTGACACGGGATTATACAAGGACGACTACGGGATCGTGAGGTATAAGGACTTTATCAGATCGGACATGACATTCCAGCACGCACATATACCAATACGTGCAGGGAGAACTCTTTCTCGGAGCATATATATTAGATGTCCAAAATGCGGGAGAATTGGTAGATTAATATCAAGGCGGAAATACAAGTGCGGGAGAAGACTATACACGGTATTGCATAGAAGCAACAGGACAGCAGACGGGGTAGTTGCATGTAGAATCCCGTTGACACACCCTGCCAACGAGTATGTGAATGCTGTATATCGCAAATACAGAATTGAACAGGAATGGTGGTGAAAGCATGAAATGTCCAAAATGTGGTGCAAACTTAGTAATTGCAAAGAAGAGCGATGTATTCATAACTGTAAAGCGTGGCAGAATATATGCACAACCTATTGTGGAAATAGACATTGACATGCAAACCGAAACAGTAAACAACGTAAGAGCTGTATGCCCTGAATGTGGATATATTTTAAGGGAGAAAAAGACAAACGAGGTGGATAATTGTGGACAAGCTACATATAAATTACAGAGGTGGTTAGATGAAAGAGGATGAATGTTTCCCGTGCTGGGAAAACGGGCTGTTCTGTGAGGGATGCGATGATGAAGACAAGGAATATATTAGAGAGTCGTTGGAGAAAATCTTAGATAGAAAAATCGCAGATTCTGAATTATGCAAACTCTGTATAGAGCATGAGATATACAAAGAAGTTATTTGTGTAAGATGCGAGGAAATCAAACGATTCAAAGAGTTTACAAGAATGCGATATTATTAATCTTTTTTACCCTGCACCTTTTTTACCGTAAACATTATATACCGTAATATGTATATACTTCATTGGGGTGAGAGGATGAGGTGGTTGATTAAGAAATTGGATCGGGAAGGAAAAATCCATGTGGGTATATTGATGGCACTGAAAAAACGTTTGATCTACATATACGACGAGTATGCAAACGGCTTCGGTGACATACAGGAGCTTATAGATTTGATAGAATCCCACAAAGATTTAAAAACTCTGTTTGCATATTGGATCGCCGACAAGGTGCAAGACAATCTAATCAACTTCAGCATACACGACTTCACAGGTCTAAACGGCAAGTTTGCACCATACAAGGAGGATTTACACACTACCGTCGAAGAGTTTTACAAAGAGTTGATCCGTGCGATTTAACCATTTTTTATTTTCAACTACAAAACGTGCAATTTCGGTATTTTTCTCCTACCGTATAAGTATTTTTCACAAACCTTAACTGATTGTTTGTATAAGCACCTATTTGACCCATTCTTATACGCACCGTATAGTCCACATAACATAAGGTGTAATTCATCTTTTTTACCCTGTATGCAAAAATGAACAACTAAACGTTTATACTTCCCGAAACAAATAGGACACGTTCCTGACAATGCATGCACTCGTCTTACATGCTCTTTCAGATGGCAAAATAGTTTAAAAGTCCTGTTACAGAATGGACAGTGCCACATGTTGTCCGTCATGTTTGCGCACCCCGTAAACAATACCACTATTATATTTTCGTGTGTTCCAATATAAAAATCATCCTCAAAGTAGCGACCCTGACTAACAACCGAAAAGTATTTATAGCAGTTGCTACATAGTAAGTAATGGAGGTGGGAGAGATGGAGCTGGTGGATGTAGTTAGGTATTTTGGCATAAACGCACATAATGCAACATTGTTCAAAATACCAGCAACAGCACAGCGAGTGTATCAGTGTATAGCGGACATAGTGCAGGGTTGTATTAAGAACAGCAACGAAAACAGTTACTTCGAGGTTTACAGCGACGAAGAGTATACAATAAAAATCAAGAAAATAACACTAAACGATGAAATAACGATTGCAGAATTGTATGATGTTGAGATCTTCGATCTCAACGATTTTGCCAATGAGCTACAAAAATATCTTCAGCTTGAAATTATCTCTGATGAAGTTACAAACAAAGTTACTATTTTACCTTAATACCTTTATTTTTTATTTTCACGCCACCTTGCTTTGTTAATTGTTAGCATATTGCAAACGTTATCAGAAATCGAAAAGTATTTATAGCAGTTGCTACATAGTAAGTAATGGAGGTGGGAAAAAATGAGGTTAGGCTGTGAATTAGAACAGTTTTTAGAAAACATTAAAGATATAATAAAAAATGTATCACCAAAGCCGAAAGAAAGCAAGTATGAGTTCAAATACAAAAAACAGGCAAAGGAAGAGCTTAAGGAGATCATCAAGAACGCAATCAAGAACGGAAAAGCGAGAGTAACAGCTCAGAGAGTCACATACTACCACGAGGGTGACGGATACAACGCTGGCGAGAGGGAGACCGTCCATGTCTATCTAATTTGCGAAGACACCCCATACGGAACAATGGGCTTCTCACTTGAACCACTCTTCGAAAGAAAGTTCATCGTAAAAGCAGAACAGCTAACGGATGAGGACATCGATTTCCTTGTCGAAAAGTTAGACATAGACTTCGAACTCGAATATGGTTTTGCACCAAAACATCCGTTTAGGCAAAAATATAAAAAGCTCAAGGAACAGGAATGGCAAGAATACGAGAAATTCAAGGAACAAGAGAAGATCAAGATTAGGAAATGGGAGCAAGAAAACAAAGAGAAGCTTAAGAAAATCATGGAGCTTTACAACAACCTCAGTGAAGACGCAAAGAACGAACTTAGATACCTCATCGACCCCTATAACGGCTTGTTTGGGTTCAATCCGACTATAGAACATCTAATCGAGCTGATTAAGCAACTTTAATTTTTTCTTTTAAAAAGGGTGATAAAAATGGTTCTGCTTAGGTGTAAATTCTGCGGTCATGTTTGGAACTACCAAGGTCAGTCAAATTATGCTACCTGTCCAATATGCCACCACAAAGTCAATGTTCAAAAATATGCTATTATCAGCATTGACGAACAAGAGATCGATGCGTGGCTCATCGAACAGCTCAAGAAAGCAGAACAAAAGCTCCCGGAAGACTATAAGCCAAAAATCCAATGGGCGATCGAAACGCTAAGCACACAAGCACCAGCGATGCAGAAAACGGCGGCTCGCATGTTCGCTCTTTCTGTCATCAAGTCTGCGGAGTGATAAAAATGGGTGAAATTGTGCTTATCTCTACTCAGATACATTAGACTTATCACAGCACGCATATCCTCAACCCCCCACTAAATTTACTTAATAAGTCGCTGTGATCTGCGATTATATACTTTACGGTGCAAGATTACGCCATACTATGTATATGTATATGTATTATACATTATACATTATACACCGCCAGATTGCAATCTAAAATATCCGCTCATCTATCTCTATTTTAAAATCTAAGCATTATTAAAGCTCTATTCCTTTAAAACGATTTTTAGAAAATGAGTTTATAAAATTCTCAAATCGGTTTTTTCCCAATTTAAAGCCAAAATAGAAATATCCGTTACTTAATTACCCTGCCCCCCCGTTTCCCAAAAATAATTATGTGCATTTTTATTTGATCTCGGGATAATATACCGTAATGTATG
>Ga0190363_1001350_pt1 | contig 14465 bp, 16 predicted proteins | sample 48721867_MG_FD_161272 | JGI IMG/M metagenome (GOLD analysis project Ga0190363, IMG submission 161272) | Hydrothermal vent microbial mat bacterial communities from Southern Trench, Guaymas Basin, Mexico - 4872-18-6-7_MG | ecosystem: Environmental > Aquatic > Marine > Hydrothermal vents >...
GTCTTATCCTCATGAGTTGAGTGGTGGTATGAAGCAGCGTGTTGTTATTGCTATGGCTTTAGCACTAAATCCAGACCTACTAATAGCTGATGAACCAACAACAGCACTAGACGTAGTAGTACAAGCACAAATACTGAACCTACTGAAGGAACTTAAGAATAAGTTTAAAATGTCTTTAATACTTATAACTCATGACCTCTCAGTAATAGCTGAGATAGCAGATAAAGTAGCAATAATGTACGCAGGAAAGGTTGTTGAGTGGGGCACATCGGAGCAGATATTTGAGAATCCTCAGCACCCATACACAAGAGGTTTAATATCTAGTGTTCCGAGACTTAGGGGTAAGAAGTCTTTATTCTGGATTCCTGGTCAACCACCTGATTTAAAGAATCCACCACTTGGTTGTAGGTTTCATCCTAGGTGTCCCTACGTTATGGATAGGTGTAGGAGGGAGGAACCACCAATGATTGAGGTAGAACCAAAACACTACACAACATGCTGGCTATACCATAGGAGGTGAGAACGTGGGCGGAAGAATTTCAATAGATGAAATAATAAGTAAAGGGTTAGAGAAGGGTGAATATCTGATAGCTGCTTTAGATCTAAAGAAGTATTTCCCCTTGCGGAGAGGAATTACTGATATAGTGCTCAGACGTAGATATTTCGTAAGAGCAGTTGATGGCGTTAGTTTCGCAATCCGGGAAGGTGAAGTCTTCTGCTTAGTGGGTGAGTCAGGTTGTGGTAAAACAACGACGGGTAAGACGTTAATAGGACTTTTACCACCAACGGCAGGTACCATATTTTACAGACCTAGGGAAGAAACTAAGGAGTATCTAAGTGAGATAGGTATAGGCCCTACTAAAGGTGATTATTACTTACTTAATGAGTTATTTAAGGATAAAAGAGCTAATAAAATCATGAGAAGGGAATTACAGATAGTATTTCAAGACCCTTACGCTGCATTAGATCCTAGGCACACCGTGCTAACAGCGCTAGAGGAACCGTTAGTAGTACATAGAATAGGTTTTTCACTTGAGGAAAGACTTGAGATGGTATTCAGGGCTTTAGAAGATGTTAAATTAATTCCTCCAGAAGACTTCATAGATAGATACCCACACATGCTATCTGGTGGTCAAAGACAGAGAGTATGTATTGCTAGAGCATTAATACTTAACCCAAGGTTTATTGTTGCTGATGAGCCTGTCTCCATGCTTGATGTATCTATTAGAGCTGAGATTCTCAAACTAATGCTTGAGCTTAGGGAGAAGAGAAAACTGACATACTTGTTCATTACTCATGATCTAGCAACAGCAAGACTAATATGCAACAAAATAGCAGTAATGTACCTAGGAAAAATAGTTGAGTTAGGCCCTACTGACGTAGTTATAGGGAATCCATTACATCCATATACTAGAGCTTTAGTTGCAGCGATACCTGAGCCTGATCCAAGTAATAGGTTAAGAATTCGTAAATTAGATATTAAGGGTGAAGTACCTAGTGCGATAAATATACCACATGGTTGTAGATTCCACCCAAGATGCCCATACATGTTTGATAGATGTAAGGAAGCCGAACCACCTGTGATGGAGGTGGAACCCGAACATTATGTATCTTGCTGGCTCTATGCTAAAGAGTAATGGTTAGTGGTAGGATGTGGAGAGAGGATGTAAGTAAGCATAGACTAGCTATACCTCACTACCTCATCTCATTACCGTCAGGTACCTATGTTATTGATGCTTATTTCATAAAGAATATTTCAGTCATCCCTCGTAGATCTCTTTTGATATACCCAAAATCTGTGATTACAGGTTTAACGTATAGTGAGTCTTCAATTACGGTCCTTGATAATAGTTTAAGCGTCTATGAAGTATATTTCATGATTAAGGAAACATATGAGAGGGTTAGAGAGGCGGTATTTAAGGATATAAAGAGGATACTTCATAGGTCAAGATTATGGGTCTTCATGCCTGTACCTAGGCAATTACTTGGCGACATAGATAGGGAGTCAAGAAACGCATTAATAATTCTTGAGAAAGTATTTGAAAACTGCTCATTAAGTGCTGAAGCAGATATAATTTCATGGGATAAAGCCTACGTTACCATAGATGTAAAATATAAGAAGAAAGATAAGTCGATAGACGTTAAGGCACCTAAACCCATACCAAGAATATATTCATGGTTGTATGAGGTTGATGAAGGTTTCCGTAGAGCTATAGATAAAGTTTTAAACATAGAATAGCTCAGTCAGCCACCGCCTCTTCATTAATCCGAGTGGTCGAGAGCATTCATCATCAATTATGTAGTAATTAACATCTTATTTAAAACTTAATGTCCAAGGTAATTTAGCGCCTTTAGGTAATGCGTGAATTACCGCCACTTCTCCGTAACCTACAAAGATTATTTTGTGAATGCTAGTGAGAAATTACTTCAGGTCTATTAGTGGGTTTGGGTCTGTGATATTTTTAACTATTTCTGATTCTGAATATTTTTAATTGTTTTCTTCATCCCTTCATGAATAGTTCCCCTGCCCCCTCGGGCTTCATCGTTCATCGCGGAGGCGCTTAGGGGAGACTCGAGCTCCCTGCATACGTATACAAAACCCTCAACTAGATATTCATAGCACCAACCCTATCCCTATCAGCTACGAAACCACATCTAGGACACATCACTGGTTTATGGTTATAGACCCATTTAGTACTACATCTTGGGCATATACTTGAAGTACCTCTAGGATTAACGAATACTATCGGTACATTATACTCTATTGCTTTACTTATTAACGCTTCCTGTAGCTTCCTATAAGCAAACATGGTTAGCTTCCAAACAACTTTACCTTTATTCTTAACAATATTTTCACGTAAATGCATTAGCTCCTCTAAAGCAATAGCGTGTCCATACTTTCTTGATTCGACAATAACTTCTTTTGCAAATTTCCTACACCAATCAATTACTATGTTCTTAGCCCTTCTATGTAGAGACCTTATCCTATTGAGTATTCTCCTACTACACCTCCACCTCTTAGAGTACTTTCTTTGAAGCTTCTCAGCTCTTGCTTAACGCATCAATAAACCTTGTCTTATACCTCCTAACACTAGAGCCATCATAAGCTACAACATGCTTTAGATTGACATCATTCCTTATAAAGTACCTCTAACAAAATCCCCTTTTGAAGCCACTGAGCTACAGTTCCCGACATCAATAAAGCTACCTTAGTACCTCTAATGTCAATTGTGACACCTCCATGCCATTTATATCCGATTCTAGGAACATCTACAGAGGTTACCTTACCTTCGTGAATTACGTAAGGCGAGATAAAGGAGCTCAAATTACCTATCGCAATTCTAATTACTAAGGAATACTTAGCGTTTATGCCATCATGGCTGGCTCTCAATGTTATGCTAAGTTAACTAAGTGATGTCTTAACCTTAATATATGAAGAGTCTTAGGTCTCTTCTAACGTAGGGATCAACTTCTTCTATTCTTCTCAGCAAGGCGGAGATAATGTCAATTAACTCATTACTTTTTAATCTCCAACCTAATCTTATCTTCACATTTAAATCAGTAATAACTGAGAACTCCTTAGATGATATAAGTCCCAAGTCAAGCGCTATAGCTGCTATATTAGTTACGTCAAGTGATGGTGGTCTAAAACCCTTCAATATTAATAAAGATTCTAATAACAATTTTATATATTCTAAGAACCTAACTGCATCGATACTACTTAAGTAACTTGAATCAGCCTTGTCACGTAGGAGAGGGTAAAGATTTCTTAAGACCTTACTAATCCTGCTTAAAGCCTCATTATATGATGCTAACATGGGCATATTCACATCATTACCTCTTACTTAAAACTTATTACTCAATATTGGCATGTCTTCTCATCAGGTCTTCCTCAGTTATACCTAACCTCTTCATTATTTCTGAAATTATTGAATCAAGAGTGATTAATGCCGTTACCTCAAACAACGTACCTAAAGGTGCTAATGGTTCATAGATACCTAGTAACTGTCTTATGTTGTAATCGTCCTCACGACTTATTTTAGCTCTCCCAGGAACTCTAACAACAAGGTCTGCTAATTTACCTAGAGGTGAGGAAGGGAATGAAGTAACAGCTACGACTTTTGCTCCTAAGTTCTTAGCTGCTTCCGCTGCAGTGACAACTAACTTTGTTCTTCCTGAACCTGATATAGCAATCACCAAGTCATTATTGCTCAATGCCGGTACTATGGTCTCACCTAATACATAGACATTAAAGCCTAAGTGCATAAGTCTCATTGCAAACGCCTTGCCCACTAATCCTGACCTTCCAGCACCTATAATTAATACCTTACGTCCTTCCTTGTATGTCTTGAGAAGTATGTCTATAAAACTATCTATCTCACTATCACTCATCATTTCAAGAGCGTGCACTAGGAAATTAGTTATCGTATTATATGCTTCCTTGAATACCTGCCCCATTACGCCCTATTTAAAGTGCATTATTTAAGAATTAAAGTTTTATGTTTTCATAAGGGGAAGAATGACCTTCTACCCCTCTCCTCTTCTGGAGCTCTTCTCAATTCCATCATTGGCGGTAGTTTGCCTTCCTTAATCATCTTCTCAGCTACTTCCTTTACTGCTTTCGTATGTCTTATATCAAGTTCTAAGAGCTCATTAAGTATTTTATACGTAGTATTCCATACATCTATTAGCATGTCCTTAGTTATGTAATTAAGTATGAATGGGTCATTAAGCCACTGATCAAATGCTTTTAATGTTTTAATCATGTGCTGAAATGCTTGCCTAATTATTAAAACTAATGCTAATCTATCAGCTTGATCAGCTGATGAGTTTATCTCCCTAAACATCTCCATAGCCTTTCGTTGCATATCTATCCATTCGCTGAGTGAGCTTAATGAGGCAAGTATTCTACCATGTTGAGTTGACATATGTACCACTCAATACTTACGTGTGCTAGCAGATTAAAAAGTAGATAGGGAGCTAATTCTCGGAAGTAGTTCTGTGATGAGGGAGGTGATCACTGATAGGTGAAGAGGGAGTCAACCGTCTGAGAACTTTTAATACTTTAAACATGCTTGAAGTATATTATGAGATATTAAAGAGATCCTCGTTAAATCGTAATAGATGCTTAGACTTAAAGGACTTTTCTACACTAAAGAGAATTCTAAGCAAATACGATGAATTCATCATTAAGACCCTTGATAGTGATGAGAGGTTCATATGCTTTAGGACATTAGTGCCAATAGCTCTTGATGCTATAGCTTTAGGTGCTGATCCTCAAGAGGTATCTAAATTTCTTAACTGGAAGGATTTTGAAGAATTAGTTTACCTCTTCCTTAGTAAAGCTGGACTTAAGGTTGTTAAGAATGTTAGGTATGGCCCTAGGAGATATGAGGTTGACGTAATAGGTATTGACTTGATTAGTAAGTACGCTTTAATAATTGATTGTAAACATTGGATGCCGGGATATAGGAAGAAGGGAAAACTTATACAGGCAGCAAGGAATCACAGAAAAAGAACTGAGGAATTATCGAATATGTGTACCTTCGTATCTAACGATATCCCCGAAATATTTCATGTAAGGTACTTACTTCCTATAATTGTTATACTCACAGAGACGTATAAGGGGGTTATAAATGGGGTTTTCATAGTGCCCATAAGAACGCTGAGGGATTTCGTAATTAATACTTCATACTATGCGGATCTACTGTTAGGGAGTAATGATATAGTACTTAATAAATGTTTCGTTAAGTGATGAGTAATTCGTTACTGACTAATTACTTTACTGATGCGTTTGTGGTGTTAGTTAGTGGTGTAGTGCTGATTGTTTCAGTGTTGGTAATATTCGAGGGTATGGTATTAGTGCTTATGCTAATATTTTGTTGCGGTTGAGTTTGTACTGTCTGTAGAGATATAATTATACCGTAGTAGCCTAAACTAAAGGCTATAATGAGTAGTATTATTAATATCACTGATCCAGGTATTCCTATCTCCCTTCTCTTACTCCTCCTAACCAACTTCACAACCACATGTTGTTTTAATTTAAGGTTTTAAAGTATGTTGATCTACAACTTAATTACCTAGCCCAGCTACATAAAGATGGGGATTTGATGGAATTGGTACATCAGGTACTCATCACCATAATTATTGCTGAGGTATTATCGTATCTAGTGATATCTACAAACATGAGCCTTCGTGAGCGTTTAGCTAGGAAGGGAATTTCGGTTTATCCTTTCATGTATCTAATAGATCTTGGAAAAATGCCTAAATTTAAGGTCAAACCTAAGTTTAGTAACGTACTATCTCTCTTGCTACTAGTATTTGGCGTAGCTAATTTTGTGTTTCTACTGTATATATTTTACCAGACATTACTACCTTACGTAATTATGTTAATAAAAGGCTTAGTTATTGGAGCTCAGGTATCCTCACCATTTATACCAATAGTACCTGGAATTACTGTGTCTATTAATCAATTTATTTACATTATACTGGCACTCTCTATAGGTGTAGCTCTTCACGAGATATTTCATGCCTTTGCAGCATATCTGAATGGATGGAGGGTTGAATCCTGGGGTATTGGTTTATTCCTAATATTTCCATTAGCGTATGTTAGACCTAGTGAGGAGGATTACAAAAAATCAAGTATTAAGAGTAAGGCTATAGTACTATCTGCTGGAGTCCTAGCTAATACGATCTTATTCTTAATTGCTATGGCTTTAATGCCCGTAGCATTCGCAAGCATTCAAACAGCTGTTGTTATAATATCAGTAGAGAGAAACGCAACCGCACCAGCATTTAAGGCTGGAATACCTTATCCCTCAATAATCGTATCAATAAATAACAGTAAAGTAGGCAGTATAGACGATCTAAGAAATATGTTAATGAAGTATAGGAATAATTCAGTAACATATGTGATAGGAATCATGAAAGCTGAGATAGTGGGTGATGTCGTAAAGCCTGTATCAAATATATCATACTATATTGTACATAAACCTAAGGGTAGATGGAGATTAGGCATAATTATAACAGAATTGCCTTTAGCTACTACATCACCTTTTACTATAGCTTTAGCCAGGTTCCTTTACTGGTTCTATATAGTCAATATATCGTTAGCAATAATTAATGCAGCACCACTCTATATTACAGATGGTGGTAAGCTAATTAGTGAGGTGTTAAGTAGGGTTAAGCTTAACGTGCTTAATCACCTGGTTCAAGGACTAACAGCGGTCTTTGTCGCTATATTCTTACTCATAGGTTTGATGCGTTTCATATGACTACTTAGAACCTTTTCATCATGTTTCTTAAGAGCTCTATACGAGCCATATTCTCTAGTGATTCAGCTAGATCTAGTGCTTTAAATATGTTATTAGCAGCTACAACGACTCCATGGCCCAACAGTACAGCAACTCTACACTTAACTAAAGCTTCAGTAACGGCATTTGCTAGTTCAAGAGACCCTGCAGGTAATTTAGGTACTACCGACACGCAGCCTCTAAAGGGGAACGCCTCAACAAATTCTGTAGGTTTTACTGATAGCCCCATAGAGTAGAGTGCTATAGTGTAGGGATTATGCGTATGTAGTATGGCATTAACATCACTTAGTGCAGCATAGACTTCTCTATGCATCCTCCACTCAATAGAAGGCTCCTTACTCTCACTACTTGGTTTAGGACCCTCATTAAGGTCTACGTAAATGAAATCCTCAGCTCTTAATCTATACTTAGGTACTTGCGAAGGCGTTATCCAGAAGCCGTTACCCCACCTAACACTAGCATTACCTCCAAGTACATTTATGAGGCCCTTCTCATAAGCTAGCCTCATAACTTCAGCTACATCACTTAGTAACCTCTTAATGTCCTCACCAAGATTACCCAATATTCAAGCCCTATAAAGTAGTGTGAGAGGGGTGATAACGCTTAATGAAGCATTAATATTATAGAGGACGGCGGCACGTAGACCCCCGTACGACAGACCCAGCCCCCACACCCGTACCCCAACCCCATACTCTGCCCGGTGACCCGTGAACGTCGGCGTCGGGGGTTAGGTTGCTCCCTTCCGGGCCTAGCCAGGTTCCCCCCGCAAAGGCGGTAGGAGCCTCCCCTCCGGGAGGTCCTCCGCCACCGCCGACCCCACGGGGCGGGCTTCATTGCGGTAGCTGGGGCGGTACGTGGGGGTGGTATCGGCCGTACGGAGTTACTGGCCCCGCTTTACGCCTTCGGCGAGGGGAGGCGGCGACCCTCCCGGCCCTACCTACGTGCCGCCATGTATACAATATATTCAGGAATTTTAAATTAAAAATGCAGGGAGATCGTTGTTGAGATCTCCTTAGTCTCTATTCTGGCAACGTAATTAAGGAGGATACTACCTAATACTTACATGTAAGAAGTAAGATTAATTACCCTCCCATCTATAAGCTTTGTAAAGAGAAGTGGTGACTTGTTAATGAGTAAGTACTCATATAAAGCATTGATAGTAAATGTGAGCGATAAAACATATGAGATAAGAAAGTTTGAGCCACCGGATATTCTGGGACCTATAGATCTTGGTGTTAAACTTCACACAGATGTTTATGAGAGCTGGAAATATGATGTATTTAGTGATAAAAACGTTGTAGTAATAGGTAAAGGCCCATTTACCGGTGGTAAATTAATAGGAACTCACAGAATGATTGTGGTATTTAGAAGTCCTCTCACTAAGACATTACATGTTAGTGCATTAGGTGGTGTTGCTTATAAGTTCATGGGTACCGGCATTGATGCTTTAGTAGTAGAGGGTAAGTCCAAAAATCCAACAATGATTTTCATTGAAGGTAGCGAGAATGGTGATGTAGGTATCAGATTTGAAGAATTAAGTATGAAGGAACTGCTTGATATCTACGAAGGGTATAAAGGCAGAAGAGGAACGTATGCTTTAACACTCTACCTATTAGACAAGAACTTCCTCTTCATTAAGGAAAATGATGCGAGAGCTCTTGTTGTAGGTCCTGCTGCTTTAAGTACTATCTTCGGGGCAATATTTTCAATAGACTTCGATGTTAATAAGAGGTCATTAGCGTTAGGCGCTGAAGATTCTGCTGCAAGAGGTGGAGGTGGTAGTGTACTATTCAAGGCTCATAATGTAATAGCAATAACAGCTGGTGGGAAGTTTAGACCAGCTAAAACTAATCCAAAAATTAATGACTTAAATTTAATTAACAAAATAAGCAAGAAGATTACAGGTAAGTCATATGTTGAGGCTGTAGTCTCAGCTACAGTCAAGTATAGATTTGACGAGAAGATGAAGACTGGAGGAACATTTGGTGTTAACTACCCTCATTACAAGGACTTAATTCCAGTATTCGGATTTAACATGATCTACTTATCTAAATACATGAGAATGAGAATTCATGAAATGATAATCTCTTATTTCTGGAAACCATTTAATGACGAAGTGTTCATAAAGACTAAAAGTTGGTACACCTGCGGCGAGCCTTGTGTAGCGGCATGTAAGAAAGTATGGAGGGGTAAGAAAGTTGATTACGAACCGTTTAATGGTTTAGGTCCTATGATTGGTGTTTTCGATCTCGCACTTACCCGAAGGCTTGTTGATCTCGTTGATGAATTAGGTCTCGACGCTATTGAGGTAGGCCATGTAATTTCCTGGATATTCGATGCTATTGAGAGAGGTTTGTTAAAACCTGAAGATGTTGACTTAGATTCTAAACCCTACTTTAACCCACTAGAATTTAGGCAGCAATACTCAAAACATAATGCTGATTTAGCTGCAAAGATTATTGAGGGACTTGTAGGTAAGAAAAACACTATCTTAAGGTTAATAGCTGAGAAAGGCGTTAGAGCTGCTGCTAAGGAACTCAATAAAATGTTTTCAGATCGAGTAAGGGTTAGAGGTGTAAGATTTGAAGATTTAGTAGTCTACATACCATTCGGTGATGATGGTTACATGACACCAAATTATTACTGGACTCCTGGTATGATAGCACCCCTCTTCATATTAGGTAGGTACTGGACAAACTATACACCAACATTTATGGAACCTGAAGACTTTGCGGCTTCCTCACTATTAAGAGCTATTAAAGAATACGAAATAGATAATGCAGGTATATGTAGATTTCATAGAAGGTGGGCCGAGAAAATACTACAGTCATTATATAGTGAATTACTCGGCATTAATATAGACTTAGATAATCACGCTAAAACGTACTATAAAAGAATCGCTGAATACTCAGTGAAAGCAAATGCGTTACCTAGGCCTTGGGAAGGTAGTAAGACCATGGATTTAATTTCATCAATAGCGTCAGAACTTAGTGTAAAGGAGTGGATGGAGAAATTTAGCAGTGAATTCTCTAAATCCATTAACGAGTGGTGGAGAAGATTTTACATGAAAGTGTGTACGGAATTAAGTATTAAGTGCAAGTAATTACTTCATACTTTAAGCTTTTTCAATGATTATTTGGACAACACCATTCTTAATCTTAAGTAAATAAGCATTCTTTATTCTACTTTGAATCTCTATTCTCTTCCTAACAAGTTTACCCTTATGTTTTAAACTTATGTCTATATATCTAGATGCTATTCTCTCAATTCTTACATCTCTCTCCCTTGAGCCACTTGCTTCTAATATTACCTTAATTTTATTACCTTCGTCTCTCACATCGATTAGTGGTTCATTCGAATAATATCTATAGAAACTATATCCCTCCTCAAACTCTTCCCAAAACTCTTCTTCTCTGCTAGGGTTCCATGGGTCGTGATCTTTAAAGTGCTTTCGAACCATTCAGTTCACTCCCGCTACCTACTCGTTATTACCCGTATAAACCTTTACTTTCATGCAACTCCCCCTCATCTTAATTTACAAGAATTCATTGGTAATGTCTTAAAATATAACTCAATAATACTTACATGATTTAATTTAATAGTATTACGAAGGTATCACTAAAATTAGAAAATAAGGTTTACGTATGATCAGGGGTTAGACTCCTTATTAATGCTTAAGAACACGTAATTCGTAGGGAAGCGTATGAATCTTAACGGAATACGACTAGGTATCATAGGTATTATCAATGAAGTAATAAATTATTTATTAAAAGGTAATACAGGTTCTAGGATTATAGGTGTAGGTGCTTCAGGAGATGTAACTAAGGAGTTTGATAAGATCAGTGAAGATATAATAGTTAAAGGTATTAGAAGTATATTTAATGATAATGTATTAATAGTCAGTGAGGAACTAGGTGCAAAAACGTATGGTAATGGTAAGTGGGTCGCAATAATAGATCCTGTAGATGGTAGTACAAATTATGATTCAGGAATTCCCTGGGTCTCTATCAGCATAGGAATAGCAAAGTATAATGAGAGCGGTACTAAGGTTAAAGATGAAGTATTGGCAATAGTAGCTGACGTTTTCAGAAGAACCATATATGAATATTATAATGGCGAAGTATTTATAGATGGTATTAAGGCATTCAGGTTAAGACATCCTAAAAATGTAGTTTTCGGGTATTTTGAGAAACCTGAGGCGTATGGTATAATACCCGCTTACTGGAAGGTTAGAGGGTCTAAAGCTGCTCTAAGATCGTTAGGTAGTGTTGCTCTTGAAATGATATATCTAGGTTTAGGGAAGGCTGAAGCATTAGTTGACCTAAGGGCAAAAATAAGAAATGTGGATATTGCAGCCGCTTATAGAATTGCTCATACATTAGGTGCTAGAGCGGCACTCTGTGATGGATTACCACTTGAGAATTTCCCAATAGATGACCTATTAAATGTTAAGTGTTTATTAGCAGGATACGATGATAATGTACTTAATAAATTAATTAATGCATACAATCTATTTAAGAAAGTAAGTCATTAAATATCTAGCTTACCCATCTCTATAAGTCTGTCAATGGCCTCTTCAAAGCTTTCATTACTTCCTAAGTGATATTTAAGGAATACTCCAGTTCTCCCATGTTCATCCCTTCTCGTTAGCACTTTGATTCTCTCAAGAACCGTATCTATCGATATATTTAGGATTCGTGCTACAAAATCTTCATAACCTATGACCGGAGCTTCTTTATGACCAAACTCTGTTGGAATTATTAATACTAATGACTTATTGACCCCAGGTACTCTCCTCTCCTTTACAATATCTTCATAGATTATTAGTCCACCAAACCTGTAGAATTCCCATTCTCTAGCGCTTAATTTGCTTAAGGGAAATGATATAGTTCTTTTACCGTAAACGTCTAGTTCTATATATGCCTTTGGTGTAGCTATAGGTGTTGCTCTTATTATATATTTACTATATATCTTTAAGTTACTTTTCTCTATACATAATTCAACAAGATAAGGTTGCACTGCGTAAGGTATCACTATGTCTATATCACTATCCCTAGTCACATCACCTCTAGCTATGGAGCCGTGTGTAATGGGTTTTAAACCGCACTTAAGCAGTATGCTCATGATTTTCTTAGCTTCCTCCCTTAAACTCCTCAAGATTCTCCATCTCTTCTTATCATATATTACCTCCTTAAATTCAGGATTTCTAATAATTTTATGTCTAGGAATCTTAGAGTAACCCACTACTCCTTCACCTTCTCTAAGAGTGCGTAGAAGAATCCTATAGTTCTATGCTTATGAGGCCAAGCTCTCATAGTCCCATTCATGAATCCAGGATCATATGGTCCCTTTATAGGTACTAGCTTAACTCTCTTACCTTCCTTCTTAAGTATCTTAGCTATAACATCTTCATTCTGTTCTTTAAGTAGTGTACATGTCGTATAGAGTATTCTAGCACCAACCTTTGCAAGTTTTATAGCAGCTTTAAGTAGTTCATACTGTAGCTGTGCTATCTTAGGCACCTCACTCTCTACTAGTCTCCATCTAAGATCTGGATTCTTCATTAATGTACCATCTGATGAACATGGCGGATCTACTAAGACTTTGTCCGCGATACCTTTACCTAATATTCTTGGGGCCTCCCGCCCGTCTCTTAAGTATATCTTAACTATACTTATGCCTGCCCTCTTAAGTAATTCTTCCATCCGCTTAACCCTTAATTCATCAACGTCAAACGCGTGAATTACACCCTTGTTTCTCATTAACTCAGCCATGTGTTCAGTCTTACCACCTGGTGCAGCACATAAGTCAACAACAACATCTCCAGGTTTAGGATCTAGAATTAATGAAGCAAGTGCAGCTGCCTCTTCCTGAATGACTATCTTACCTTCCTTAAACAATTTTGACTTATCGAAATTGTATGGACCTTCAAATCTAATCACTGTTGGAACCACCCTAGATACTTCTAAATCCTTCTTACCTTCATTTTTAAGAGCTTCAATAACCTCATCTACTGTAGCTTTTAAAGTATTCACCCTAATGCTTATTAGAGGTCTTGAATTAAACACCTTAAATAGTTTCTCAGCTTCATCCCTACCTATAAGATTCACTATCCTATCTATATACCAGGATGGTAACATATACTTAAACATTAACTTCTCACTTTCATTTTTAGGTTCTATCCTATAATTCTCTAATTTGTCAATTAATTCCCAAAACCACATGCCGACATAGGGGTGAACATTCTTTGATAAATATGATGAAACTCTATTCCTTACCTCGCTAAATCTTTCATACCGAATTTCATTCTTACTAAATATTTCTAATTCTATAAACAACCTCAATGTAGCTCTTAGATTTTCATCTAAGAATAAAGGGGACTTAGCACCTGTTACCTCAGTTACCACTTTATCAATTATCCCTTGTCTTTTCATAACTCTGTAAAAAATAGCTGTTAAAGGTGGATCCTTAACCGTACCTAATATGCCGTATTTTTTAAACACGTCACGCTTAGCTTGTTGACTAGGTTTTATCTTCTCAGCCTGCTTTATAGCCTCTATAAGTGCGGCTATGTCTAGCCAGGATAGTCTTACTGGTTCCTTCCTTCTTTGCTTAGTCATGGTATTCTTAATCCTCTAAATGATAGCGTTTAGGGACTTATAAAGAGATGTTTTAGAAATAACGTGAGGTAAGTTACTTAAGAGTCATCCTTAAGTATTCACCCTCCTTCAGGCTTATAGATAACCCGATAATGGCGATCGGTTTCGTCAAAATTATCTCGCCCTTTCTAATTAACATTTCTCTATATGGTTTAGGTATGTCATCAATATCTACTTCAGATATTACTTCACATATCGCTAAAGAAGCTATGTGATGCCTTGGGATATTTTGTCCGTACCTCTTCATCCTACATATATAAATTACTACTTTCCTTAACTTATTCAATAGTTACTACCTCCTTCTTACTCTTAGGTTTCACTACTCCAAGCAATACCAAAACTCCATAGATTATTGCTTCAGGTCTCGCTGGGCAGCCAGGGACGAAAGCTACCCTATCAATGATTATACCTTCCTCCATCAATATCTTCTTAAGTTTAGGGAAGCCACCAATAACACTATAGCTATCATACCATATACCACCTCCTACAGCAC
>Ga0190363_1001351_pt1 | contig 14460 bp, 12 predicted proteins | sample 48721867_MG_FD_161272 | JGI IMG/M metagenome (GOLD analysis project Ga0190363, IMG submission 161272) | Hydrothermal vent microbial mat bacterial communities from Southern Trench, Guaymas Basin, Mexico - 4872-18-6-7_MG | ecosystem: Environmental > Aquatic > Marine > Hydrothermal vents >...
AAGAAAAAAATTCACTTGAAAATCTTGAACCTAAAAAAACTTTAGATTTTTTTGCCGGAAATCTAAATTTAAAAGCTATTCCCTTTAAAAACCTTTTAAAAGAAGAAAAAACCTTCTCTCAAAAAAAACCTCCAAAAACTTTCTTAAAAGAAAGGCTAAAACCTTCTTTTCCTTCAAAAATTAACTTGTCAGCTCAAATTTCAGCTCAAGCTGCTTTAGTAATTGAACCAAAAACAAATTTTGTTTTCTTTGAAAAAAATTCTTTAAAAACTTTGCCTTTAGCTTCAATTACTAAATTAATGACCGCCTATGTTGCCTTAAAATATTTTCCTGAAAATCTTATCTTAGAAGTTCCAGAAGAAATTGAAAAAATTGAAACTTCAAAAGGAAAACTTGATCCAAACGATAAATTTTACCTAAAAGATTTGATTTATTTGATGCTTCTTGTCTCTTCAAATCAAGCTGCCTATACCCTTCAAAAAGACCTCACTCTCGTTCCTTTAATGAACCTTGAAGCAAAAAGACTTGGTCTTAAACAAACCTTTTTTGAGGATGCTTCTGGTTTAAGTGAAAAGAATGTCTCTTCTGCTAAAGACATCGCCACTTTGGCTTATTTTCTTTTAAAGCAAAAACCAGAAATTTTTGAAATTGAAAAAACCAAAGAAATTAAAATTACTTCTTTTAAAGGAAAAGTTTATCATTTAAAAAACAACCATCCGTTTATTAATTTTCCTAATTTTCTTGGTGGCAAAACCGGAACCCTTTCTTTATCTTTTCAAAATTTAGTTTCTATTTTTAAAATTAAAGGAAAAGTTATTGTCATTGTAGTTTTAGGTTCAAAAGATCGATTTAAAGACAGCCAAAAAATTTTAACCCAGATTTTAAAGGAAAACTAAATCATCTATGGAAGCTTTTGAACTTATTCGAATCTTTACTTTTTTCACCTTAAGCTTTCTTTTAGCAAAATTTTTAACTCCTTTTTGCTTTAAATTAATTTTAAAACTTAACTTAAAAAAACATATCAAAAAAGAAAATGCTCCAATTTATAGCTCGCTTCACCTTCACAAAGAAGGCACTCCAACCTGTGGTGGAATTATTGTCTGGCTTTCGGCGGCACTCTTAATTTTTCTTATTTTTATTTTAGGAAAAATTTTTGATGGCTTTTTTAAAGCTTTGGATCCAATTAACCGCGCCCAAACCTATCTTCCAATGGCCGCTTTTTTTGGAGCCGCTTTATTGGGATTAGCTGATGATCTTTTGGGAATCTTAGGCTATGATCGAAAAATCATTACCGTTCCCAGAAAAATTTTCATCTATTCTTTAGTCGCTTTTATTGGCGCTCTTTGGTTTTATTTAAAGCTTGATTGGGATGTGATCTATCTTCCAATTTTAGGACTTTTTCATTTTTCCTGGCTTTATATCTTCCTTTTTGCCTTGGTGATGATTTTCTGTGCTTTTTCTTCTAATGAAACCGATGGGCTTGATGGACTCTGTGGTGGCACCATGCTTATTTCTTACATTCCTTTAATTATTTTTTCTTTCTGCCTTCATCGCTATGATTTAGCCGCTTTTTTGGCAATTATTGTTGGAGCTTTGGTGGCTTTTCTTTGGGAAAATGTTTATCCGGCAAAATTTTTTGGTGGCGATACCCTTTCGATGAGCCTTGGAATTTGTTTTGGAGTGGTTTTGATGCTCACCAATACCTTATGGCTTTTGCCTTTTTTAGGAATTGTTTTCTTTTTAGAATCAGGCTCGGTTATCGTGCAGCTTTTTTCAAAAAAGTTTTTTAAAAGAAAAATTTTTATTTCAACTCCAATTCATCATCATTTTGAAGCTCAAGGAATTTCAGAACCAAAAATTGTTTTTTGGTTTTGGATCATCCAAGCGATTGGCTCTTCTTTAGCTTTAATCTTTTTCTTTTTAGACAAATTTATCTAAATCAATTAAAATAAAATCGATGAAAGACTATCTTTTTTTAGGCTTGCTTCAAGGAATTTTTGAATGGCTCCCAATTTCAAGCGAAGGTATCGTTTCTTTATTTTCTTCTTTTTTAAAAATGCCAAATCCAATTGATCTGGCACTTTATCTTCATCTTGGCACTCTTTTTTCAGCCATTATTTATTTTTATCAGGACTGGAAAAGAATCATTCTTTTAAAAGATAAAAAAACTTTTAATTTTTTGCTAAAAACAACTTTAATTTCTCTTTTGGTAGGCGGGTTTTTTTACTTTTTGATTAAAGATTTTTCTTTTGGAGGAAGTTTTTTGATTTTGATGGGAGGAGGTCTTCTTTTAACTGGATTCTTTCACAAAAAAAGCTTTTCTTTTAAAATTGATTTTGAAAAATTAGCTTTTTTAGTTGGCTTTCTTCAAGGGCTTTCAGTTATTCCTGGAGTTTCTCGCTCTGGTGCAACCATTTTTGGTCTTTCTTTAAGCTCTCTTCCACCAAAACAAATTTTAAAACTTTCCTATCTTCTTTCCGTCCCAGTGATTCTTTTCGGCTCAATTTTTCTTTCTTTAAAAAATCCTTTCTTTTTTTCCAAAGAGGTTCTCTTCTCTTCTTTAGTGGCTTTTCTAACTGGACTTTTAAGCTTAAAATTTTTATTAAAGGTCGCTTCAAAATTAAATTTTTCTAAATTTTGTTTTATCTTTGGTCTTCTTTGCCTTCTTGGAGGATTAATTGAATTTTTAAAATGAAAAAAATCATTGTCTTTAACTGGAAAATGAATCCAGAAAAAAAAATTGAGGCTCAAAAACTGGCTCAAGTCGTAGAAAAATCAAAAACTTCTCAATTTGAAGTCATCATTTGCCCTCCTTTTGTTTATCTTGAAAGCTTAATCAAAAAATTTAAAAATCTAAAATTTGGAGCTCAAAACTGTTTCTGGGAAGAAAAAGGAGCCTTTACTGGAGAAATTTCCCCAAAAATGCTTAAAAATTTGAAAGTAAAATTTGTCATCTTAGGGCACTCGGAAAGAAGAAAATATCTTAAAGAAAATGAAATCGAAATTGGAAAAAAGCTAAAAGCGGCGATAAAAAATAAATTAATCCCAATTTTTTGTCTTGGAGAAAGTCTTAAAGAAAGAGAAAAAAACTTAACCAAAAAAGTTTTAAAAAGACAGCTTCTTTCTTTAAAAGAAATTAAAGAAATAAAAAAACCAAAACTTTTAATTGCTTATGAACCAGTCTGGGCAATTGGTACTGGAAAAACCTGTCCTCCAGAAGAAGCGGTAAAAGTGATCCTTTATCTTAAAAAATTTTTAAATTCTTTTTTTAACTCAAAACCTTCTTTAGCTTTTCTCTATGGCGGCTCGGTTAATTCAAAAAATATCAAAGAATTTTTAAAACAAAAAGAAATTGATGGCGTTTTGGTTGGCGGGGCTTCTTTAAAAGAAAAAGAAATTTCTTTAATGCTTTCAAAATGAAAATCCTTCTTTTTAAAACCAAATCACCTTTTAAAGCTGGCTTTTTGCTGGCTTTCCTTTCTTTAATTTCAGCGCTCCTTGGAGTTTTAAGAGATGCTCTTTTAGCTTCCACTTTTGGAGCTTCAAGAGAGCTTGATCTTTATTATGCTTCATTTCGAATTCCTGATTTTTTATATTCCATTTTAATTTTTGGTGCCAGTTCGGCTGCTTTCATTCCTCTTTTCAATCAACTTTTAAAAAAGGATCCAAACAAAGCTTTCCTTTTTGCCAATCAATTTTTAAGGTTTATTTTTTTAATTTTACTTGGCACTTCTTGCCTGCTTTTCTTTTTAACTCCATTTTTGGTTAAAAAAATCATTGTTCCAGGTTTTGATTTGAATTCTCAAAAAGAAGTTATCTTTTTTAGCCGACTTTTAATTTTTCAATTTATCTTGCTTGGCATCTCTTCAGTTTTTGGAAGCCTGCTTCAAAGCTTTGAAAGATTTTTTTTATCAGGACTGGCTCCAATTTTTTATAACTTAGGTATTCTCTTTGGAATTTTAATTCTTTCAAAATTTTTTGGCATTTTAGGAGTGATTTTAGGAGTAATTTTTGGAGCTTTTCTTCATTTTTTAATTCAATTTTTAGGAGCAAAAAAACTTGGTTTTTCTTTTAAATTAAAATCAGAAAAAATTTTTTCTTTCAAAAAAATTTTCAATCTTTTCTTGCCAAGATCGCTTTCACTTTTTTCTCGTCAAATTAGCTTAATTATTATCACTGCCTTAGCTTCCACCATTGGCTTTGGCGCTCTTTCTATTTTTAATTTGGCTTCCAATCTTACTTTTTTTGGTGCCAATTTGATAGGAGCTTCTTTTGCCATGGCGGCTTTTCCAAAACTTTCTCGCCTAAAAGAAGAAAAAATTGCTTTTAAAAAATTTTTTGAAAAGTTTTTTTTGAAAATCTTTCTTATTCTTTTTCTTTTGACTTTGTTTTATCTTTTGTTTGGAAAGTTTATTTTAAAACTTGTTTTGGCTCATGGAAAATTTCTTCCTTCTTTTGATCCAGCTTTGAAAGTTTTAATGATTTTTTCTTTAGGTATCATTCCTTGGGGAAGCGCCCCAATCTTGGTAAGGGCTTTCTTTGCATTAGAAGATTCTCTTACTCCCTTTTTAATTGGCATTTTTTCTGATCTTGTTTTTCTTATTCTAGCTTTCTTTCTTACTCAAAAATTTCAGCTTTTTGGTTTAGCTTTTTCTTTTACTTTTCTTTGCTGGTTTCAATTTTTGCTTTTAATTTTTGCTTTAAAAAAATTCAAATTGACTTCTTCTTAAAAAGAAATTAAAATTTTTTGAAAAAACCATGCAAATCTCCTACTCTCAAATCGAAGTTTATTTGAAATGTCCCAAAAGATATTATTTTTCTTATGTTGAAAAAATTAAGCCTAAAAAATCAAAGGAGCAAATTTTTGGCAGTACCATCCATTTGGCTTTAAAATTTTTACATCAACCCAAGCCTTTACCACCAACCTTATCTCAAGTTCTGGATTATTTTAAAGAAGTCTGGGAAGAAGAAAGTGAAAAAGTTGATTGGGGCTGTAAAGAAGAAAAAGAAGCTTATTTTAAAGAAGGAGTGGAAATCTTAAAAGAATATTACCAAAAAAATCATCCTAAAAATTTCCTTGTGATCGCCCTTGAAAAAAAGCTTTTAGCTAAAATCAAAGAAAGCCCTCATCCAGAAGCAAAAGAACATACTTTAGTAGGAATTGTGGATCGAATTGATAAACTTCCTGAAGGAATGTTTGAGATTATTGATTATAAAACCCATCGAAAAATGCCCTCTCAAAATCACCTCCAGCACAATCTTCAGCTTGGCATCTATGCCCTAGCTTTTGAACAAAACTGGCCGGCTTTTAAAAACCTTCCGTTAAAGCTTTCGCTTTACTTTTTAAAACACTCTGAAAAACTCTCGGTTTATAAAACCGCTCATCTCATTGAAAAAACCAAACAAAAAGTCTTAAAAGTGATTTCTTTAATTGAAAAGAAAAAATTTCCTCCTCTTCCTTCTGAATTTTGTGATTTTTGCAGTTATCGGAATCTTTGTCCGATGTGGAAGCATTTATATGAGGATTTATCTTCCCAAGAAAGAGAAATTGTTGATTTGGTCAATGAATATTTAACTTTGAAAAAACGCCAAGAAGAAGACCTTAAAAAAATCAAAAAATTAAGAGAAGAAATCAATCGCTATTGCGATCAAAAAGGTATTGAAAGAATTTTTGGTGATGAGGGCTATCTTAAAAGAGAATATCAAACCAGAACGAGTTTTGATTTCTCAAAAGTAAAAGAGCTTTTAGAACCTTTGGGGCTTTGGGATCAAGTTCTTGAACCTTCTTCCAGAAAATTAAAAGAAATCTGGGATCTTATCCCAGAAAAGATTCAAGAAAAAATTGAAAAAGAAGCCAAGCAAGAAAAAGTTTGTAAAATTTTGAGAGCCGTTTTTAAAAAAGTGAAAAAGGGAAAAATTATTTCACCATAACAAAAGTTCTTTTTTTTCTTGAGCCATCAAAATTAGTTTTCATTTTTTTGTAAAATTTCACAATTCCTGATTTGACGGCATAAATAGTAAAATCTCTTCCAAGCTTTGTTCCTGGCCCAGGCAAAATTTTAGTGCCTCGCTGGCGCACCAAAATTTCTCCAGCTTTAACTTTCTGACCATCTGATCTTTTAACTCCAAGATATTTTGGTCGAGAGTCCCTTCCTAATTTAGTTGAACCTTTGGCTTTAACATGTGCCATGGCTAAAAAATTTTTTAAATTTTTTGAAGAAGTGAAAAAAATTGGAAATGACCTTTGGTGGCTGACAAAAGAAAATAAAAATTTTTTGCTTCTTTTTTTAATCTTCTTTTTATTCGGACTTTTTTGTTTTGCTTTAGGCTTTCTTTTCTGTCTTTATCAAATCAAAATTCCTCCAATTATTATTGAAAAAAACCTTTAACCTTTCAAAACTTTTACTTTTATCTGAGAAACCACATCTTTTTCCAGCCTTATCTTTACCTCATATTCCTTAAACTCTTTTAAGGGTCTTTCCAGCAAAATTTGAGATTTTTTTAAAGGATAATTTCTTTTCAAAAGTTCTTTAAAAATTTTAGTTCTTGTCACCGAGCCATAAGGCTCCCCTTTGGGATTAACTTTTAATTTAAATTCTAAAACCTCATTTTGAAGCTTTTTAGCTAAATCTTCTGCTTCTTTTATCTTTTTTTCCATTTTTCTCCTTTGAGCTTCCTTTTGCTGCTCTAATCTTAAAATTGCTTCTTTGGTTGCCAGATAAGCTAGCCCTTTTCTTAAAAGGTAATTTCTGCCATAGCCATCTTTAACCTCAACAATATCTCCTTTCTTTCCCAAATTTTTGATGTCTTCTTTTAAAATCACCTTCATCTTATCACTTCTAATTTAATCTTTTTTAAAAAATCTTCAAGTCCTATCTTTTCTCTTTTTTCAATTTCATTTAAAAGAACCTCTTTTGCTTTTTCAAGCTGAAGATCTTTTTCCTCTTCATTTTTAACCTCAAAATCAGGTGAAAGTCCTTTTCCTTCAATAATTTTGCCTGAAGGAAGCTCCCATAAAGCCACCGTGACTTTCAAAAAAGAGCCATCTGAAAGAGTTCTTACCTGCTGAACCGAACCTTTTCCAAAAGTTTTCTCTCCAACCAAAATTGCTTTTTGATGATCCTTTAAAGCACCAGCTAAAATTTCTGCCGCTGAAGCCGTGCCTTGATTAACCAAAACCACTAATGGAAAATCAGAAAAAATTCCTTCTCTTTTGGAGCGAAAAACATTTTCATTTCCGTCAGGAAAAACTTCTTTGACGATCACTTTTCCTTTTTCTAAAAACCAACTGGCAATTTCAATGGCAACATCTAAATAACCTCCGGTATTGTTTCTTAAATCAAGAATCATTCCTTCCGGATTTTCAAAAATAATCTCAAAGGCTTTTTTATAAAAAGCTTGGCTGAGATTGGGATTAAAGGTGTAAAGAGAAAGAATAGCAATCTTTTTTCCATCTACTTTTTCAAATTTGAGATCAAGGGTTGGGACTTTAATTAAGCCTCGCACAATTTCAAAATCTTTTGGTTTTTCCCAACCTTCTCTTAAAATTGTTAAAACTACCTTGGTGCCAATCTTTCCTCTAATTTTTTTAACTGCTTCGGATAAAGAAAGATCCAGAGTTGAACTTCCATTGATGGCTAAAATGAGATCTCCAGGTTTTAATCCAGCTTTCTCAGCTGGGCTATCTTTTAAAGGAGCGATAATTTTAAGCTTTCCTTTTTCTTTTCCAATTTCCGCCCCAATACCTCCAAATTCTCCTTCAATATCTTCTAAAAATTTTTGAGCCTCATCAGGTTTGAAAAATTCAGTGTAAGGATCATCAAGCGATTTTACCATTCCTTTAATCGCTCCATAAAGCATTTCTTTTGGTTTTAAATTTTCTTTTTTATAAAAATCTTTTTTTAAAATCTCAACCGCTTCCCAGAAAAGAGAAAGATCAAAAGCTTCTTTTGAAAGATTTAAATTTTCTTTAACTGGCTCTTCTTTTAAATTTTCTTTACCTTTAAAATTTTGAGCGCAAAAAAAACCAGCAAAAAAAATAAAAACCACTAAAACAAAAAAAGCAAAATTTTTAAAAAGAGAATTTTTTTTCATAAATTTTAACTTCTGATTTCGGCTTTAAGTTTTTCTTTCAAAGCCTGTTTAATTTTTTCAAACTCTTTTTCTACTTCTTCTTCAGTTAAAGTTCGATCTTTAGCTTGGAAAATGATATGAAAAGCTAGCGATTTCTTTCCTTCAGGCAAATTTTCTCCAAGATAAATATCAAAAAGATCTACATCCTCAACATATCTTGGGCAGGCTCCATAAATCACTTTCATAACATCATCAACTTTTACTTCAAAATCAACTAAAAGAGAAATATCTCGAATCACCGCTGGATATTTAGAAAGAGGCTGAAATTCTCTTTCTCCCAAAACGAGCTTTAAAATTTTATCAAAATAAAGTTCAAAAACACCAACTCTTGGTTTTTCTTTTAAAGGAATTTCAAATTCTTCTAAAACTTTTTCTTTAATTTCTCCAATAAATCCAAGAAGATTTCCTTTAAGATCAACAATCTCGCCAAATTTGAAAGGATGGAAAATTTCTTGAATTGATTGTAACTTTAAAGATTTTGGTTCTCTTAGATAATAATCATCTCGATCAAGCCCATTTTTCTCTAAAAAGCTTTCCAAAACTCCTTTCATTTCATAAAAAAGCTGATTGGGATCTTTTTCTTTTTTCCTTGCTAAAACCGCTCCGAAATGCTTCTCTTCAAAAAATCTTTTCCCTTTTTGATAGAAAATTTTGCCAATTTCAAAAGCTTTAACTTCACTTAAAAATTTAAAATTTAAAGCGACATTTTTTAAAAATCCAAAAACAAGATTACTTCTTAGATATTCAAATTCCTTCGAGGTTGGGTTTAAAATCTTAATCTCTTCTTCAAGTTTCCAATCGGTTTTTCTTTTCATGGAATAGTTATAAACCTCATCAAAACCTAAAGAAACAAAAATGTCTCTTATTTTTTCTTCGAAGATAACCTCATCTTTTTCTCTTTTAGGAAAAATCAAAGCTAAAGGGGGTTTTTCTTTTAGCTTTTCATAGCCAATCAAACGAGCCACCTCTTCAAAAAGATCAATTTCCAAGTTAAGATCAGCTCTCTCTTCTGGGGGTTCAATTAAAATTTTTTCTTTGCTTTCTTTGATGAGTTTTGCTCCAAGTTTTTCAAAAATCTTTTTTACCTGGCTTGGCAAAACTTTTTCTCCAAGATAGCTTTCATATTTTTCAAAATGAAAAGGAATGATTTTTCTTGGAGGCTTTTTGAAAAGATCATAAACTTCAACTATTTTGGCTTTCGGTTCAAACTTTAAAAGAAGCTCTAAAAGTCTTCTCATTCCAATTAAAGGAAGGAAAGGAGAAAGCTGATGAGAAAATCTAATTGAAGCTTGGCTTTCAAGTTTGAGATTTTTTGAAGCTAAATAAATACTCCTTCGATCAAAACTTGCCGCCTCAAATAGAACTTTTTTGGTACTAAAATCAACTTCAGCTAGCTTTCCTCCTTTAATTCCGGCAATGGCTAGCGGTCCTTTTTTAGAAGCAATCACTAAAACTTCCTTTCCAAGCTGATACTTTTCTTCTTCTAAAGTCACAATTTCTTCATTTCTTTTAGCTCTTCTTACAAAAATCTCAATTTTTCCTTTTTTATCTTCAATTTTTGAAGCATCAAAAGCATGAAGTGGCTGACCAGTTTCAAGCATGACATAGTTAGTTAAATCAACTATCAGGTTATAAGAATTAATTCCATAAAGCGCTAATCTTTCCTCAAGCCATTTTGGAGACTTTTTATTTTCAATTCCTTCAACTAAAACTCCGATGTATCTTGGAGTTAAGTCAAAGTCTTCAATTTCAATTTTTACTTTTGGCTTTCCAGTTTTAATTTTTTTCAAAGGCTCTTTTAATTTTTGAAAATCAATTTTAAGTTTTGATTTAGGAGAAGCCAAAAAAATTTCTTTTGCCAGACCAAAATAACTTGCCGCATCATAGCGATTGGGAAGAATATCAACTTCTAAAAGAAAATCATTTTTTTCTTTTTTTATTTCGGTTTCAAATGAGTAAAGATTTAAAATCTCTGCCAGTTTCTCCGCTGGCGGAAGATTAGAAAGATATTCTTTAAGCCAGCGATAGGAAAAAATCATAGTTTTTAGAATTGTCTAATAAATCTTAGATCGCCTTGATAAAAAAGCCTAATATCAGGAATTTTATATTTTATCATTGCCAGCCGATCAACTCCCACTCCAAAAGCAAATCCTTGCCATCTTAAAGGATTAAGCCTTGCTGCTTCAAACACCTTAGGATGAACCATTCCCGCTCCCATCACTTCAAGCCACCCTTCTTCCTTTGCGCTTTGCGCTTTGCCCTTTGTATTTACTTTTGCGCTTTGCGCTTTGCGCTTTGCGCTTAATCTAATATCAACCTCAACACTTGGTTCGGTAAAAGGAAAATAGCTTGGTCGAAGTCTAATTTCAACCTTTTCTTTAAAAAATTCCTTAAAAAAGTGCAAAATCACCGCTTTAAAATTTGCTAAAGAAACATCTTTTCCTACCATTAAACCTTCAACTTGATAAAATTGAATTTCATGATGGGCATCAGTTCTTTCATGTCGAAAAACTCTTCCAGGTGCAATAATCCGAAAAGGCGGCTGATGTTTTTCAAGATATCTTACCTGAACTGGTGAGGTATGAGTTCGGAGAAGATAGTTTTTTTCAAGCCAGAGAGTTGACCAAAGATCTCTTGCTGGATGATCTTCAGGAACATTTAAAGCATCAAAATTATAAAAACAGGTTTCAATCTCTGGACCTTCAACCACTTCAAAGCCCATCTTTTGAAAAATTTCTTTAATTTCCCTTAAAACTAAACTCAAAGGATGAAGATGTCCCAAAGAAATCTTTTTTCCAGGACAAGTTAAATCAACTTTTTCTCTCTCAAGCTTTTTTCTTTCCTCAATTTCTTTTAAAGTTTTCTCTTTTTCCAAAATCAGCTTTTCCATTTTTTCTTTCAAAACATTTGCTTCTTTGCCGATTTTCTTTCTTTCCTCTAAGGGAAGTTCTTTTAAAGAACGCAAAATTTGGGTCAAAGCCCCTTTTCTTCCAAGATATTTCACCTTCAAATTTTGAAGTTCCTCCAAGCTTTCAACTTTTTCTATTTCCTTTAAAAAATCTTTTTCAATTTGAGAAAGCTCCATTTTTTAAAAAAATTATCTTCATTTAAGAAAAAAAGTCAAAACTTAAAAACCTTTTTCAAAAAATTTTAAAACCCAAACTGCCTCAAAACCACCACTTTCAAAAAAAACGCAAAGATATAAAAACAAAACTTTCAAACTTTGTTCTCAAATTCTTAAGAACATTAGAATAGTCCTCTTAAAAGCTCAAACAAATCCTTCAACATGATTAAAAGCGAAAAAATTAAAACAACCAAAAAATTTAGAAAATTAAAAAGAAAAAACAAAAATTTAAAAAAGATTTTAAAAACAAAACTTCAATCCCTTATTCTCAAATTCTTAAGAACATTAGAATTAAGAGAAAAGCAGTTGAAGTTGAAAATTAAAAAGGCTTAAAAGTAAATTTTGAGATTTTTGGTTAGAAACAAAAAACAATTCTTACAAGACCTCATTTCCGATAATATACTGCGAGTGTATATTATCAGAAACAAGAAAAATCAAAAACTTGAAAGCGAAAAACTTCCTTGATATAATGAAAAAACATGGAAATCAAACTAAAAGAACTCAAAGAAATTAAATTAAAAAAAGAAGTTCCTTTGGTTTTTCCTTTTTTTGAAGAAAAAATTGATTTAAAAGGATTAAAACTTTCAAAAGAAGTTGAAAAAATTTTAAAAAACCTTAAGGAAGGAGAAAATGAAATTATTTTGACCGAAAAAGGAGAAAGAGTTATTTTTGCCTGTTTGGGCAAAAAAGAAAAATTTGATGAGAAAAAGTTCCGCCTCTGGATCAGAAAAGTTTTTAGAGAAGCAAAATCAAAAAAATTAGAAAGTTTTGAAATTCTTTTAGAAAATCTTCTTTTAAAAAAATCTTTTCTTATCAAAGAAGCCGCCTGCAATCTTCTTTTAGCTAGTTATCGATTTTTTGAGGGAAAAAAAGAAGAAAAAGAGGTAAAAGAAGTTTCTCTTTTAATCAAAGATTCAAAAAATTATCTTAAAGATTTAGAAGAAGGAAAAATTATCGGAGAAGCGGTTAATTTTGCTCGGGAGCTTGCCAACCTCCCACCCTCAGAGCTTTATCCTCAAAAACTGGCTGAAAAAGTTAAAAAAGAGTTTAAAGGAAATTCCTTTAAAATAAAAGTTTTTGATGAAAAAGAATTAGAAAAACTTGGCTTTGAAGGAATCTTAAGAGTTGGTCAAGGAAGCAGCCATCCACCAAGATTAATTGTAATAAAATATTTTGGAAGAAAAAAAAGAAAAAGCTTTGATTTGGGACTGGCTGGAAAAGGAGTAATTTTTGATAGTGGCGGTCTTAACATCAAACCTTGGGAAGGAATGCTTGAAATGCATCTTGACAAATCCGGAGCGGCGGCAGTTTTAGGAGCGCTTCGAGCGATCTCTAAACTTAAACTTCCTTTAAATATTGTTGCCGCCATCCCAGCAGTTGAAAATTTACCTTCAGGAAAAAGCTATCATCCCAGCGATATTTTAAAACTTTACAATGGCAAAACGGTAGAAGTAGCTCATACTGACGCTGAAGGAAGATTAATTTTAGCTGATGCTTTAAGTTTTCTTTCAAAAAATTTTAAGCCAAAATTTATTTTAGATGTTGCTACTTTAACTGGCGCTGCCATTGTGGCGTTAGGTCAACGAGCGATCGCTGCTTTTACTAACCAAGAAAATTTTGAAGACAAATTAAAAGAACTTGGAGAAAATTCAGGAGATTATCTCTGGGTGATGCCTTTGTGGGATGAATATCAAGAAGAAATTAAAGGTGATTTTGCCGAGCTAAAAAATATTGGTAAAACAAAATATGGTGGTGCCATTATTGGAGCCATCTTTTTAAAAAACTTTGTTGATGATCTTCCCTGGATCCATCTTGACATTGCTCCAACAATGAGTTCAATTGAAGGTCAAGGCTTAGCCAAAGGTGCTACTGGCAGCGGAACCAGATTTTTAATTACCTTTGCCCAAGAATTTTTAAAAGAATTCAAAAATGAGTAAAAAAAGAATTTTCATTGCTGCTCCAATTCCTCCAAAAATCAAAGAAGCGATTTTACATTTGAAAGAAAAAGATCCTTTTTCTAAAATTAGATGCCGTTTTACCAAAAAAGAGAATCTTCATATCACTGTCCTTTTTTTAGGTTCAGTTGAAATTGAAAAACTTCCTTTAATCATTGAAACCACCAAAGAAGCAATCAAAAAAGTTCCTTTAGAAGAAAAAGAGGTTTTCTTAAATCGAGTTTGTTTTGGACCTTTTTCAAAACCAAGAATGATTTGGGTTACTGGAGAAAGTAAGTTTCTTAAAGAGCTTTCCCAAACCTTGAAAAAAGAATTTGAAAAAAAAGGAATTTTCTTTAAAAATAAAGAAAGAGAATTTTTGCTTCATGTAACTGTGGCTCGATTTCAAAAAGGAGTGGTTTTGCCAAAAGAACTTAAAGATTTTGTCTTAAAAGTTGGCTGGCGATTTCCTTTAAAAAGAATTTTAGTTATGGAAAGCATTTTAAAACCAAAACAGCAACCTGATTATATTGTTTTAGAAGAAATTCCTTTGAAGCTGCCGGGATAGCTCAGCGGTAGAGCGACGGTCTCGTAAACCGTAGGTCGAGGGTTCGAATCCCTCTCCCGGCTTTTTAAAAAACCCGGCTTTTTAAGCCGGGTTTTTAAATTCCAGTAAAAAGATGGAAAAGAAAATTTATCACTGGCCAAATTAAAGGAAAACCAAAGAAAAGGAAAATTATCAAAATGATCGGACCATAAAGTTCTAAAAATGACAAAAAAGGTGCCCAAGAAGCTGGCGCTAAAGAAAAAAGAATTTTTGAGCCATCAAGTGGTGGAATTGGGACTAAATTAAAAATTGCTAAAAGAAGGTTGATGTAAACGATCCAAGAGAAAAACAAGGTTAAAGAAGGATTTAAAGGGGAGAAAATTCTTAAAAAAATTCCAAAGACAATCGCTAAAGCAAGATTAGCCGCTGGACCAGCAAAAGCAACTAACCCAATATCTCTTTTTGGGTTTTTTAAAAGCAAAGGATTAACCGGCACTGGTTTTGCCCAGCCAAAAACCGCTTTTCCTTGAGAGATAAAAAATAAAGTTAAAGGCACAATAAAAGATCCCCAAAAATCAAGATGCTTGATTGGATTTAAAGTCAACCTTCCAGATTCTTTAGCAGTTGGATCACCAAGATGATAAGCCACGGCTCCATGACTAACTTCATGAATGACCACTGCAAAAAGTAAAATTAAAAGTTGAGCTAAAAAATAAACGGCT
>Ga0190363_1001352_pt1 | contig 14457 bp, 16 predicted proteins | sample 48721867_MG_FD_161272 | JGI IMG/M metagenome (GOLD analysis project Ga0190363, IMG submission 161272) | Hydrothermal vent microbial mat bacterial communities from Southern Trench, Guaymas Basin, Mexico - 4872-18-6-7_MG | ecosystem: Environmental > Aquatic > Marine > Hydrothermal vents >...
TCGGGAGCAACACCTTTACCAATAACGTACATTAGCCCGCAAACACCATTTCTAGCTATGAAGTCTAATCCGGGCTTACAGGCTTTCTCAAGAGACGTTATGGGGTCTTTAAGGCTATCAGCCATGCCGTCCAGGACGAGATAGAGAAGTTTAACCATCAGCATACACCGACTTCAAAATTCGTTTTTGAAGATTTAATTTTTGCTTAAAAAGAAAGGAAAAGATGTTTTTATTTTTATTTTAGCTTCCGAAAAGTATTGCATACAATAACTGTATTCTTCCCGATACTGTCGGATAATCTTCTAAAAGCAGACCATACTCCGATACTAACTCATTATATAGTTCGCTACCTACAGGTATTGGCGGAATATCTGACGTTATAATTTTAGACCTAAGATACATGTATGCTTCGTATAAACCGTTAAGAACATTGGCTATGTCTCCATCTTCAGTAAACGGGTATGTGTAGCCTCCTTCAGAAATAAAGTCTGACAACTCCTCTAAGCTCATACCTAATTCGTCAAGATCATTTAAAGCATCTATGATTTCGTCTTCAGTGTCATGTACGCGTTTAATAGCTTCCCACCTATCTCTTCCGTAAGGTGGAATGTACAGTGTAAAGCAGTACACGCTAAGAGGCATTACTGAACCAGCTACAGCATACCTACCATTACTTGACACGGTAACTGTTGTGAAGTATTCGGAAAATTCGCTTCCACTAGCATAGTATTTCCAAAGGAAGTCTCCATCACTTGTTAAAGCGAAAATGTAGCTTCCAGCTATTGCAGCTGCAGCATAGCCGTTGCCATCCATCGATAATCCGTTTAGCTCCCAATAAATATCTTCGCTGCTAGGATAGAATATTACATCTGGTGGAACATCTTCACCTGACTTGCTTGTAGACTGCTTGTAGAAGAATATTGCTGATTCTTCTTCACCATTAGCTGCAACAGCAATTACGTTTCCATCATCAGACATTTCAACACCAACTATTCAGTATCCTTCAAGCATAGAAGACCACATTAATTCTCCTTCGCTAAAGAAGAGAACGAAAGAGTCGCTTCCTTCACCACTGGAAAGTCCGAGGGCAAAATATTCTCCATTAGCTGAAATATCTAAGCCTCTTAAATCCATGCTGTAGAAAACCCAGCTACCATTTAAATCTTCTTGCCAGCCTTCTCTAGATAAAGAATTAGCATAATAGTATAGTCTTGCATTACTTCCATAAGTTCCTCCCACTATAACTACTTCTCCATTATCAGATATTCTAGCGTACTCTAACTTCCAGGGATCCTAGTAATCATACCATGTTGGTGTATTGTCGCTTCCAGTGTTTGCTAATGACTGGTTCCAGTAGAAAACATTAGGTCCTGTACCAACAGCTAAAACCGATTTTCCACCGCTAGATGTTGCTAGCGCCTCTTCCTCTATTTCATCGTATAAGTCCACACTTGACCATGTAGGTTCAGGTTCGCCACTTAAGTTTTTAGTGTTTTTCCAGTAAAGAATAAGATACTGTGTTTCTTCCTCATCATATGTTCTTACTGAAGCAGCCACTATGTTTCCATTGTCTGACACGTCTACTGAAGAATAATAACCTTCAACTCCTTCGCTCCAGCTCCACAGAAGATCTCCATTATTGTTGTAAACGAGTATTCCATTGTATGTTGCGATGGCGATTAAGCTTCCACCATCAGATATCGTTATGTCTGCTGCTTCTCCTGAAACATGCCATAATGGCTCTGTAGTGCTTGCGTCTCCCGGGGGAATATATATTGCTGATACTGTTGTTGCTGAAAGACCTATTAGAAATATTAGAATTAGCAGTATTGCTGATACCGTTTTATTTAAACCCATGACTATTAAACCACATCCAACAAACTATGTTGGTTCAACTATGATTACTTAAGTATAAAAGCTTTGTCGAATAATCCAACAATATTTATGGAAATATGGTGTTAAATGCTTAGAAAAATAAATAGCCAAATTATACTTGCTGAACGAACTTTACCATAAATATTAAGGAAATGGGTTTCTATTCGAAATCCATTGCATTACGTATTTTTTCAGGTAAGTTAGGGCAGTTTCTGTCAAGCCAGTATTTGCTTTCCTCAATTTGGGCTTTAAGTAGAGCTCTAAATTCCTCCATGCTTAAGTACGTAGTTGGTTTAAGCTCCTTTAATCTATCATCTGATATTCCGGGAACATGTTTCGGTACAAGAACTTTCTCTCCCCATACTGGGTGAGGCTCATATTCTACTGCTTCACGAACTGCTTGTAAGAGGAAGAGCTCTGTTTCCTCTATTGTTGGGTTTGTTCCACCAATAGGTCTCGGTATTCCCTTTTCGTCTTTTACAAGTATTGGTTCTGGAGCCATAATTGTTTTATTTCCAAGTTTCTTTTCAACCCACTTGTATTTAGCAACTATTCTTCCAGTTGTGTTAAACATGTAAACCTCTACTGGATTTCCTTTCTCAATTCTCTTCAGAAGCATTTCATAGAATCTTACAACATGTGCTGTGTTAGTAACGCCCATAGTGAATGGTTGAGCGTATCTCGCAACATACCTTACTTTACCTATGACCTCTTTAGACTGTGCCGGATGCCCTATTGTTCTACCGTCAGCTAAGGCTTTAGCTGCAATTGCCGGGTCAACTATTTTTATCCAAGCATAATCTGTAAAGTAGCCTGGTGATAGAAAGACAGCTGTAGTTAAGGGGCCTGAGGAAACTATTTCCCCATCAAAATACCCTGTGTCTTCAAGCCTAATTACGCTTCTAGAGTTTCTATTTGGCATGCCGAAGTATTGGAAAAGTTTTCCTTCAAAACATGGGTTTCCGTTTTCATCAAACTCTGTGTTTTCATGGAGAGCATGGGAGCTCATAGCAGCTTTCCACATAGCTTCTTGATCCGGTATTAAATCCTCTGTTTTAGTCCAGCATCCTTTTTCCGAACCATAAACTCTGTCTTCACATATAGCTACTATGTCATCGTTTCTTATTACTTGGTCTCTAACGTATTCTAAAGGGTTAATTCCGAATTTTTCAACGTATTTTTTAGAGTTTTTAGGTGTCCAAACATAGAGTCCATGGGTTGATTTACCTGTGCCTGTAAGACCCCATATTGAAAGCACTACTCTTTCCCATCTATTATCAACTGTTTTAACAGTGAATTCTCTTAAAGAAGCATGCTCTCCTGTACATCCCCTCTTGTAAACGTGGAATATCCAGTGGGTTAGTACAGCCTTTTTAATTTCGCCTTGATAAGACGACGCAGTTATTATTGTGAATCCGTAATGGGGAAACCTCATAACCATGAGCATATTGTTTGTTCCCGGAATATTCGGGTTCCCTAAGTAATGTGGAATAACAAACACTATAATATCGGGTTTCTCATCCGGTGGCGCTGGAAAAACAAGCTGCTTCCACCTATAAGCTAAATCTGGAAATTGCGGGTCAACATAGACTGTTGCATGCATTTGAACTCTAGCACCTGGTTTCCCAACGTATCCGTCAACTTTTATTAAAGGTCCTTGCGCTAAAATGTGCTCTAAAACTCTGAGCATTAAGAGTTTATGCTCGTATTTCAGCTCCTCATCTCTCTCTATAACTACAGTGTTTTTCGCTGAACGACTCCAGATATTTGAAGCCCAACCCCACGAGTTATTTCTGTACTTTACACCGTAAAGTTTCGCTCTCTCAAAAAGATCAGGGGGGTTATCAAGTATAGCCTTTATACCTATGGATTCTTTAAGCTTAATTATTTTCTCAAATGTTTGGAGAAAAGTTTTCGGAGTCAGCTCATTAACTTCAGGAATAACTTTCCCAACCATTTCTTCACCAGCTCTTAATCCTAAAATGTACTGTAGTTGGCTAGGTAAAATAAAAGTTTCCTAGGATGTAGGAAGCAATGTTCTTGAGTAATGTTCCAAAGGGTTCCCTAGCCTTTCCCTACATGTGTTCTGAAGTGTGCTTTAAGTTTAGGGTTTTCTAAAAATGTTGGTGGTGAAGGGATGTGATTAGGAAAACCATAGGGTTAGCAATAGTTTCGCTAATGATTGCTTCACTAATAGCACTAATGGGCTCAGCAGCTACGGTTTTAGCTGTAAACCCTGAAAACGTTGTTGCTAAAAAGGTTGTAGAGATTATTGATAGGAAAATGAACGCTATACTTAGGTTAGCTGATAAATATGGAGTAGAAATTAATGAAACATTGGAGGAAAACATAGGGTTAGCTAGGGAAATAATTTCTGAAGCATACTCTTTAGCAAATGAGAAACCCAGGGAAGCCATTAGGAAAGCGTTTGAAGCTGCAAAAGTCTTTAGACCTGTAGCGGTTCATGTTTTAACAAGTATCCCAGAAGATGAAAAGCTCCGTTTAAGAATGGAGCAGTTGGGGAAAGCCATAGAATTTAGGGAGAAAGCTATTGAGAAAATAAGTGAATTAGTAGCTTTTCTAGAGAATAAAGTACATGTTGAAATACCGGAAACTGTTAAAAACGAAGTTGAAATACTTAGCGAAAGCATTTCCGAAATAAAAACAACTGTTGAATCAGGGAACTTCAGCATAATTCGCATTAAGGTGTCTTTAAACAAAGTAGACGCAAACATAGCTAAAGTTCTTGTCGAAATAAACAAGGTTGTTAAGCATAGATGGGAAACTCTCGCAATTCTGGATAGAAGTGTTTGCAAATTTGCCCATACACTAGCGCTTATAGGTAAGGGAATGAATGTAACGGCAAACCTCATTTCTGAAGGAAAAATTTCAGAAGCAAAACAGCTTCTAAATAGGGAGATAGAAGGGTTAAGCAAAGTTATAGATTATGTTGAAAGAGCTTTAGAACTTGCTGAGAAAAGAGGAGCAAGCGAAAACGTTACTGAAATGCTTAACAACATAAAGTTGTCTCTAGTAAGTGCTAAAGAATACCTCGTGGAAGCATATGATTTCCTAGAAAACAATGACACATTAACTGCTCTTACACTAGTAAGTGATGCTTTAAATGAGCTTTTAAGCATCGCCGAAAAATACGGTGAAACGTTAAGGCATATGCATGGAGCTGTTGAGAAAGGAGAGAAAATAACTAGGGAAATTAGTGTGAGAATAGAGAGGAAAGTGTTTGAAATAGCAACAACTAAAGCAGTGAAGCTCATAGTATTTCTTAAATCAGTAGATGTAAGGCTAAACAAGCTGCATAGGCAGTATGAAGAGGGGGCGTTGACTTCTGAAGAATTTAAGGAGAAAGTTGAGAGAATAGCGGGTTTCTTAGAGATGCTTAAGGAGAAATTGAGTAAGCTGCCTAAGCAACCAAAGTACATAATCGACATGATAGATGCTCTTACTGAAAAAGCATATGGAATGCTTAGTGAAATGTAGTGGAAAAGTGAAAAAGCCTATATATTTTTTAGTAAACAAACATATTTCACATATTTTCAAAGATAATGAGTGGGCTGCTAAATGCTGAAACACTATGTAGTAATCATCCTGGTGCTCATAATTTTCCTAGCTATTCCAGTAAGTGCAGGTGAAACTACATATTGTGGAGAAGTTTTCCTAACTCTTCTACCGGAAGGCACAGTTAAGGTTGAGCAAAAATTACTGCTGAAAATACTCCCTTAGAAGTGCATTTAGAATTACTAGGTAAACCATTCTATATAGAGGTTATTAGCGGTGATGTAGAAGTCCCGGTAACAGTATCTGATAAAACAGCTTCCTTCTTAGCTTTAGAAGGAAACGTTACTATAACTTACTTTACAAATGATTTAACCGAAAAGCATGGGGAGGAATGGACTCTTCAATACATGTCGAATTGCGTAACATACGTTAAAATGCCTAGTGAAGCATTAATATATTCTGTAAGCCCTGAATCGTTTGAGATATTTTTGGAAAATGAGGAGTTATTGTTAAAGTTCTCCCCTGGAATAGTTAATGTAAAATATGTTCTTGTGCCTTCACCTACTAAAGAAACAGTGGTACTTACTGAAGAAACTGAAGGGCCTTCTCCCATATTTCCAAGTACATATTACCATTACCTATACCTATTTGTTGGCGTATTAGCTTTAGTACTACTACTATATGCCTTATATAAATACGTGTTAAGTAGTAGAAAGGGGCTTCTTGAAGAGCTTGATGAAAGAGATAAGCTAATAATAAATGTTTTAACTAAGCATGGTGAATTGTCTGTTCAGAAAATCATGGAGAAAACAGGTATACCGAAAACACCACTTTATAGGAGGCTTAAGAAATTAGAGAAAATGGGCTTAATAGAGCCCAATGTAAGGTCAGGTAAAACATACTATAGGGTTAAAAGAAAATAATTTTATTTTACACTTAAACCACTTTACTAGTTCTTCTTGACTTAAGCCTCCCATAAGCCAATGTTATTAGTACGCCGCCTATGAATGAAATGAAAAGAAGAAATAATGTAACATAGTCCATAAGGGGACACCGCTAAATAATTTAGGTTTAGCGCTACTTTCTAGCTAACACCTCCGCTTCCTTACTTCCGTAATATCTTAGTATTACTAAGGTAATGCTTTAAAAGAGTTTGCACATTTAAGAAGCTTTTTAATTTACTAACCACTTAGAAGCAACATTAGCGTAATGTAGAGATCTGTTTGCTTATGCTTTAAAAATAACGGGAAGGTGGTGTTTAAAAAATTGTTGAAAAAGGCTTATTTCTTTGTTAGAATTTTCTTATTTTCCTTAAGAGGCATTAATGCAAGGGGTACTCTTTAATTAGAATGTTTGAGATAATGAAACACAGTAGGTAGCTGGGTGTAGTTTTTGGAGTGGGATATTGAAGAATTTAAGAAGAAATTTCCTAATTTAGCTAAGGAAATTCTTGAGAATAAAGGTTCTGTTCATGTGAAAATTAGTTTAAGAAATAATGATCCGTGGAGAGGATACGAGCCTAATGTTTACGACTTCATTAGAAGAGCTAATACAGTAGAGCAAGCATTAGAGGTCATAGATTTTCTAGTGAAAAGAGGTGAATTATCTAAAGAAGAAGCTGAGAAAATAAGGAGAAAGCTTTTAGAAAAGGGCTTACATGCTTTCGGACCTAAGAAGGATTTTGGATGGTATCTTAAAATGGCAGGTTATGGTTAAACTGACGTGAACTAATTTTTAGTTTTAGTGGAAACAAAATTAAGTGTTATAAAATAGTAATTGACGCTTAAATTGTATGGAAAAAAGAAGTGATTTTTACTTAAACTAAGTTTTGTTTCTATTTTACTCTTTTCCTAATTTTTTAGCTAACGGTACTAATTCTGGGTGAACCACTCTTCCCTTATCAAGCATTTGAACGTCATCGAGCCAAACTGAGGAGTCTAAACATATTCCGTCAAAGTGCGATACAGCCTTTATTCCTTTAGCCTGGAACATGGGTCCTTGGTGTCCGAAGCCCCATTCTGTTGATCCCCATATTCTTTCGTCTTCAGTGCATAGTCCTGTTAGCTTAGCTCCGGGGTTGAAGCCGTAGCATACGTGGGCAGCATAGTACATGTTGGGGTCTCCTAGTTTTTGAAGCCACTTTTCAACTATTCTTGCTTCTCTTCCTCCTTCGATTTTCACTATTTTTCCTTCTTTTACTGTTAACTTTATGGGTTCTCTTAATACTCCGAGGTCTGCTTCTCCTCCTCCCGAGAATGAGCCGTCGAAAACTATTACACCATTAATGCTTTCCTCTATTGGGGCCCAACCCATTTGCCCAAGTAGGAAGTGTGGTCCCGGAGTATCTGCGAATAATTCGTTAGTTATTGGTCTTTTCGGGTCATTGTCGAATTCTACGTCTGTTCCGGCTGGAGTAGTTATCCTCATGTGCTTAGCCTTCTTCGTTAGCTCGACAACCTTGTTTTGAAATGCTGCTTGGGCTTCAATATCTACCTTACCTATTAGCCTAACCATTCTTTCAGCATCTAGGCCTCCTAGGAAAAGATACCTTACTCTCCCTGTAGCCATTGCTTCATCCCATGGTGTAGAGTAGAGAAGCCACTGGTTGTTAAGCTCAATCCATACATCTGTGTTTACTATAGCTGCCTTTAGGGAGTCGGGTAAGTATGGGTCGCCGACTTTACCATAGCCTGGAGGTGTAGTGTGCCATGCTACATGAACTTTAGCGCCTGCAGCCTCAGCCATTTTTGCTAATTCTTCAGCAACCCTAAACTCCTCAGGACCATCAACGGTTATTAGAACGCTTTCTCCTGGCTTTACCTTAACTAGTTGGAAAATCACTTTATAAGCAGCTTTTGCTAATTCAAGATCAAAAAGCGAAGGCATAGCTCCTACCGTTAATTACTTAGATTTAGGGGAAAATATAAAGATTTTCAATAGAGTCCCTGCACATTATATCAATAGATTATAAGAAAGTTTTGCTCGAAAACACCAAGTATTTTATTGAGCACGTAGGCAAAAACGTACGTTATATAGACATTGTAGCCGGATTCTCTACGTGGTTAAGTTAGTGCTTATTTTTAAGATGAATAGTTACGGTTGTTTATTTAATTTCTTAAAGGAGAGAATGTACTTGTTTAGTATAGTGTCAAAATACTCACGTAATTTAATGTTCAGCCCTATCGTTGCTCTATAGAAATCGTTTATGTCTTCAGGTGAACAAATAACTATTCCTTCATCGTGTTCTTTAAAGAATTCTTTAACCGTGTCTTTTGCAAGCTTGTTATTCACTAAGTCTAATATTCCAAAGCTTTTTGTTTCTTTTGAAGCCATTACTTTAAACCCTAAAACTTACTTGCTATTTTAAATTTGGTTTCAAATTAGAGTTTCCCTAGTATTTTTGCTACATCAGCTACAAGTTCATCTAATAGTTTCAGAAATTCTTCCTTACTTGACATGAGAACTATTTTCCTTTTATCAATTTTTTCTTTTAACTCTTTTAGTTCCTCTGTAGCTAAATTCCTTTCATCCAGTATTTTTATTAATCTACTTGCTGAATCTATGAGTCTTAATGGACCATAGAGTTTGGGTTCAGTAACTAAGCCTTTAGCGCTTGTTATCATGTAAGCTATTAGTTTAACTATTTCATATCTAAACTTCTCATCGTTAATCATACTTAACAACCTCCTCTAAACTTCTCCTAGGTGGTGGGGAAGGTATTTCTGCAGGGTAGCCTAGTGTAACTATGAGCACTGGTTCTAAATGTTCAGGCAGGTTTAAAAGTATTTGAAGGGCTTTCTTATTTATTGAGCACTTAGGGCATGATCCTATACCTAGCTCCCATGCTGCAAGCATCATATTTTGAACCGCCATAGCTACATCCAAAGATGACATAACATCCCTACCTAGTTCAGCAGCGACTTCGTATGCTCTCTTCTTATCGGCACATGCAATAATTACTACATCAGGGTTTTCATCAGCCATCATTCCCGGAGTTAAGGCTTTAATTTTCTCTATCTTCTCCTTACTCCTGACAATAACAAAATACCATGCCTGCTCATTACTACCGCTTGGAGCCCAAATAGCGGCTTCAAGAATGCGTTTAAGTGCTTCATCAGGTATTTTCTTATCAACGTATTTTCTAATAGATCTTCTGGACTTTATTATTTCAAAAACACTTTTGCTTTCCGAAGGTTTTAACATTTTAATCACTCAATTATACTTAGACCTACTTTGGTTATTTAAATATTATTTAAAGTGTTTAAATGTATGTATTTCAAAAGTAGAATTAAAAAAGTGCCCTTAACTTTTATGTAACGCTTTATCCTCACTTTCCTTGTTGACTATGTTTAGAATGCTCTTCTTGCTCCACGAGTTAGCAGTAATGCACCAACCAGCAGTACTCCGAAGGATATGGCTGTCGTTATAGTTCCCATAGCATACCATTTAGGTGTTGGTGCTACAACTGACATTTGATTATATATGTATGTTGGTATGGTTCCTGTTCCAGCAATAACATATGATGTCCTTAGCAATTCACCTAGAGATAGCGTGAATGAGAATATGAAGAATGCTAGTGCCTCTGTTTTTATCAGCGGGAATGTTATTTTCTTGAATACTTCCCATCCGCTAGCTCCTAAAGCTCTTGCTGCTTTTTCATACTCTACTAGCATTGGGTCGAATCTTGCTAGTACTAGTATGAAGCTGAACGGCAATGTGTAAATTAAGTGTATGGGAATGACTGTCCACAGTGAGAATTCCTTTACTCCTATCATTTTATAGAATAGTACTGCACCAAGCCCCATAATTACTCCAGGCAGTAGGAACCCTGTTAAGATAATGTAGAACAATATGTCTCTACCAACGAATCTATATCTAAACGCTAAAGCCGTGGGTAACCCTATAGCGAACGCTAAAATCCCTGTTATAATACCTACTGTTAGCGAATTCTTTACAGCCTCTATAACGTAGGGGTCGTAGAATATTCCTGTTCTAAAACCTCCCGTCCCTAGCTTTCCTGGAGGAGCAAAGTACCAGTCAAGAGAGAATCTTTCTATCGGAAATGACATGCTAGCTCCTGCTTTAAACGACAGTATAACTACCATGGCCAGCGGTGCGAGGAAGAATGCTAGTAGTAATGCTGTGTATATTCCCAAAACAACTTTTGCTTTATCCTTAACCATACATTTACACCTCACTCATAGAATATTCTCTTTATGTTTGATATTCTAAGTATAAGCGACAGTAGGATCAAGGATATCACCAACATTACCGTTGCATAAGTTGCTGCTAAGGGCCAACGGAAGAATGAAGCATAATGGTGCACTGTTAACCCTAGAGTTTGCAAACCACCAGCCCATAAGCTTGGCGTTGCATAGTCTCCTAAGGTTGAAACGAAAACGAATACTAATCCTACTGTAACTCCTGACAGAGATAGTCTAAATGTAATATGCCAGAATGCTCTCCACGGACTAGCACCTAATGCTTTAGCTGTATGTATTAAGTCAGGGTTTATTCTTGAAAGTGCTAGATACGTTGGAAACAGCATGAAGAGCAGGTTCGTCTGAACCCATATTATTAGTAGAGCAAGTCTACTGAACAGTATTTTTAGGGGTTGCTGAATTATTCCTAAAGACATTAGTAACTGGTTAACTATTCCCTGCTCTCCGAGAATAGGAAGCCAAGCTATACTTCTAACATTCCAGTCAACCCAGTACATTGCTAGTAGCAGAAAGAGTATTACACCTTGTAACCTTACATTCTCTATTTTGAAAGCTAAGTAGTATGCTGCAGGATACACTAGCAGGAATGTTATGAACGCTGTGAGAAGGGCCATACCGAAGGTGTCGAACATTATTTTGTAAAACGTTGGACTAGACAGTACTTTCACATAGTTTGCAAAAGTAGCTTTAGACAAGTCAAATACGTATCTTTCTCCAGTGTTAAAGGATAGTAAAACAAGTGTTGCTGTCGGAATTATTAGGAATAATGTATAAACTATTACGGTTGGCGTAATCATTAAGTATTTTCCGTATTTCGTAACTAGCTTCTCTATCGTCGAAGGCACTTTTACATCACTTCCCGTATATTACTTCCTCAATGTTTAGACCGGGTATTACTGATGGTTTATCTAATACTATGCCCTTTTCCGGAGGCCACCCTAACGTTACTTCGTCTCCTAGCTTATACTTTGTTGTAGGTGTACTTGTGGCCTTAAGTCTTATTCCGTCTCTATCAAACATGAATTCAACGTATGATCCGAAGTAGTAATAGTTGAATAGTTTTGCTTTAACAGTATTTCCATTGTACTCCTCATTTACTCCTAAAGCTACATGCTCAGGTCTAAAACCATACGCTACCTTCTCTCCTACAAGCTCCCTATCTCCATAGTATTTACCTCTAAACACCCCTATGTTAGTTTTAACTATACAGTCTTCTCCATGTTGTTCTTCAACAATACCATCAACGAGGTTTATTTCACCTACGAATCTTGCTGCGAAAACTGTTGCTGGACGCTCATATATTTCATGCGGTTTGCCTATTTGCTCTATAACCCCTGTGTTCATTATCATTAGTGTATCTGCCATTGAAAGGCCTTGTTCCTGTATGTGTGTTGTTAGAATCCATGTATTGCCTACTTCTCTATGTATTATCTTGAATTCTTCTAGAAGTTTTCTTTGAAGCCTATAGTCTACGTGGCTTAATGGCTCGTCTAGTAATAGGATTGCAGGGTCAACAACAAGCGCTCTTGCTAAAGCGACTCTTTGTCTTTGCCCGCCGCTTAACTCGTTAGGCCATCTTTTCTCGAATCCTGGCATTCCAACAAGCTTTAGAGACCACTTAACTTTTTCTCTTATGTAGTCTTCGTCTTTTCCTCTCATTCTTAATCCGAAAGCTATGTTGTCGTAAACTGTCATGTGTGGGAAGAGAGCGTATGTTTCAGGCATTAACGCTATGTCTCTCTTATGTGGTGGAACATCTTTAACGCTCCTTCCCATAATATATATGTCTCCACTATCCCAATCAAGTATTCCTGCAATGCATTTTAGTGTTGTACTTTTACCACATCCGCTAGGCCCCATCATTACGAAGAAGTCGCCTTTCTCCACTTCAAAACTTATCCCGTTAAGTGCTAAAACTTTCTCCTTACCACTACGGTACCATTTTACAAGTTTTTCTACTTTTAATGCTGCAACCAAATCGATCAGGCCCCAGAGATAATGAGCAGAGCTCTTTCCGACTGAGAAAATAGCCGTTCGCCCATATTTATTTTTTACTAAATATGCTAAATCCTTCAATTTTCTTTAAAATTTATTTAAGCATTTAAAGGTAAGAAAAATATATAGCCCAGTTCTATGATAAACTCTAGTTGGAAATTTTCGATAAGAGGTATAAAAATATGTCTTCTGGAAAAAAGAGGAAGAATAATGATCCAGAAGGCGGTATGAGTCGTAGGGAGTTCTTGGCACTTGCAGGTGGCGTTGTTGTAGGTTTAGCAATAGGCCTTGCTGGAGGCAGTGCTTTAGCACCTAAAGTAACCGAGACTGTAACTCAAACAAAAACAGTCACCCAAACCGTTACTGCTACTGCTACACCAAGTCCCACCCCAACTTCACCTACCGTTACTGGAATACCGCCAGAACTTGAAGGATTCCCGCTTGAAAAATATCCTAACTGGCAATACTATTATGAACCAGAGCCTGTTCCACAGCCTCTAAGGTACATGGGCGGCGCCTGGATGATGTATCCTGAAGTCGAGGAATTCTGGGAGAAGGTACATAAACAGAAAGTTGAAGCTACATACGTCGACCTCTTCATTATGGCTCAAAGATTCGTAGCAACTGGAGGTTATGGATGGGATGTTGGCGGTACTGCAAGATTCCCACCAATAAAGAAAGCTGGCATACTTCAGCCAATACCTGTAGCTGAACTTCCAAGATGGGACAACAATAGAATAACTAAGATTCTCTGGGAACCTGAGAAGGTAACTAAGTTCAGACCAGCGCAAATACCACGATTCAAATACTGTCTATGGTGGGGAGACACATACGAGGAAGTTGAAGAAAACATAGGTAAGAACTTAGCATTAGTACCTAACAACTGGAACTTTGACTCCGTAACATACCTACCAGAGTTTCTGCCTTATGAGGAACATGGTGGTAAAGCGTTTTCAATATCGTATTCTGAACTATGGAATGAGGAGTGGAAAGGAAAAACTATGATGCAGGATGAAGCATTAACCGTCTTTGCTGAAACAGCTAACGAACTCGACGCTACAGGGCAGATTAAAATAGAATCACCATTCACAAGCCTGTCACGTGAAGAAGTAGATAAAGTATACAACTTCCTATTACCCATAATTAAGTCAGGTCAAATAAAGACTTTCTGGTTCAAATACGGCGATGCTGTAAACCTATTGGTAACTAAGGAAATATGGATTGGTAGCACATGGCAGCCTATATGCTATGATACTAGAAGAGCAGGTGTTCCAGCATATTACGCTAGACTAGTTAATGGTCCATTCTACTGGTTTAACGGCGACATACTTTCAAAGTACACACCAGTACGTGAACATGCCTTAAAGTTCATAAACTTCAGAATCGACGTATGGTGGGACGCATTCATAACGAGAAACGGCTACGGTACAGCAACTAATGAGTACGAGGACGTTAAAAAGTACATGGGTGAAGAATGCTTCGGATGGTTCAACGAAGGTAAAGCAACTTACTTACCTATAGACCAGATAATAAAGGAAATAGTATTTCCAGACCGTCCAGAGCTATGGGACTTACCTGAGAGACTACTGCAGGCACTCTTCATACCTGACAAGTACTTCCCACCAGGTGCACCACCTAGAGAAGGAAAGCCTCATCCAAGAGGTAACCTAAGAGACCTAGGGTCAATTGCCGATAAGATAGCTATAACAAGGTACTTCTTATCGCCAGACTACCCCGACGACCCAGACTACTACATCGAGAAGTTCGAAGAACTAAAGGCAAACATGCCAGTCTAAAGTCTCTACTATTTATTAAAACCTTGAATAAGTTAAATACAATTAACATTTTT
>Ga0190363_1001353_pt1 | contig 14454 bp, 21 predicted proteins | sample 48721867_MG_FD_161272 | JGI IMG/M metagenome (GOLD analysis project Ga0190363, IMG submission 161272) | Hydrothermal vent microbial mat bacterial communities from Southern Trench, Guaymas Basin, Mexico - 4872-18-6-7_MG | ecosystem: Environmental > Aquatic > Marine > Hydrothermal vents >...
GTAAGTCCTCCCATAGCTTATCGGGGAGGAGGGCGGGTGGGGCTTGATGGCGGCGATCCTGCTCTTCAGGCTCATCACCGGTCGAAGGGGATGGGGAAAGGATTCCTTGAAGGAGAGGGTAGGATGAGCCCCGTAGAGGATTATCCCGGGGCGGACCATGTTGAAATGGGAAGGAGGGAAGGTGAGGAGGGCAGCGCTGTTGGCGATGTGGAGGAAGGCCGGGGAAAGGCCTCTTCGTTCTGCCTCCTCGACGACCCCCTGGAACCTGGAGAGCTGCTCCTGGGAGAAGGCTTTATCCTCCTCATCCGCACTGGAGAAGTGGGACATCAGGCCCTCCACCTTGAGAGAAGGAAGACCCTTAATCCATTCGAAGAAGGAGGAAGCCTCCTGCCAGGGGATCCCCAGTCGGCCCATCCCCGTATCCACCTTTATGTGGACGGGGAGCCGAACCCCGAGCCTCCTGGCCTCCTGGGCAAGCCCCTCTGCCATCTCCCGATGGTAAAGGACAGGGGTCAGGCGGTACTCGATCACCTCCCTCTCCTCTCCCGGAAAGGACCCCCCGAGCAAAACCACCGGGGCCTTTATCCCCCCCTCCCTCAACTCGATCCCCTCCGGCACGTTGGCCACCCCCAGCATCTTTACCCCTGCCCTCTCGAGGCATCGCCCCACGGGCAGGGCTCCATGACCGTAGGCATCGGCCTTGATCACCGCCAGGACCCCTACGGAGGAGGAAAGCTTGCTAAGGAGGTAGAGGTAATTTTCGTGGAGGGCGTCGAGATCTATCTCGGCATAGGTCCGAACCTTGACGTCCATCCCGGCCTAACTTAACCTCAGCCCCGAAGGGTTGTCAAGGAAGCGGTTGAAAGGGAGGGAAAAGTCTGTTATTCTCGGTAGTTGAAAAATGGGAAGCAGGGGAATAAAAGGGGTCGTCGTCTTTGTCGCCCTTCTCCTGGTGGCCTTCCCCGCCCATGCCTTCACCCTCCAGGAGGTGCTTAAGGAGATGAAGAGGGTCCAGGAGGTGACCTTCGATATGAGCGCTCAACTGGCCCAGGAGAAGATCCTGAAGGGAAGCGTTAACCCCATCATCATGAAGGGAAAGATCAAGCTGAAAAAGCCTGACAAGCTCTACATGGAGACCCTTCCCCCCAATCGGACGATAACGGTCCTGAACGGGACGGAGCTCCTCGTCTACTTCCCCTCTGAGAAGGTGGCCCAGAAGTTCGACCTCTCCAAGGACCCGACCCTGGCCAAGTGGCTCCGCTTCCTCCAGGACCCCGTCTCCGAGATAGAGAGGGCCGGAGTCCTGGAGGGGGAAAAGGAGGGGAAGGTGATCCTGAGGCTCGATCCCAGCGGGGAGTTCGACTTCTTCAAGACCATAAGGCTTTGGGTCGATATCAGGGTATGGCTGCCGGTGCAGATAGAGCTGGTGGAGAAGAACGGCGATCTCACCATCACCACCTATACCGACCTGGTCACCAACACGGGAATAGGGGACGAGGAGTTCGAGATCAAGCTCCCCCCTGACGTAGAGGTCACCGAAGCCCCTCCCCCACCTGCACCCGCAGAGAGATGACCTTCAGGAAGGTCATCGACATCTCTCCTCCCCTTAAAGAGGGGATGGTCACCTATCCAGGAGATGTGGAGTTTGAGGCAACCCCCCTCTGCACCATAGAACGCTCGGGGTGCAACATGGCCCGCCTGCACCTGGGGACCCATACGGGGAGCCACATCGATGCACCCCTCCACTTCCTCGCTGAAGGGGCATCGATAGACGAGATCCCCTTAGAGCGGTTCATCGGGCCCGCCCAGGTGATCGAGATAAAGGGAAAGGAGATATCCTCAAAGGAGATAGGGGAAGGGCTCGAGGAGGGAATGAAGAGGGTTATCTTCAAGACGGCCAACTCCTCCTTGATGGAGAGGGAGGAATTCTCCAGGGAGTACGTCTACCTCACGGAGGAAGGGGCAGAGTTCCTCGTCGAGAGGGGGGTGGAGCTGGTGGGGATAGATTATCTTTCCATCGAGAGGTTCGGGACCCCCTCTTTCTCCGTGCACAAAAGGCTCTTTTCGGCGGGGATATGCGTTCTTGAGGGCCTGAACCTGAAGGGGGTGAACCCCGGGCGTTACCTCCTCGTGGCCCTCCCCCTGCGCCTTGTGGGGCTTGATGGCTCACCCGTGCGGGCCGTCCTGATCGAGGAGTGATCACCTCACCCTCTCTATGTACTCTCCTGTCCTGGTATCCACCCTTATCACGTCCCCCTCGTTCAGAAACAGGGGGACCTGTATCACTGCCCCGGTCTCCAAGGTGGCCGGCTTGCTACCCCCTGAGGCGGTATCCCCCCTTACTCCTGGGGAAGTCTTCACGATCTTCAGTTCCACGAATATGGGGAGCTCCACCCCGATGGGCTTCCCTTTGTGAAAGAGGATCTTCACCACGGTGTTCTCGGGCAGGAAGTCCTTGGCAGCCCCCACCTGCTCCTCCGTGAGGACCTCCTCCTCATAGGTCTCCTGATCGAGGAAGTGGAAGTTCTCTCCCTCCCGATAGAGGAACTCCATCTCCTTCTCCTCCAGTTCAGGTACCTCTACCCTCTCGCCGGATCGAAAGGTGCGATCTATCACGTTTCCCGTGACCAGGCTCTTCAGCTTGGTGCGGACGAAGGCCCCTCCCTTGCCGGGTTTCACGTGGAGGAAGTCGATGATCACGTAGGGCTCTCCGTCCAGCTCCAGTTTCAATCCCTTGTGGAAATCAGCGGTCGTTACTGCCATCGCTGGCCTCCTTACCTTAGGATTATATCCGTCAGGTCCTTGGGGGCTGTGGTAAGGATCTCGGCCCCCGAGGGGGTGATCAATACCATGTCCTCGATCCTCACTCCGCCCCATTCGGGGAGGTAGATGGCCGGCTCTATCGTGATCACCATCCCCTCCTCGGCCACCTGCGAGGATTCGCTGCTGACGGTAGGCCACTCATGGACCGCTATCCCCACCCCATGACCCGTCCCGTGGCTGAAGTGGGGGCCGAAGCCTGCCGCCTCGATCCTCTCCCTCGCCGCCCGGTCCACCTCCGACAGGGGAACCCCCACCCTTATCCGCTCTATGGCCCGCTCCTGGGCCTCCTTCACGATCTGGTAGATCTTCTCAAATTCCCCTCCATCCCTTCCCACCAGGAAGGTGCGGGTCTCATCGCTGCAGTAGCGGTTATGGCGAGCGCCGAAATCGACGATGACCGGTTCTCCCGCCCCGATCCGCTTCTCGGTGGGGGTGGCATGAGGGAGGGCCGCCCTGGGGCCAGAGGCCACGATGGGCGGAAAGGGAACCCCCTCACTCCCTGCCCTCCTCATCCTGAACTCCAGCTCCAAGGCGACCTCTATCTCCCTCACGCCGGGTTTTAGCAGGGAAAGCACCTCTTTCAGAGCTCTCTCGCTTATGGCGATGGCCTCCTTTATCGCTTCCACCTCATCGGGGCCTTTCCTGGCCCTGAGGCCCTCCAGCTCCTCCCCGATGGGGACGAACTCCACCCCTTGGGCCTCCTCCGAGAGCCTCTGGTATTGCCTCAAGGTCAGGGAGTGGGCCTCAACCCCCACCCTCTTCAGGGAACGGGAACGGAGTTCCTCGGCGATACCCCTGGCCCAGCTCTTGAGTAACCCGACCTCCACCCCCTCGGCCTCCTCCTTGGCCTGGGTGAAGTAGCGGCCGTCCACGAGGAGCGTTCCCCTTCCCTCCTCCAGTAAAAGCCCCCCCTCCTCCCCCCGATAACCGGTGAGGTAAAAGAGGTTCTCAGGGCTGAAGAGAAGGATTCCCTGAAGCCCCTTCTCGGCGATGAGGAGTTCCAGATCCTTTATTGCCTTCCTCATGTCCGCCCGCTATTTTATGGCAAAGGGGGAGGAAGTCAAGGGAGTTGACAGCCAGCAGGGGGGCAGGATATAAAGGGGGGACCATGGCCCAGAAGGAAACGAAGAGGAGATTGCCCCGAAAGAAGATCAAAGAGCCCGATGAGTTCAGGACCTGGGGGTCCCGGGTCCTCGATTACGTCATCGCCCACAGAAGGGCCTTTACGGCCGTAGCGGTCATCGTCGCCGCGATCGTGGTCTCCTCGGTTATCTGGATCAGATACCAGCAGAGGAGGGAGGAGAGGGCCTATGCCCTCCTCTCAGAGGGGATAGAAGGGGTGCACAGCGAGAAGGAGATCTCCGAGAAGATCGCACCCTTTGATAAGCTCTTAAAGGAATATCCGGGCAGCAGGGCTTCCACTTTTGCCCTGCTTTACCGGGCCAACCTCCTCATTGATGAAGGAAAGGGGAAGGAAGCAGAGGCCGATATCGAGAGGCTCCTCCGCCGCGAGGTCCCCCCTTCGATCAGGGTCCTCGCCCTCTCGACGATGGGGGAGATCCTCTTCAGGGAAAAGAAATGGGAAAGGTCAAGGGACTACTTCCAGAAGGCCCTGGGAATGGGCGAGGAATGGCCCCGTTCTTATCTCCTCCTGAAAATTGCCTCCTGCGAGGAGAGGATGGGAAAGAAGAAAGAAGCCCTTTCCCACTATAAAGAACTCTTAAAAACCAACCCCCCTCCTGATGTCGCCCTTTACGTGAGGATCAAGATCGAGGAGCTGGAAGGGAAGTGATCAACGGGAGGCCCTCCTCCTGTGGACCCACTCCTCGAACTCCATCTCCTTGTAAGAGCCGCTCCCTATGTATCGAAGAACTTCCTTGAAGAACTCGGGAGAACGGTATCCCAGGACCATCCCGATCCTCTCCCCCTCTGAGGAGAGGAACCAGACGGTGGGGAAGGAACTGACCATGTACTTTCTGGCCAGCTCCCAGTTATCACTCACATCCACCTTGACCGAGACGAAGTGTTCGTTCAGCATCTGGACAACGCCGGAATCCGTGAGGGTTATCTCCTCCAGGTAGTGGCAGAACCGGCAGTGGGGGCTGGTGAAGACGAGCATAAGGGGTCTGCCCGTCTCCCGTGCCCGTTTGAGCCCCTCCTCATAGGAGGACCAAAGCAGAGGAGATCCCTCTTCCTCCTTCCGGGCCTTCTCGCCCCCACAACCGGAAAGGGCAAGAAGGAGGACGAAAAACAGAAGCAGTCCCCTGGACGCTTCCCTCATCCTATCAGCCCTCCCCTGACCCCTCCCGCTATCATCCAGATCCCTACCACTATCAGCACCCCCCCGCTCACAAACGTCGCCCACTTCATCGCCCTGGCCATCCTGCTGAAGAGGCGGAGGAAGGCCTCCATGGTCAAGCTGACCGCCAAGAAGGGGAGTCCCAGACCCAGGGAGTAGATCGCCAGGAGGAAGGCCGCCCTGGTGGGGTCCTGACCCGTGGCGGCATAGGTGAGGATGGAACCCAAGATGGGACCCACGCAGGGAGACCACCCGAAGGCGAAAGCCCCTCCTATAAGGAGGGGACCCAGTAGGCGCGGATAGGCCCTCTCCATGTGAAGCCTCCTCTCCCGCATCAGGAAGGGGAAGATAGGGACCCCCATCAGCTGGAGGGCAAAGAGGATTACTACAATGCCTCCGAAGAACTGAAGATAGGGACGCCACCGAAAGAGGATCACCCCCAGTAAGCCCACGGAGACCCCCAGGGCCACGAAGACCGTGGAGAAGCCCACGATAAAAAGGAGAGCAGGCAGAAGGATATCCTTCCACCCCCTCACCGTCCCTGCCCTTATGTCCTCCAGAGACAGTCCGGTTATGAAGGAGACATAGGCAGGGATCAGGGGAAAAATACAGGGGGTGAAGAAACTCCCCACCCCCGCCAAAAAGGCGATTATCAACCCTATCTTTTCCATCAAAGGGCCTTCTTTATCAGGTCCTCGAGCACCTGTTTCGGCACAGCCCCTATCACCTTGTCCACTATTTGCCCGTCCTTGAAGAGGATGAGAGTCGGGATGCTCCTTATCCCGAAACGACCCGGGGTGAGGGGGTTTTCATCGACGTTCAGCTTAGCGAACTTCACCTTTCCCCCGTATTCCTTGGCCAGCTCCTCGACCACCGGGGCCACCATAAGGCAGGGGGCGCACCAGGAAGCCCAGAAATCTACCAGTACCGGGACATCCGAACCCCCCACCACTGAATCGAAGTTGCTGTCATTCAGTACCATTATTTCTCCCATCTCTGCCCCCTCCTTCATCTACGTTTTGAATCTATGTTCTGAGCGTGGATGGCACCTGCCATCTCCTCCTAAGCTCTAAGCTCAGGTAAAACGGGGACCACAGCTACTGCCGCCCAAGGTCCCGGATATACGAGACCCGAAGGTGGAAAGTAATTTCTCCACCTCCTTGCTGCCACAGTGAGGGCACTTCACCTCTTTTTCGTCCTTCGAGGAGAGCTGCAGGATTTCAAAGACCTTCTGGCACTTCTTGCACAAGTACTCATAGAGAGGCATCCTCCCTCACCTCCTTTTTCTTCTTTTCATGCATCCTCTCCTGGGTGAGGAAATATATCCCACACCTATCCCTGTACTCGCAGTACTCATCGGGGCGCGGGCACATGGCCTCATCGTATTCCATCTCTATCCCAAACTTCTTGCACTTGAGAACGCCTTTTGCCACCCTTCCTCCTCTTGGCCCGAGAGGAGATACTGCAGTTTTCAGACAGTCAGGTGCTCACCCCTATCTTCGGCAAGATGTACTTGCTCAAAACAAACCATACCCCCAAGATGATTATAAGTCCCCAAAACCCATCCATCCTTTACCTGCCTGTCAGTCCCAAGGCGTTCAGCACCCCCTTTATGCGCGGATCGGAGACCCAATACCGCATCATCGTTCCCTCCCTGCGGGCCGACACAATCCCCTTGTTGCGCAAGATGGCCAGATGCTGGGAGGCCTTGGCCTGGGGAATATCCAAACAGCTCCATATGTTCTTCACACACGCATCATCCTCGAGAAGGAGCTCCAGGATCCTCAACCTTATGGGGTGCCCTATTGCCCTGAGTATCTCTGCTATCTCTCCTCTATCTAATTCGGCCATCTTTCTCCCAAGATATATTTTGATATTAGTATATTCATTTTTCTCTATAAATCAACCTCCTTTTTTCAGCCCCTCAATCACCCCTGCAGCGATGAGGGGAAACAGTATCTCGTGGTGGCCTCGCAGAAAATAACCCTTGGCCCCTATCAGGGTGGGCCTGCTCACCACATTCTGCATGGGGCGGTAATGGGGCAGGAAGTCGAGGTTGACGGTGACCATCCCCATCAGGTCATGGCCCATGTTCTTTGCGAGGGTGAGGGCCTTGAGAAAAACTTCGGGCATCACCACTGCCGAGCCGAGGTTTATGAAGACCCCCCCCTTCAGGGAGGAGACGAGGGAGCAGAAGGTGCGGAAGTCCTTAAAGCTCATCTCTCCTAAGAGCCCCCCGTCCATCGAGGGGTGGATGTGGATCACGTCGGTCCCGATGGCCACATGGACACAGAGGGGGAGACCCAGCCGGTAACCGCTGGCGAAGAGGCTCAGGTCTTTGAAGGGGAAGTCGACCTCCTGCAGGGCCTTCCCCAGGGCCTCTCCCGCGCCGAGCCCCTCCTCCCTTCCTTTCCTCATGGCTGCATGGATGAAGGCGGCCGTCTCCTCGGTGACGCCGAATTCCCCCGCCTCCAGCCCCTCCTCGACCTCCTCCGAGGTATGCCCTGCCATTGCCACCTCCACATCGTGGATCATGCAGGCCCCGTTGAAGGCAAGGGCCCGGACCACCCCCCTCCTCATGAGATCTATGATTACGGGATTAAGCCCGACCTTTATGGGATGGGCCCCCATCCCGAGGAGGACCATCTTCTTCTCCTGGGTCGCCCTCACCAGGTGATCGATCACCTCCCTCAGCTCCTTCCCCGCCAGTATTGTGGGAAGAGAACCCAGGAAGTCCTCCAGGCCTCCGCCTTCCTTCCAGGCCCTGGCGAACTCTTTTATCGAGACCTTGCTTTTCCTCTCCTTGATGGAGACGGTCTTCAAGCGATCAAACTTCATGGGAGGCACTTTAGCCGGCAAAGAGCTCCTCCTCCACCAGTTCACAGATGATGTGCCCGATCATGATGTGAACCTCCTGAACCCTCGGCGTGCTCTGGGAGGGTACCAGGAGGGAAAGGTCCGCCACCTTCAGCACCTCCCCCCCATCGGACCCGGTAAGGACGAGGGTCTTGAGGCCGAGCTGCTTCGCCCTTATCAGCCCCTGAACCACGTTGGGCGATCTACCACTGGTGGTGATCCCCCAGGCGAGGTCGCCTTCCTGGCCCAGGGCCTCTATCTGTCGTGAGAAGACCTGAGAGAAGTCGGTGTCATTGGCCACGCTCGTCAGGACGGAGGTATCTGTGGTGAGGGCAATGGCAGGAAGGGCATCTCTTTTCATCATGAACTTATTGACGAACTCAGCGGCTATGTGCTGGGCATCGGCAGCACTTCCCCCATTGCCGAATATCAGGAGCTTTCCCCCTCCCTTTAAGGTCCCCACCACCATCTGGACCGCCCTCCTGACCTCCACGAGGGACCGGCGAAAGAACTCCCTCTTCAACGCTATGCTCTCCTCAACTATCGTCGATATCCTGCCGGTCATCCCGCTTACCTCTCCCCGGCGGGTCATACTATCATGTCCTGTTTTACCGGTTCAAGGAGACCCTTCATTAATCCGGAGCCGTTCAGGGGGAGGAGAAGAGGACCTCATTCGCTCCAGTCAAAGATGATCTTCACCAGGAGATATACGTCGATGAAGAAGAGGATGGCCCCCACGACGATCCCTGCAACAACCCTCCCCAGATCCAGGGAATAGATGTCCCCTCCTGATAAGGCGATGAAGGAGCGAACGAAGAGATAGCTCGCGGCGACAAAGAAGAGGAAAAGGGCGATCTTCCCCCGGATGAAGAGGAGAATGAGGAGGGCGACCAGGACCCCTACCGTTACAGCAGTGGAGGGGAGAAAGTCGCCCATTCCCTGAAGGAGGGCGACAATCTCTCTAAGCACTTCGGAGTAATCCATTTGTCTCCTTAATTATTTTTAATCCCCTTGCGGCAGGGATGTCAATCACCCATCCTCCGACAGATCTCCAGCACCAGACCGTACAGGGCATCCAAGGGGAGGTGGCGGTCGGCAGTGGCGTCAAAGAGGACGCTGATTGTGGCCTCAAACTCCTCGTCCCCCTTCCAGAGGACGAGACAGATGGGGACCCGCGGGAGGGCCAGAAAGCGCACCCCTGCATCGCCAAACCTCTCCCTTTCTCCCCCGAGGAGGGAGGCCCGTTGGAGGAATGCCTGGGGATCCCTTCCGTACCGCTCAAGGAGCGGCTCCAACGGAAAGGGATGACTTGCAAAAAACCTGACCCCTCCCCTCAGCCCCTTGCCCTGGACCCACTTCCCCGCCAGAGGAAGGTCCTTGGCGTTGAGCAGGTAGGTGATGAGGACGACCTGAAGTTCCACAGAAGGGGCTCCCTGGGAGAGGGGATCATCGAGGAGCTCAAACCTCCTCCCCTTTGGGTCTATGCGGTAGAGCTCGTTCAAAAACCTGACGATATAAGTCCCTCCTTCATGAGCGACCTTCGCCCTCCTGCAGACCTCGGCTGGTTCAAGCTCAGAGAGCCTCTCCCACAGGCTCGGATGGAGGAAGTGGATCGGTTCCGTCATCCTCAACCCCTCCTGAAAGGGTCCCGGAGCCCGAGGACCTCCTCCTTCACCTCGACCCCCTTGGCCTGGATAAGGATCTTGAAGACATCCCCCATTCCTCCCGGCATGATCAGGTGCTTTGCCGCGAGCCTCTCGGTAAGGGAGGAGGCCTCCTCCAGGATACCCAGGGCGAGGAGAAAGCGCCCCTGGGTGGTAAGCCCCAACGTCCTGAGCCCTTTCTCCTCCCCCCTCCTCATCAGGGCGGTGAAGTTGACGTGAGCGGTGAGGTCCTGATCGCCCGGCATCCCGTAAAGGTCAGGGCTCACGCCCCCGCCCCAATAAGAGAGAAGACTTCCCGAAGGGAAGCGGAAGAGGAGCTCTTCGGCAGGGTAGCCGTAATCGATGGTGATCACGAATCCCTCCGCAAGCCTCCTTGCTATCTCCTCTATCCACTTGAGGGCCTCCAGGTTGACCTCGGCCTTATGTCCAAGAGGGGGAAGGAGGCCGAGCCACCGGAAATACCCCTCCACTTCAGGGGTAAGGGGCCCGAGCACCTCGACGAGCTCCCCGTCCTCGGCCATCACGTAGATCTCCCGAAGCCCCTCCTCCACCTTAATCACCCTGTGGACCGGAAAGGAGTCGATGAGCTCGTTGGAGAGGAAGACCCCCCTCACCCCGTCCAGTTCCTCCCACCCGCACCACCTTACCTTATCCTCCCCTTTAAGCCTCCTCCGCTGAAGGGAGACCATATAGGGGCTGCGCTCGACCATAACATAGCTCAGTCCTTGGTAGAGCTCCGGTTCCCTCTCCCTCAGGTACCGGAGGATGGCGGAAGCGAGCTGCCCCCCACCCCCTCCCATTTCGATCACCGTAAAATCTCCTCCTCCCATCAGCCTCCAGAGCTGGGCGATCTGTTTGGCCAGGATCGCCCCGAAGAGGGGGTGGACCTGAGGGCTGGTGTAGTAATCCCTCCGAGGTCCGGGTTTCATGTAGTAGCCGTACCGGGGATGATAGAGACAAAGCTCCATGTAACGGGCAAAGGAAATCCTTCTTTCCCTCTCTATCTCCGAGAGGATGACCTCCACAAGCTCCTTCCCCATCTAACCCGCAAGCTCCCTCAGGGTCCGGATGTTCACCAGATCCCAGTCCTCCCCTTCAGGGGTCTGCCCCTTCGGGGTCTCGAGGATGAAGGGGAGGGTGGCGAACCGTTCGTCCTGGAGGAGCCGTCCGAAGGCCTCAAGGCCCAGCTGACCCTTCCCGATATGCTCGTGGCGATCGACGTGGGAGCCCAAGGGGGCCTTGGAGTCGTTCACGTGGATCACCTTAAGCCGCTCAAGGCCTATCACCCGATCGAACTCCTCAAAGGTCCTCTCGTAACCGGAAGGGGAGGCGAGGTCATATCCGGCGGCAAAGACATGGCAGGTATCGAAACATACCCCTATCCTTTTGTCCTCCTCCACCATCTCGATGATCCTGGCGAAGTGCTCAAAGCGCCCCCCCAGGTGGGTCTGCTCCCCGGCGGTCGTCTCCAGGAGGATCATCACCTTGTAGTCCGGGTAGCGCTGATGGAGGAGGTTTATCGCCCTTGAGATCCGGTAAAGTCCCTCCTCCTCTCCTGAGCCCATGTGTGCCCCAGGGTGCATGACCAGATAGGGTAGCCCCAGGGCCTCGGCCCTCTCCAGCTCCACCCCCATCGCCTCGATGCTCTTGGAATAGAGGTCCTCTTTGGGAGAAGCGAGGTTTATGAGATAAGTGTTATGGGCCACCACCGGGGCTATCCCGGTCTCCTCCTGGGTGCGCTGAAACACCTCGATATCCTTGGAGGTGAGGGGCTTGGCCCGCCAGGAACGGGCGTTCTTGGTAAAGATCTGCACGGTGGTACAGCCCACCTCTTTGCCCCGCAGCAGCGCCTGATGAACCCCCCCACCTATGGACATATGGGCACCGATGAGCCTCATCTTACTATCTCCTCCAGGAGTTCTTTGACCCTTCCTTCGATGAGCCCCCTTATCTCCTTAAGCCTCTCGGGGCTCAAGGCCTCAAACCGAAGGACTAGTACCGGCTGGGTGTTTGAGGCCCTCACGAGACCCCAGCCATCGGGGAACTTCACCCTGACCCCATCCACATCTATGATCTCATACTCCTTGCGGAACTCCTCCTTAAGCCGCTCCACCAGCCCAAACTTCACCTCGTCCGGACAATCGACCCTTATTTCCGGGGTGGCATAAGTGGAGGGAATCCCTTCAAGGAGTTCCGATACCCGCTTCCCCTCCCTGGACATGATCTCCAGCAGCCTCAGGGAGGCATATATGGCGTCATCGTAGCCGAAGTAGCGATCGGCGAAGAACATATGTCCGCTCATCTCTCCGGCCAGAAGGGCCCCTTCCTTGCGCATCTTGTCCTTGATCAGGGAATGGCCCGTCCTCCACATGATCGCCCTCCCCCCCAGCCGCTCTATCTCGTCGTAAAGGACCTGAGAGCACTTCACCTCGGCGATGAAAGTGCCACCGCCCCGCTCCCTGATGATGGAGCGGGCAAAGATCACCATAAGCCTGTCCCCCCACACGATCTCCCCCTTCTCGTCCACCACCCCGATCCGATCCCCATCCCCATCATAGCCTATCCCCACATCGGCCCTGAGCCTCTTCACCGTCCTGATCAGGTCCTGCATGTAGGCCTCCACGGTGGGGTCCGGATGATGATTGGGGAAATGGCCGTCCATCTCGCAGTAAAGCTCGGTGACCTCACAGCCAAGCTCCCTCATCACGGGAGCGGCCACCACCCCTGCAGTGCCGTTCCCCGCATCTATGACCACCTTAAGGCCCTTGGAAAGCTTTATATCGTTGAGGAGGAAGCCCTGGTAGTCCCTGATGATCTCGTAGGTGGTCACGACCCCTTCGCCTGTGGCGAACTTCCCCCCCTCGATGATCCTCCGTATTCTCTGGATCTCCTCACCGTAGATGGCGTCCTTCCCCACGCAGACCTTGAAGCCGTTGAACTCCGGGGGATTGTGACTACCCGTGATCATCACCCCCCCTTCCTTTTTGAGGTGGACGATGGAGAAGTAGAGGAGGGGAGTGGGAGTGACCCCCAGATCGGTCACCTCCATGCCACAGGAGAGGAGCCCCTTGAGGATGGCATCGTGAAAGGGAGGGGAACTCAACCGGCAGTCCCTGGCAAGGGTTATGTTCCTTATCCCCCTCTGGGCATAATAGGTCCCGATCCCCTTGCCCAGTAGCTCCACGGTCTCCCCGGTGAGGTCCTTCCCCTCCACTCCTCGGATATCATATTCCCGGAATATCAAGGGGTTCATCTCCTCCTCCTTTTGAAGTTTTGTCGCTTATGGCCCCTTCCCTTGAAGTTCCTCTCTCATTTTCTCGGTGCGGATCTCCTTCGCCACCTCCCTCCATCGCTTCTGCACGAAGCGCTCAGGAAAAGAGGGATGGTCGATGTACGGAAGGGCGTTCTCCTCGAAGTAGCCGAGGAGGCGGCCGATGGTCTCCCCGAGCCTCTCCTCGGGAACCCCTACCTGGGTGATCTCCCTCTGGTACTCCACCTCCCCCCCCAGCCTCCGGAGGGCCTCCTCACCATACGGCTCCTCGGCGAGGAGGCCATCGAGGTATTCGGACCGCACCTCAATCTTCCCCCTAATCATCACTTTAATGTTCCAGTACTCACCGTAATAGTTGTAGCTGAAGTCCTCGGCCTCAAGCGTCAGGCCGTTCTGAAGTTCCCACCTCTTCAGGACCTTCCCCATCTCAATCTTCCAGGGTTCTGATCAGGGCGACCTCATCGCAATGGGGGAACTTGGGGCAGCGCAAGCAGTCCCCCCATATCTTGTGGGGGAGGGTCGCCTTGTCCACCTCAGAGAAGCCGAGCTTCCTGAAGAAGGAAGGAATATAGGTGAGGAGGAAGACCTTTTTCACCCCGAGTTCCTTTGCCTCCTCCAGACAGGCCTCCACCAGTTGCCGTCCCACTCCCTTCCTCCCCGCATCCTCTTGCACCGCGAGGGAGCGGATTTCCGCCAGGTCCTCCCAGCATATATGTAACGCACACACCCCCAGGATCCTCCCGTCCTCCTCAAAGACGAAGAAATCTCGCAAATTATCGTAGATCTCGCTGAGGGAGCGGGGAAGAAGCTTTCCCTCCTTCGCGAAGGAGTTGATAAGCTTCTGAATGGTCTTGGCCTCCGCTATCTTCGCCTTCCTTATCAAAGCTCCCTCCGGGCCCTGTTGACCATCTGGCGGACATGCTCTAAGGTCGCCGCCGTCACCTTCGTCCCCCCTACCAGGCGGGAGAGTTCCTCCACCCTCTCCTCTTCGGTGAGGGGCCTCACCGAGGTGACGGTCCTTCCCCCCACCTCCCCCTTTTCCACCCGAAGGTGCAGGTCGCCATAGGAAGCGATCTGGGGCAGGTGGGTGACGCATATCACTTGATGGAAACGGGAGAGCTCCTTAAGCTTCCTCCCCACCACCTCGGCCGTCCTCCCCCCGATCCCGGCATCCACCTCATCGAAGATGAGGGTTTGCCCCTTCTTCTCCCTGGTGATGACCCTTTTTAGGGCGAGCATGATCCTGGAGAGTTCCCCTCCCGAGGCGATGTTTGCCAGGGGCTTGGGGTCTTCGCCGGGATTCGCAGAGAGCAGGAACTCCCCCTCCTCTGCCCCCCTCATCCCGAAGGGCGCATCCTCCACAGGGGAGGCCTCCTGGAAAAGGACGAGGAAGCGGCTCTTGGACATCCCCAAGGTGGCAAGCTCCCTCTCCATCTCCTCTCTGAGCCTCTCAGCCGCCTCCCTCCGGCGAAGGCTGAGCTCCTCGGCCATCCCCTTGAGCCTCCCCTCAAGTTCCTCCCTTCGTTTCCTCAAGGAGGAAA
>Ga0190363_1001354_pt1 | contig 14453 bp, 8 predicted proteins | sample 48721867_MG_FD_161272 | JGI IMG/M metagenome (GOLD analysis project Ga0190363, IMG submission 161272) | Hydrothermal vent microbial mat bacterial communities from Southern Trench, Guaymas Basin, Mexico - 4872-18-6-7_MG | ecosystem: Environmental > Aquatic > Marine > Hydrothermal vents > Microbial...
TTTCCTTGAATATTAATTTCAAAACATCCATATTGATTTCCTTTATCAGCAATATTTAATGCAGTTTGATAAATATTAGGAAGTGATATTCCTGCAACTGTAACTTCTTCTGGAGAAGGTATAGGAAGGTTTTCTTCTTGATTTTTCCAATGGATTTCTTGCGTTTTCCATCCTCGTCGTCTAATTTCAAATAATTCATCTTCTTTCATCATTTCTTTACAATTTCTAAATCTTTCATAATAACTTAAATATTTCATTGCAGCTTTTAAATATTTTCCAGCTCTTTCATCTCCTAAGTATTTCATTAAAAGATCAATTCCCTGGGATTTTAAAATTACAGGAGCTTGAGAGGGATTTTTAATAAGAGTTTTAATTACAGAAACAGGTCTTCCTTTTTCGTCTAATATAGGTTTTCCATTTTCATCAACAAGAGGTTCGAATCCAATTCGAGTATCTAAAGCTCTGTATATTAATTCTTCAAAAGTTTCTTTGGTTTCATTTAAATTTCCAGGATCTTCAAGGAGGTTGTTTATTAAGGTCTGAGCAAGATCGGTTTGTTCTAGTGTTTTTACACAAGTTCTTTTTCCATTTTGCCAGCTCCATTCTACGCATTTTTGAGGATCTAGTCCCAAATGATCTAAAAGATTTAAAGCCTTTTCTGTGAGCCATTCTGGACCTCTTTGTTTCTCACAAGTCCAATTATCTTTGTTGATTTTTTCACAAGAACCTGCGATGAGCATTTTTAAATCAAGCATTTCATCAAGATAGTCTTTAATGGTTATTTCTTTTTTTAATAATTTTTCTGTGGTTCCTTTTTTAACTCCCAAAGTTAGATCTATACTTTCAATTGCCATTTGATTTCTTTTTTCCTTCCACCAACTAGAATTTTTATTAAACACATTATTATCTAAAAAGCTTTTTATTTTATTATTTCTTTCCACGTTATCTTCTATATATCTGATATATCTGGGAAGAGGGATTCTAAAGGCATAAGCGAATCTTTCTGGAGAGTTTTGTTTTTCTCCAGAACCTATAATTTCATCAATATTTTTTTCTGGATCAAAACTTCCAATTGCTAACCCTAAAGTTTGTTCTACTTTTGCCTGAGCCAAATTTATATGTATTTTTCCATTTTTAAGAATATCTTCTATGTTGTAACCTTTTAAATCAAATCCCAGGAATTCACCCAGTTTTATTGCCCCAGCTTCTTTTAAAACGTCATCTATTTTAGTTGGATCTTTAATTATTCTTTTTAAAGAACCCTCAGGCAGTTCAAATCCCAAATCTATTATTCTTTCTCCAATATTTGTAGCGGCATCAAGCCAGTTTCCTTGAAGTAGATCAATTAAATCCTCTTCTTTAAGCTCATATTTAGAACCCTCAAGTCCAAAAGTTGAATTTATTTCATAAGCTAGATCTCCTGCCCAATTTTCAAGTAAAGAACGATTTTCTTTAAGTTTTCTAATAGCTTTTCTAAAATTACCTTCTCTAAGATCATTTATTATATCTCGAGGAATATTCCATTTTTCAGAAAGAACTATTTCTGTAAATTCCTCAGGAGAAATTTCTTTTTTAACTACTTTTACCATTAGATCAGCAGGAATATTCCATCTATCCTCAACTTCTTTTGCTCCTACTTCAAGAGCTAAATCTTCAACAGGTTTTGTTCCGTTTAAAACGGCAATCAAATCAGGAAGGATCTTTTTTAGATTTTCTATTTGCTCTTTTTTAAGCCCTACATTAGGACCATATTCTTCGATTATGTTAGAATATTTTTCTGAAAGATCTTTGTATTTTGAATTCAACTCCTCTTTTTCTCTTTCTAATTCCTCCTTTTCTTCTTCTAATTCTTTCGTGTTTTCACCTCTATCTTTCATCTCTTTAATCTTATTTTTTAATTCCTTGATTTTCTGTTTTGTCTTTTCAATTTCTTCTCGAAGATTATTTAATTCTTTCTCTAATTCTGAAATAGTGTATTTTTTTCCTTCATATTCGATTTTTATCTCTTCTTTTCCTAAATTAATAAATTCTTTATCTGCAACTTGTTTAAAAACAGAATTTGGATCATTTAAGATAAAAAGTTTAGAGAGAGCATCAGGAGGAAGCTGAAAAGATTGATTAAGAAGGGATTCATCTATTTTTATTTTTATCTTTTCTCCGTCTATTTCTTTTTCTATTTCTAAAACTTGAATATCTCTTTTAAGCCATTTTCTTAAAGCTTCTCTTTCTTCTTCATTTTTTGTTAGTTTTTTTGCTAGTTCATCTATTCCAATGTTTTTATAAAGATCTTTAAATGTCTCTTTATCTTCTGCTGTTAAAAAGGTTTTCATTGATCTGTCTGGCAAATCAAATGCTTCATCTTTTTTATCCGCTATTTTAGGGAGGTAGAAGATATAACCTTTTATAGTTCCTTCCAATCCTATTACATCTGGTCTATCGCAGCTTACAGGTGTAGCAGTTTGGAAAAGATATGAGCTTATATTTCCAAAAACTTTATCTAAATCGCCCTCTTCTATTTTTAATTCTGTTTTTATCCTTTCTTTGACTTCATTTACTAATTGATTAAATCTAGCTTTATCATTTCTTACCCATTTCCATTCTTGAGTATGTTTTATTTTACAAAGTGGAACATCATTTAATCTTTCTCCTGTTCCTTCAAAATAAGGTATATAAGGGCCTTTTTTGAGATTTTTATAATCCCCAATAGTTGTTTCTATAAAATGCCTTCCTACTATTTTTTTAAATTTAGAGACATTCCCTTTATTCTTTAAAATAGTTTTAGCTTCTTCAGGAAGACCTAAAACAGTTGAGACATAATCAATATTTTCGAATATTTTTGCTGAAAAGTCTTTAAAAGATTCTTTTGGTAAATGAAGGGTTTGCTCAACTATAACCTGGCCCAATCTTTCTTCAAGAGAATTTCTATCTTTGATTTTAATCAGCATATTAGGAGACCAAAGAGCCCCTTCTCTTAACCCAAGTTGATTTTCTAATTTTCTTCTTCCTATATTGATTAAAAGCTCATCAGAATTATTTCCTATTAAAGAACCTTCTGACAGACCCAATCTTTCTTCAACCAGAGCTCTACCTAAGTTAGTTTCAAATTCTTCTAGATTTTTTCCTTTAAAGGCACGTTTTGGTAAACCAGTTGATTTTGCTAACCAAACTTTTCCAGCTTCTTCCATTATAGAAACAAGATCAAATCCATTTTCAAAAACAGAAGGATCCAAATCAAATCCTTCCTGAGCTAAAAGTTGAATTCCTATATTTTTAGCCATTTGACCAAAGTTAGAGCCACAATCAATAGGCATTCCAGCAAGATCCCAATCTATGTTATCAGAAATAGTAGCTAGAATTGCTGAACAACTCATATTTTTAAAAATTTGGTCGAACCCTGCTCCATAAAGAGATAAAGCGGCAGCTTCTCTAGCCGCACCTTCTCTTGTTTGCCAGGCTATTTTTATTGGTTTTGGTGGTTGATATTCTTTTTTAGATCCCCCCCATCTTCTTTTTTTATAAATTCTGCATTGGATTGTATCTACTTCATAGATATCTACAGCTTCTCCTCTGTAATGGGCGGATTCATTTGGATCTTCTCCTGGGGGAGGGATTGATTCTTTTGATAGAGACCTTTTTTCAGTGGTATATCTTGAGATTATTCTTGCTTTTATTCTTGTGTGGCCTGCCCCTCCTTTTTCTTTCGGAGTTACTAGATAATTTAAAAAGGCAAGGACTCGCCAATCAATCCGACATTCTCTTCCTCGATTAGGATCTAGACAATCTTTAATATAGTTAATGTCTTGCAAAGGTAAAATAATTTTTGGTTCTTCTGTTTGAATTAAGGTTATAGAGTTTAGTTCAGAGAATTTTTCTTTAAACCAATCAAAATTATCTCGGAAGTCTTTTAACCTTTGATTATAATCTACTTCCTCAGCAGATATATTTTTAATTTCAAAAGGAGGAAGGAGAGAGATTAGAAAACAAATTAAAATTGTCAGTGTTAGATATTTTTTCATTTTATTTCGGTGTTATTTTTTCTAGAGGCCAAAATTTTTCTTTTTCTTCTTCTCTTATTCCCTCAACCACAATTTTGGTATCTGTGTCAAGATAAGGATAGATTAGATCAAAATCAGAATAGAACATAACTACATTTCCTTCTGAGGGAGCTCCTAGATATTTTGTGTATTCTTCTTTTAATCTAAGAATTTCAAAAACCTTATTATTATTCTCGTCACAGACAGATATTTTATTTTCTTCAAGCTCACATATTTTAAAAATTCCTTCAGGGGTTATATTTTCTCCTTTAGAAAGCAAAGGGTTAAGTAATTCTTTTTCTTTTTCTGCTTCTTCTTCTGTTTCTTCTTCTATTACTTTAAAAATTTGTGGAGTTCCAATACCAATTTGACAAGGAAATTCAAATAATTGAGTTCCTCCTTCAGGAAAAAGAAATAAAAGAGAAATTTTTCTATTAACTTTATTAATCTTAACCAGATTTAAAACAACTTTATTTAAAACAACTTCTTCTTTATCAGGTAAAGAAACAGATTCAACAGGTTTTTGCTTGCCTACAATAGCTCCATAGAGCTCGAATAATTTATTAATTTCTCTAATTTCTCTTTTACAGGTGATATTTTCTCTACATTTTGAAGGGAAAGAAAGAACTTTTTCTTTCAAAAGAAGAAGAACTCTTTCGAGTTCTGCTCCATAAGGTGTGGTTGAGTTAATTTTATTTAATTTTTCTTCAATATCATCATAAATTTCTGTGGAAATTTTTACAATTTCTTCTTGGGAAGCAACAGGATCCCCTGTATTTATCAGAAAACGAACTGCTACATCTCTATGGGTAGGATTTTTTGGTTCAATATATTGAGGTGGGGTACTTCCTAATTCTCCAGATTCACTTAAAGCGAGGAACATTATAATAAGGAAAAATATCACCAGGCATCCTATAATTATTCCTAAAATTATCCACCCAGGTGGAGTTGTAAAAAGAAAAACAAGAACCCTTCTTTTTATAAATTCAACCGCTTTCTTTTTTAAAAATTGTTTTGCAATTTGTTTCCCGGTTTCTCTAATTTGTTCTTCTCTCGTTTCCTCTTCCATAGCGCCTCAATTTTTATAATTTTAATCTTAGTCTATAAGGTTTTCCTTTTGAGGTGAAATATAGAAAATTTTTATCTGTGGTTAAAAGAAGATTCCCAATATCTAAATTTTCGGCAAATTCTTTATGAGGAATTTTAAAAGTTTTTGCTGTTTCTACGTTTATAAGATAAAGTTCTTCTTTTCCGGTAGCTTCATCTTTTATTGCTGTAATTATGCTTTTATTATCAAACCAAATTGTTTTCTTTAATTCTCCTTCAACTTTTAAATTTCTTTTATCAGTTCCATCGGAGTTCATTACCCATAAATAAGATTTTCCATTTTCAAATCTTTCATATAAAATTTTTGAAGAATCTGGAGAGAATTTAGCACCCCAAGAAACCCCATTATCGGTTAGTTTTTTTAATTCTTTATTAATAAGATCAAAAAGATATATATCTTGGGGAAGTTTTGTTTTATCAATTCCAAAAAGAGCAATTTTTTCTCCGTCAGGAGAATACAAAGGGATAGGGAGAAAGTCTATTTCTTCTAAATTTGCTATTCTTTGATAATTTGAGCCAGAAGGATTTGCTATCACAAGAGATTTTTCTTCCTCTGTTTGATAAACATAGATAATTTTATCTCCCAAAGGAGACCAACTTACAGTTTTTATATTTGGATTAAGTTGGGCGACATTCTGGGTGGCGATTAAAAATCCAGTAAAATTATAAAGCCACCAAAGTAAAGCACCATCTGAGACGTTCCAACTTACCAATTTAGATCCTATTGCCTCAAGATAAAGTCTATTATTTTTAACTAAAATTAGAGCCAGATCTTTTGTTGGGGACCAAAGTACTAAATGAATAAATGCTAGATTTGGCATAGAGATAGTTTCTGTAAAGAAAGTTTCAAGATCGAGTCTTTCAAATGAATCTCCTGCTTTAGGAAGATAATAAAGATAGGATTCATCTTTTGATAAAGTTGGAAATTCAATTTCTTTATTAAGTAAAAGTTCGATTTCTGGCTTTTCTTCTAAAGTATAGGTTTTTTTTAAAGTTTTAAATCCTTTAATTTTAATTAAATCTTCTTTTGGAAAATAGTCTTTTTTACTCAATTTTATTTTATAATTCCCAGTTCGAAGATCTAGTTTTAAAGGATCAATTACATTTTTATACAATTTTCCGTTTATTTGAATATCAACACCAGTTGGAATAGGGGTGATAATTAATTTTCCTGGTGCTAGAAATTGCTGATAAATAAAAAAACCTACAGCAAAAATAATTACTGTAAGTATTCCTGCTAAGATAAGTTTCTTTTTTTCCTCTGGCATAGGGGTCCTCCTCTTAAATTTACTTTAATTTAATTATATTTCATTTAAATTTTAAAGGCAAGAATAAGACTTGATTTTTTTTAAAAAATGTGATATACTAAAATAATTCCGAAAGATTGAGGAAAAACAAAAACAAAATGGATTTAATCGAAAACAAAAGAATACAAAAATTAGCTGAAAATTTTGGAAAAATCCTTTTAAAAAGGAAAAATCTAGCTAATTTAAAAGCAGAAGATATTTTTAATTTACTAGAAAAAGGAGCCCTTTCTTCAGAAGAGGCTCTTTTTTGGTTGTCTGTTTTAGCTATTAAAAACGAAGAAAAAGCAAATTTTGATGAGTTAACAGGTCTTTTAAATCGAAAACCCCTTTTTGAAACCCTTTCTTTTCATTTAGATGAACTAAAGGAAGGGAAACTTAATTGTTTATCTCTTTTAATGATCGATATTGATCATTTTAAGAAAATTAATGATGGTCTAGGGCATCAGATTGGAGATTTGGTCATTAGAAAGATAGCAGAGATTTTAAAAAAACATGTAAAAGAAGAGTTGGTTTTTAGATATGGGGGAGAAGAGTTTATTATCTTGCTTCCAAATTTTGAATTAGAAAAGGCATTGAAAGTTGCAGAAAGATTAAGAAGAAAAATTGAAAGAGATAAGATAATTGAGCTAGAAAATAAAAACTTTTCTAATATTACAGTTTCAGTTGGAGTTTCTCATTTAAAGAAAGAGCATTTATCCGAATTTCCTTTAGCTGATTTTGCTATTTCTGACCTAATTAAAAAAGCAGATTCTGCTTTATATAAAGCAAAACAAAACGGCCGTAATCAAGTTTGCATAGGATAAAATGAGAGTTTTAAGAAAAATTTTGATATTTTTTCTTCTTTTAAACTTGTTCTCTGTTTATTTCTCCACTTATAAAGCTAAAGCAGATGGTATAGGAGGATTTGGAGGTTTAATTAGAGGCGAAGCTGGATTTTTAGCAAAAGAAGATGGGAGTTGGATAAAAGAAAAGGAGACAGAGAAGAAATATTATTTAGTAGCTAGATCAAATGATATAGCTTGGCAAAGAGTGGTTACTGGAGGTCTTCCTAGTGTAACCTACATTTATCAATCAGTAGAAGGTGATTATATTAAGGTAGGAAATCATTCTACTTATGGATGGCATTTAGTAGCTCGATGGGATGGAACTAATTGGGATTGGATCGAATATTATAAAAGCGGAAAAGAAGTGGAAGCTAAAGAAAAAATCAAAGGAATTTTCTCAATCTTAGGAGATGATTCTTTTGAGCATTATTCAATAATGGGTAGGTTAAAGATTGATGAAAGTGCAAAAGAAGTAGATTTTGAAAAACAAAGTTTAACTTTAGAATTAAGAATTCCCAACGGAGGTCCTTGGCTTGCTCAAATTTTAAAAAAAGAAGGCACTTTACATTCACCTACCCAAGGAAAAATTGTTGGGAATTTTGAATTTTCATTACATAAAAGTAATTGTCAATTAAGCGTATTGTCTCCAAAGAAATTTGAAGAGTTAAATATCCCTTCTGAGATTCAGCCTATAACTTCTATAGAGGTTTACGGTCATCAAAAGGTGACAACAGGAGGTTTTTTAGAGCTTAAGCCAAAAATATTAACTCTTCCTTATAGAGAGAGTAAAAATGGATTTTGGTATGTAGAAAGATATAGAAATAGATATAGATATTGTGGCATAGCAAGATGTGAAACCTGTAGTGGACCTCGTGACAAATGTGGTCCTCAACCTGCTTTTATTCTTTCATTTAGAGAAAGTGCCTTACAACATCATCCAGGAGCAGAGGAAGAGAAGACATTTACCCAGAGTATAGGAGGGATAAAAGAATGTAATTGTCCTAATTTAACAAAACCTTTAGAATGGGGGGTTTGTAATATGTTATGTGTGGGAGGAAAAGTTTTAAGTGCTCTTTTAGATTTTTCCATGAAAGGATTAGAAGATGTTTTAAGCATTGAAAAAATTGATCCTGTGGCAAAAGATTTTTGGAGAGAAATTAGAAAATACATTAATTTAGCTTTTGTTTTAGTTTTCTTATTTATAGCTATTTCAGCTACTTTAAGAATTTCATGGGAAGGAATTGATTGGAGAAGAATGTTAGTTTCTTTGTTTATAGCAATAGTTCTAGTAAATCTTTCCATGCTTATTTGTGAGGAAATAATAAAAGTAAGCGATTTATTACAAAAAAATTTTATAGGCAATATTCCAGAGTTCTCTTCTCATTTGTCTGACAATACAAGGGGTAACTTATTAAACATTACAAATGGTAATTGGAGAAATCTTATAGCAAGTGGATTCAAACTCGCATTTGGAGCCATTTTTATTCTTATTAGTTTATATCTTTATATAATCTTATGGGTTAGGGTAGCAGTGATAAATATTTTGTATATCTTTTCAGCTGCTCCGTATATTTGTATGATCCTTCCTTGGACCAAAAAATATTTTGGGATGTGGTGGAGAATGTTTTTAAACTGGGTCTTTATGGGACCAGCTGTGGCATTTTGCTTATGGATGGCACATTTATTTATAACTGGTATCGGAGAACAAAGGAAACCTCTCCTTCACGCACAACCAGCTCCTCAAATAGGCGGAGTATCAGGATCTATAATTATGGAACTTATTATTGCTGCGGTGATGATGTATATAGCTGCTACTTATCCTTTAAAGATGGGAGGGATGGTTATGGCGACAGTGAGTAAATATGGTCCAGGAAAATGGATAAAGAGTTATGCAGGTAGAGCAGCTAAGACCACTGCTGCTGGAATAGGTCTTAAGATAAAAAGAAGATTAGCTCCTAAAGGAGGTTTTTTCGAACGAATGGAGGCAGCAACAAAAATAGGAGAAAAAGAAAGGCAAAAGGAAATAGAAAAAGCTGCGTTAGAAACAAGGATAACAAAAGGAGTGGTAGGAAGGATAGCAGCAATGAGTGCTGCTCGAGGAGATGAAATTAATGCTTTAAAAGGATCAACAACAGATTATTTAAAAAAGGATATAGAAAAAAAACTTGAAAAATTAGGAATGTCAAAAGATGAAGCTGTAGAATTTTGGAGAGATCCCGAAGAATTTGCTAAGACTCATACTAAATATCCTGCTGCTCGGCTTGGAAGACTTCATGGAGCTCTTATAGTGGCTGAAAGAAAGGCAATGAGTTCAGATGATGATGCTCCAGAAATGAGAGATTATTTAAGAAAATATGGTTTTATCAAAAGTGAAGCTGGATTTACAAGGCCGATTACAGCTGATTCAATTCCTGGTGAAAATCCACAGGTTATAAAAATAGAAAAGATGAAAGGCGATGAATTTGAGGAATTAGCAAGAGCTAAAAAAGAACTTGAAGAGAGAATTAAAACTCCTGAATTAAAAGAAGCAGCTGAAAAAGAAATAGAAAAACTTTCAGAAGATATTAGAGAAGAAGTGAGAGAAGCTATGGAAAAAGGGGTGAGTGATGCAGAATTAGCAGATAAGTGGAATATTAAAAAAGAAGCATTCCCAAATATAGTGGAATATTCCTCTCATATTCGGGGACTTAAAAATATTGAAGCTATCGAAAGAAAAGCTGAAGTTTATAATATTGATTCGCAACATAAATTATTAACTGCTAGAGAAAGAGATTCTGCGTTTATTGCTCGTATGGGAGGGAAAGAAAAATATTTTATTCAAGAAAGTACTTCAGCTGAAAGATTTTTAAATGAGTTAGAAACTACTCCGAAAGATGAAAGAAATAAAGTTGTAGAAAGGGCAAAAAAGCATTATGGTCCAGAAGTTTCAGCTATAAGAGATTTAACCCCAGAAAAGCTTAAATATTGGCTTAAAGCAAGAAAAGATGTGGCTGATCTTAAATTGGAAGTAGAAAAAGAAAAGGTTCCACCAGATAAATTAAAAATAATTATAGAAGAAGAGATTAAAAAACGACCAGAGCTTGCAGGAGCACCTTATAAAGTCCAAGAAAAGATTGCTATAGATAAATTTAAAGAAGAATTAGAAAAAGAAAAGTTGGAAGAGTTAAAAACAAATATATTAAAACCAAAAGAGGGATAAGATGGCAGAATTAAGATATATTGTTCCAAAGTTTATTGAAGTTGAGGATAAAATAATAGGTCCTTTCACCTTAAAGCAATTCCTTTATCTAGTTGGTGGAGGAATTACTACCTATTTGCTTTGGTTTATGCTTTGGAAAGTTTCTCCTTTTATCTTCTTTTTAGTGGCTCTTCCTGTTTTAGCTCTTTCTGGTGCTTTAACATTTGTTAAAGTTAACGAAAGACCATTTATATATTTTCTTCAAGCAGCGATAAATTATGCCATAGTTCCAAAAGAAAGATATTGGATGAAAATACCAGAGATTGAGGAGATAAAGATAGTGGCAAGGGTTCCAAAAGCAGTGCCAAAAGAGGTTAAAAGAGCAGTTTCTCAAAAAGGCTTTAGATCCAAATTAGAAGAATTGGCAATGATAGTTGATACAAAAGGATGGAAGAAAGAAGAGGTTGAAGAAAGAGAGCTTAAAGGAAGGATAGTTTCTTCAGTTGAGGAAGCACCAACTTATCCAATTACTTTAGAGCAGGAAAGAGAGCTAGAGGATGTATTTGCAGGATTTGAAAAAGCTCTTAAAGTTGAAGAAGAAAAGGCTCCAGAAGAAGAACTTAAAATAATTGGAACAAGTTTAGAAGAGATATTGAAGAGAGAAAAAGAGTAAGATATAATTAAAAAGCGTAAAGCGTAAAGCGAAAAACGAAAAACGTAAAACTAAAAACTATCACTTTCCACTGGACTTGCGAGCTTTAGCTCGCAATATAAACTAAAGCCAGAGAAGAGGAGGGCGCGATAGTCTAAAGAAAAGGAAAGCGGGATAGTTCAGGCCAAAGTTTTTAGATATTGAGTATAATTAGATAAATTTTAGATAATTAAAACAGGAATTTAAATGCAAAAAAAACCTGCTACAAAAGCAACTCAGAAATATCTCGATATCTCAGAAATTCGAGAAGGTGTTGTTGTCTTAAAAGATGGCAGCTTAAGGGCTGTTCTTTTAGTTTCTTCTATTAATTTTGAACTTAAGTCAGAGATAGAGAGAAATTCAATAATTTATGCTTACCAAGCTTTTCTAAATAGTTTGGAATTCCCAATTCAAATTGTTATCTCTTCTAGAAGGCTTGAGATAGATGATTATCTAAGAAGATTAGAAGAAAGAAAGGCAGTTGAGACTTCTGAGCTTATAAAACTTCAGATTACCGATTATATTGAATTTATAAAAAGGCTTATAACTATTGCTAATATAATGGAAAAGAGATTTTATGTTGTGGTACCTTATTATCCAGCTCCGGTTAAACCAACAGGATTTTTAGAAAAATTGTTTCCTTCTCCATCTCAGAAGCAAACAACTTCTTTTGAGGAAAATAAAAGAAAATTACTTGAAAGAGCAGAAATGGTTGCTTCAGGTCTTCGATCAATTGGTTTAAGAGCAGTTCAATTAAATACTCAGGAGCTTATAGAACTCTTTTATAATTTTTATAATCCAGAAACAGCAACCAAACAAAAATTACCTTCAATATCTCAAATTTCTACAGAAATAATTGAGAAATTACCAGAGGAAATGGAGATTTAAATGGAAAAAAATTTAAACAAAAAACCAGAACCAATAATTAAAGCAGCGGAGTTAGCTAAGTTGGAAAAGGAGGCGGAAAAACCAATTGAAAAGCCTTCTAAAAAATTTTTATTTTCTTTCTTTGGTCGTCGATTATCTCCTGAAGAAAGAAAAAAATTAGAAGAAGAAAGAAGAGCGAAATTAGAGGAAGAGAAAAGAATAAAAGAAGCTAGAGAGGCTTATGAAAGAGGTATTGCTGGAATAAGAGATTTAATTGCTCCTTCAGCAGTAAAGATCACTCCAAACTATATGATGCTTAACAACACCTATGTTAGAACTTTATTTACTTTCACCTATCCTCGATATCTTTATACAAACTGGCTTTCTCCTCTAATAAATATTGATGCTACCTGTGACATTGCAATGTTTATCTATCCTCAGGAAACAAAGAAGGTTTTAGAAATGCTTCGAAGAAAAGCTGGTCAGATTGAATCTGCAATTGCTCTTGAAAGAGAAAGAGGGATGGTTAGATCGCCAGAACTTGAGGCAGCTATTACCGATATTGAAACTTTAAGAGATAGATTAACAAAAGGAGAAGAAAAACTATTCCAATTTGCTCTTTATTTCACTTTATATGCTAAATCAAAAGAAGAGTTAGATAAATTAACTTCAAGAATTGAATCAATTTTAGGAGGCTCTTTGGTTTATACTAAACATGCTATTTTACAAATGGAACAAGGTTTCTCAACCACTTTACCTTTAGGAAAAGATAAATTAGATATTAGAAGAAATTTAAATACCGGCGCTCTTTCAACTACATTTCCATTTACTTCAATGTCTTTAACCTCAAATGAGGGGGTTCTTTATGGAATAAATAGACATAATAATTCTTTGATTTTATTTGATAGATTTTCACTTGAGAATGCAAATATGGTTGTTTTTGCAAAGTCAGGTGCTGGTAAATCTTATGCAGTAAAGCTTGAAGCATTAAGATCTTTGATGTGGGGAATTGATATTATAGTTATAGATCCTGAAGATGAATATCATAATTTATGTGATGTTGTTGGTGGAACCTATATTCCTGTTTCTTTAGGATCAGATAAAAGAATCAATCCTTTTGATCTACCTCCTTTACCCCCTGATGCTAGCTATGCTGAAGGAGAGGATAATTTAAGATCAAATATTGCAATGCTTCACGGACTTTTACGACTTATGTTAGGAGGAGTTACTGCTGAGGAAAGTGCAATTTTAGATAAAGCATTTTTAGAAGTTTATGCTCTAAAAGATATCACTTTTGATCCAAAAACTCAGGCCAAACCCGCTCCTCTTATTTCTGATTTGTATGAAGTTTTAAAAAATATGAAAGGAGCGGAAAAAATGGTTTCTAAATTAGAGAAATATGTTACAGGAACTTTTGCAGGATTTTTAAATCAACCAACAAATGTAGATCTAGCAAAAGGATTTGTTGTTTTCAATATCCGAGATTTAGAAGAGAGTTTAAGACCTATTGCAATGTATATGATAATGGACTTTATCTGGACTAGAATAAGGCGAGAAAGAAGAAAAAGATTGCTTATAGTTGATGAGGCCTGGTGGATGATGCAGCATGAAGATGCAGCAAAATTTCTCTATTCAATAGCAAAAAGATGTAGAAAATATTTACTAGGATTAACTACAATTACTCAAGATGTGGAGGATTTTCTAGGTTCAAAGTATGGGAAAGCGATTGTAACAAACTCATCGATCCAGCTTTTAATGAAGCAATCTCCTGCCTCAATAGATGTAGTTGCTGAGACTTTTAATTTAACCGAAGGAGAAAAATTTCTATTACTTGAAGCTGAGGTTGGTGAAGGTTTGTTTTTTGCTGGAATGAATCATGTTGCCATTAAAGTTTATGCTTCTTTTACTGAAGATCAAATTATAACTTCTTCTCCAAAACAATTGAAAGAACTTGAAGCTGCAAAAAGAGCTTTTGCAGGAGAATAATATTCGTAATAATAATAAAAACCATGAATTTAGAAATTTTAGAAAAAGACATTTTAGAGCTTTTAGGATTAGAAGATTTGCCTGAGGATCAAAAAAGAGATTTACTTACAAAAATGGGAGAGTTAATTGAAGATCGGATTACTTTACGAATTCTTGATTTTCTAACAGAAGAAGACAGAAAAAAGATGGATGAGTTATTGGAAAAAGGAAAAGAAAAAGAGCTTGATGAATTTTTAAAAGAAAAAGTGCCAAATTTAGAAGAACTGGTATTAGCTGAGGTTCTTTCTTTTAAAGAAGAACTAGTTTCTTTATTTAAACATCTTTAATTTCCCTTTATTTAACCAATAAATACCACCGCGTAGGTGGCCAGATTGGTTGGAGTTTAAAATGGAAGAGGAAAATTCAAAAATTGAAAAAATTGAGGAAATTGGAAGAAAAAGAACTCCTGAAGAAGAAAAA
>Ga0190363_1001355_pt1 | contig 14453 bp, 9 predicted proteins | sample 48721867_MG_FD_161272 | JGI IMG/M metagenome (GOLD analysis project Ga0190363, IMG submission 161272) | Hydrothermal vent microbial mat bacterial communities from Southern Trench, Guaymas Basin, Mexico - 4872-18-6-7_MG | ecosystem: Environmental > Aquatic > Marine > Hydrothermal vents > Microbial...
CTTGTTGAACATTTCGTAGAAAAATATTCAAAACAATTTCAAAAAGACAAAAAAGAAGTCTCTCCTGAAGTAATGAAAGTATTCCAAGATTATCACTGGCCGGGCAATATTAGAGAATTGGAAAATGTAATTGAAAGAGCTATGGCACTTGCTCAAGGAGATAAAATAACAATAGATGACATCCCAAAGGAGATTATTTACCCCGCAACAATTGAAATGCCAATTTCCATTCCTGAGGAAGGATTTAACCTTAACTCCCATTTAGAAGAACTCTCTCGGAGATACATTGAATATGCATTGATTAAAGCAGAAAGGAATATAAAAAGAGCTGCTGAATTACTCGGTATCAGTTACAGGTCATTAAGACATTATATTGATAAATATCAAATTAAGAAATAATCTTAAGTATTGACAAAATCTGTCAACAAAATTACAAAAATTGTCAAACTTTTAGCTAAATTCCTCATCTATTCTCAACTAATTTCTTATTTATCAATTACTTAAAAATAAAAAGATTTGGCACGGTTCTTGCATACTATCTAATCGGAATGAAAAAGAAAATAAAATAAAAGGAGGTATAAAAATGATTAGAAAAACTAAAGGTTTTACATTGATTGAATTGTTAATCGTGGTTGCTATTATTGGTATTCTCGCTGCTTTGTTGATTCCTAACATAATGAGTGCTATTCAGAGAGGAAGACAGAAAGGAACAATGGGCGACATGCACACATTGGCTACAAATTTGACTGACTATATTACTGAAAATACACAGTTTCCACAAGCTGTGAATTATGGTGATGTAGGGAATAATTGTGATTTCTTGCTCGGTTTTTATGCAAGAAGAATTCCTCAGAGAGATAAGTGGGGTTATCCACTTCAAGTAGCATTAGGTGCTGCAGGTGCTGTAAGAGGATATACTTTAGTAGGCCCAGATGAATTTGTAATTGGATCCAATGGTCGAGACGGTCAAGAAGATGGTTGGAGTTGGGATCAAACAACAACTTATGGAGACCAAGACACTGCTGATTTCTATGATGTAAATGGCATGAGCGACTTCACAAGAGACATTATAATAATCAATGGTGATTTTGCACATGCACCAGCCTCAGCTACTGGAGCCGGAACAGGCACATAAGGGTAATTAATTAAAGTACTTCAAGTTAGAGAGGGCGGTTTTTCAAAACCGCCCTTTTTTATTATAAAAATAATAAGAGTAAAGGATATCCCTATTAAGGTTAAAATGCTGATTATTAATCCGGAGAAGAAAGTAAAGGGATAATATTTTAAGACAACTTCATGTTTTCCCGGGGGAATAATAATTCCCTTAGATATTAAGTTTACCTTAAAAACTTCTGTTTCTCTTCCATCTATCCATGCTTTCCATCCAGAAGAATAGTTACCAAAAAAGATAACGATTGCTCGATGAGAAGTTTTTATCAAATACTTTTTCTCACCCTGAGTCTCTTCTAAAGTGATAATTTTATAGTCTTTTTTACTATCAAAATTTTCTTTTAAATTAATTTCAATTTCTACAATAGCTGTTTCTTTAGGGTTAAAATCTTTGCTAATAAGAATTTTTATCTTTTCTTTGATAGAGTTTACTTTAATTGAATCAAAAACAAGATATGGAAATTCCAATGGGTTTTTAATTTTTTGAAAATAAATAGAATATCCTTCAATAACTTTTCTCTGTGTAGGGAGATGAGGCAGAGAATAATGTCCAATATAATAATTGCATCCAGAAAGAGTTAAAATTTTAATTAGGTCTTCTTTTTGACATTTTTTTAAATAATCTCTAATAATATGATATTCTTCATCATAAAGACCGTAAAAATCCTTATTGAAAAGATATTGAATATCATAGCTAAGCCCACAAAAAGGATAAAAACTTTGTCTTAAATAATTGTGGGCTCGAAAACTTCCTATTTCTTTTTTTAAAAATACAGGTAAATGCTCGTCTCTATATATTCTTAAAGGAGTTTTTATAGTTTTTAAAATCTTTGGTTTTTCAAAAAAAGAAGCTGGTACAACTGGGTTAATATATTTATTTGTTAATACTAAATCAATTACAATAGTAAAAATTAATATTAAATCTAAAAATTTTTTATAAGAACGGAAAATAATTGAGAAGACAATTATTAACGAACAAATAATAAAAATTAAGAAACTGTGAATAAATGAATTATGAAGTTCAATAATTGATTTTTCATTATCAATTACGAAAAATTTGGCAAGGGAAGATAATAAATGTTTTTTAAAAATTATATAAAGAAAAAATAAAAATAAAGATAATAAAAGCAAAAGAAACATTTGATTTTTTTTGAGTCTTTTTAAAGTGAATATATTATCAAGACCCATGGCAGAAATTATAGATAGAGAAAAGATAGCTCCCATTAAATATTTAATTGGATACCTAATGGTAGAGAACGGAGGAATGAATTTAAAAAGAAAAAAGAAAGGGGAATACTTTCCAAATGAAAGAAAGAAAAAAATAATGAAAGCTGTAATTAAAATAATATGTCTTCTGTCATATGGTTTTTGTAATCCAAGAAAAAATAGTATCAATGTCCCAAAACCTAAATAAAGGCTGTAATATAGTGGATAACCCTTATTAAACAAATGACTTCCCCAAAAATCATTATGACCCGGTTCCCTATCATTTCCTAAAAAATTTGGAAATACTAAATCTGGCAATTGAATGATTTGAAGAGACCATTGAGCAGAGTCAATTATTGTTCGCTCGGACTTCATAATCAATTCAAAGGAAGGAAGAAGTTGAACCGCGGAGATAAAAATTGCAATTATTAGGGAAAACACTAAAAATTTAAATTTTTTTATAATTTTTTCTTTTGAAAAAACTACAAAAATTAATCCAAAAATAAATGTCAAAATAATTACATATGGTGTCCCTGCTAGAATTAACAAACTCCATAGAATTGAAAGAATTATTAATTTTGACAGGAATTTATCTTTGAATTTATTTAAAATAAATAATATCCAAGGCATCCAGCACAATGCTGCAATATGATTATAAAATTCAAATGACGAGAGAAATATACCACTAAATACAAAAATTGTAGCTCCAAAAAATGAAGCTCTTTTTGATAGAGAAAATGATTGAGATAAGAAATAAACTCCTATCCAGCAGATTAAAACATGAATAAAATAATGAATTTTAAATGCTATGAAAAATGGCAAGAATAAATATAATAATGTACTCGGATAAAAAACAGCATTTTTGGGATTTGCTAAAAATGGTTGCCCATTGCCATATGCATCTGTCCAGAGAGCAAAATTTCCTTCTTTAAGAAGTTTAACACAGAGCATTCGCGATGGTATTTCAATAATAGTGGAATCCCTTTCAAAAAAAACTTTATCTGCAAAAAAGAAGTTTTTGAACATAAATAAGAAAAGTATAAGAAAAATTAGAAAGAAGATAATGTCTATCCTTTTCATCTTTCTTTAAAATACCTTTTCATATAACTGAAATATCAGAAAATTTAATTTATTACAACTTGATTTCATTTAAAATTTTGTGATATTGACTTTTCTAAATGAAAAAATTTATTTTAAAAAAATACCCTGTATTATTCTTCAGCTTATTAATAATATCATTTTTACTCATACTTTATTTTTTTAATATCTTTACAATCGCACCAAAAATTGTAGTATTTCTTATATGTATTCTTTTTGCAGTTTTCCTTGGAAAATTAAAAATTCTATTAAAAGATTGGTTGATTTTTTTATCTTTTCTTTATTTGTTTGATAGCCTTAGAGGATTAATTTATATCTTAATCTGCAAATTCAATTTTCCAGTATACACATTATATGCAATAAAATTAGAAAAATTTTTCTTTGGAGGTATCCCTTCTGTTGAGCTTCAGAGAATTCTTTTAAAAGGCACTACTTACAACGAATTCAGTTGGTTTGAAAAATTTTTAACAGTGTTGTATGGCACTCATTTTATTGCTTTCTTATTTATAGGTTTTCTCATATGGATAAAAAAATCAAATTATTTTAAAGCTTATAAAAATTCTTTTTTAATACTAATAACTACAGGACTCTTCGGATATTTCATTATCCCTACAACTCCTCCTTGGATTGCCTCTGAACTTTTTAATCTTATCCCAAAAATAATTCGCTTCAATGCAATTCTTTTCAATTTAAAAATACCTGATTTAAAAGCGGGATTTGATGTTAATCCTATTGCTGCTATGCCTTCACTGCATGCTGCTTTTCCAGTTCTTTGCAGTTTAATTCTGTGGCGTTTTTATCGCTGGAAAGCTTCCCTCTTTTATTTATACACTGTATTGATACTCTTTACGATTGTATATACAGGCGACCATTATGTAGTTGATATATTAGCGGGAATATTCCTTGCTTGTTTATCATATTTTCTGGCATTTAAAATTAAGAAACTCTCTATTAAACCTTTCTCTAAAAAAGTAAAAATAATAAAAAAAGAATATACAAATTCTATGGTAAAAAATATAATTTTTGGATTTACTATATTAATTATAGGAATTTCAATTAGTTTCTCGAATAAAAATTATTATAAAAATAATTCAAATTTATTTGAATTATCAATGCCCACTTATATTGATTTTTTCAGACATGAAGAAAATTACAGACAGAATTATTATGTGCAATTTTATTTTGGAAATTATTATATGTTCAGAGGGAAATATGAAAAGGCTCTTTTTTACTTTAAACGCGCTTTGAGTCTGAGTAAAAATTCTACCGAGAGATGGAAAGTCCTAAGGAAAATCCGAATGTGTGAGATGGAATTGAAGAACAAAATTAATTATTGATATATCCCAATGATTTTAAAATTTCTAAATCTTTTTTAGTGGGTTTGGTTTTTTTATGCTCAATAATTTGTTTAGACATCCACCCAGCCAAAAATTTTTTAAGTTCCTTAGCCTCCTCTGGAAATACATTATATAAATTATTTGTTTCATGAGGGTCTGAATCCATATCATAAAGTTCATAAAGCAAATCATCTTTTTGATAAGGGGTCCAGATTAATTTCCATTTTTTAAATATTACACATCTAAAACGACCGCTAATATCAAATTTCACTCGCCGTTTTACCGAATTAGGGTAAAAAGCTTTATCACTTTCAGCAAAAATAGGGCGGGGCAGTAAAGACTTTCCTTCCCAATAGGAAATCAGAGATTCTCCATCAATATTATCTAAATGTTTTGATTGAACTTTAATACCGAGTAAATCCAATGTTGTGGGAAGAACATCAATAAGCGAAACCCAATCATTTATTATACCCTTTCTATTTTTAGGGTGACCTTCTGGAAGCACAAAACCAAGAGGCACTCTAAGACTTGCGTTATAAACATAATCTCCATGTTCATAATAATAATTATGTTCTCCTAAGCTTTCACCATGGTCTGCTGTGAATATAATCAATAAATTTTTTTCAGCAATTTTATGAATAAATTTTAATAACAAATTAATTCCCATATCTGTGAATTTAATGTCGCCTGCATATAATTTTCTAATATGTGCATTTACTTTCTCTCCTAAATTGTTATGATAAACTGCTTGTTCCTTTCTCAAATCCTTAGGAAAGGCGTGCTCGCCAATGCCTCCTGGCTTTTGACCAAAATGTGTTTTGTACTTTCCTTCATAATGTGGGTCAAATTGAAAAGCTATATTTTCGGGGGGATAGTAAGGAGTATGAGGGTCAATATAATGTATCCAGAGAAAAAAAGGCTTCTTCAAGTCTAGATTTTTCAAATGTTGAATGGCTGCATAAGTAGTCTTTATGGCATTTCGTTTATCACTGGCGTAATCATATATATCAAATCCTCTATCTAATCCCCTTTCAGGGAGAAGAATGTGATTAGAAACCACAGCCACAGTTTGATAACCCGCTCTTTTTAATATCTCAGCAAGAGTTATTGTTTTAAGGGAAAGTTTATCCCATAGATATCTTACTTCAGTTTTATAAGGATAGCAACCCGTCATCAAACTGGTTAATGATTGAGTAGTACTAGGGAGAGTAGTAATAACATGAGAAAAATAAAGTCCTTTTTTGAGAAGTGAGTCTATTGCAGGCGAAGTATTTAAATTATAGCCATTAAAACTTAAATAGTCAGGACGGAGAGCATCTACGGTTATAAGAAGAACAGAAAGCGGCTTATTAATCATTTTTACTTTAAGTCCTATACGTTCCGGATAATTTGGGTAAATTATTCCTGAAAATTTCTCCTTTCTAAAAAATTTAATTAAAAAAATAATAGCAAGAATTAATAAAATTAATATGAAACTTAAAAATTTTATCTTTTTTTTCTTAAATATCTTCATTAGATACACCTCTATCTCCTAGGGTATTTAATATTTCTGCCATAATTTACCCCATTCTGTTTTTAGAAATTTCTTAATTCTTTTTCGCCCAATTGTAGGATACCATAAAAGATCATGATAAACATTACTCGCAAACGGTGCCCATATAACTAATGGACTATGAAGAAGAATTTTCTCAAAAGGACTGAGAAAGCCTTTTCTGATCATCTGGTCTCCCCATATTACAAAACTCCTTTTAACTTTAAAATGAAAATTAATCTTTGATATATCTTCTCCAATTATTTCAATTTCCTTTGGATTCCCTGTTCCTAACCCCATCTCATGACACATCCGAATATAGGGAATTTCCATTGGCTCAAAACCCATTATCTTTGCGGAAATTGCATCTATAGCTACAGAATCTCCACTTGCCAAAATTATATTTCCAACTTTAGGAACCATTGTTCTTGGTCCTGCTCCATCACCACAAACTGTTCCATCCATTACAGCAAATATACCTGGATGAAGTTCTCTTTGAATAATCATTAAATCAACTAATACCTCATGTATATATTTATGAGCATAATGTCGTATTTCCTTAAGTAAGCCTCCAAAAGCATTTTTAATTGCACCTGTAGTAATGGAGTGACCATGGGTTTTTACAGTTGGCAGATGAATGATATTTTTTCTTATGAACATTTTAGGAATTTCAATTCCATTAGGAAAAATCTCATGAAGCTTCAGGAGTTTATTTTTAAATTCATATTTTATCCACTCCACTTTTGTGAGAGGAATAAATTGTAAACCATATTTTTCCAATATAGGTAGCCACCTGTTATTTTTAGCACCTTTAACAGGATTAGTAACCACCGTTTTATTTTCAACAGGAAATATTTTATCTTTCTCAAAACCATCCTCTAAAAGGGTTTTTATTACACCTTCTAATTGCCAAGGTTGAGTCGAACATGAGGGAAAATATTTTGTCCAAGATAGATTAAGTTTTATTAAAATCTCCTTTTCCTTAGAAATAAATTTCTCATACTCCGCTAAATGCATTAATCTCCTGTAATCATCTAGTACTGTCTCAGGAGAAGTTCTTAAAACTACTACTTTTGATTTCGCCATTTTTTATTTATCTCGTATATAGCACGATAATTGCCACAAGAATCCATAAAAGAATATCAAGTAATAAAGGTTTATCTCTAATAATCAATCTCTCAGGACTTCCTCCCTCTCCCTTATGATGAATAAGATATAAATATCGAAATATGCCATAAAGGACAAACGGTATTGTGAACATAAGATTTTTAGTTCCGAATTTAGTCACAGTTTCTTCAGAAATAGTATAAAGGCAATATGCTATAATAGTGGAGGCAGTAACAGCTGCAGTCATCTGGTCAAGCAAATACGGATTATATTCTTTCAATACTGGACGATGCGTTTGAGCATCATCTTTTAAAAAAAGAAGTTCATATCTTCTTTTATTTATAGCCAGAAAGAGTGCAAGTAAGCCTGTGCATATAAGAAGCCATGAAGAGATGTAAACCTGAATAGCTAAAGCCCCAGCCACCACTCTTATTAAGAAACCAGTAGCTATAACAAATATATCAAGAATAACCACATGTTTTAAATAAAAAGAATAAAATAATTGTAAAATAAAATAAATAAATAAAATTATAATGAAATATTTTTTTAAAAGAGAAGCCAAGGCGAAACCCACAATGGAAATAATGATGAAAGAATTAATCGCCGCGTGTCTTTTCAATTTACCAGAAGCTATTGGTCTTTTAGACTTTACTGGATGAAGTTTATCTTCTTCCATATCTTTTATATCATTAAAAATATAAAGCGAACCTGAAAGAAGACAAAATATAATAAAAGCGAGAATATTTTTAAATAAAAGGGGAAAATTAAATATATTCTGTGAGAATATCAAGGGAGCAAAGATAAAAAGATTCTTTATCCAATGATTGGGTCGCATAGATTTTATAATCTCTAATAACATCAATTAACCACTTTTAATCAAATACCTTATTGCACTATTTAAGTCAAGCCAAGTTTTTTCATAAGCTAAAAAGGTACAGATATCCTTTGACTTCTTTTTAAAAAAATAAAAAAAGAACATGTGATAAAAATACAATTTAAAAACTTAAGATATTAATAAAGCTCGAGAATTTAATTTATCTAAAAAATCGGCGGAAGCCTTCGCGAGGAGGGCGGAATTTTGGGAAAACAGTAGTTGGCTTTTTAATTTCTTTCTCTGATATTTCAGGAACAGAAATCATGGGTTTCCTTTCTGTTGGAGCTATTCGAAATGACCTTTCTGCTGCCCGAATAATCTCAGGTCTCAGCCCTTCCTTGGCAATCTCTTCAGTAAATTTTCTTCTTCCTTCAACTAATTCCTTTATATAAAATTTAATCTGTTCTTCAGAATAAAATTTCCTAATATCATACTCATCAAGCGACTCACCTTCAACACTCACAATTTCATTTGTTCCTAAAATTCCTTTTTTGTAAACATTTGTTCTCCTTAAATCGCCACGCTGAATTTTTGCCATTAAAGGGATTGGAACTCGAAGAGCTTTTCTAACCAATTTCTTTTTTCGTTCTCCTCCTTCTTCATAAGTTTCTATAATCTCTCCAACTCCTCCTGTATTATACTGCCTGAACATGACTTTTCCAGGATAATTTTCTACAAGAGTCATTATTATTTCATAAAAACGATTCACTTTCTTTGCTCTTGAGCCAATTATGAAGGGGTCTGTTCCTACAATCCTCACTGATTCTCCTGCCCTATGAGGTTGGCTTGCATAACTATGAGTTGATTCACCCCATAGGTAAGCAAGTACAGCCTGTTCAGGAGTTAATTCCTGAGCAAAACCCATTATTGTATTTCTTCTTGTTATAAAAGCAAATACAAGCCCGTCAAGTTCATCAAGGGGTGGGAGATTAACTGACTTTGATGCAATTGGAATCATTTTATTTTTTCTTCTTATCATAAGCTTTTTACGATTAATAACTGCTCGTCCATTTGCACAGAGAGTTTCATCAAGGAAATCAATTTCTCCATTTGCTTTTATCATTACATTTTCAAATAAAGCGCTTTCATCTATTAAAGCATAATACATTGCTTCTTGCTGTTCCTTATCAACATCTGTTTTCACATAAAAATTGTTTTCTGTGCCAAGAGCTGAACCGTCCTTTCTCAGAAAAACAATATCATCTTGGAGAACTTCTGTCTTTTCTCCTTTATTAACATCAAGACCAAGCTGATGGCATGACCAAGTGGATTTTCCAGTAGCAGTCAATCCGAAAAGAAAAACTCCATATCTTTTAAGTTTTCCATCTCTTGGGTCTCGAATATAAACTAACTTTGTGCCAGCATGAAGCCCAAGCATTCCTTTTTGGTCTGCAACCCACATTGCTTGCCTCAAAAATCCCTTCTTATTCTCTCCCATATAATCAGTCCCAAGAGCAATATTTATATTATATTCAGGCAAAGAAAGAACTTGCTGCCTTAGCTGATGTTCTTCAGGTATATGTATCATAACAAATTCTGGACCAGGTTTTTTCTTTGGGTCAAATAATGTATTTCCCCACATAAAACCTAATCTATAATTTTTAGGGTCAGCTGCAGAGACATAAAGATTGCAAAAAGGATTGTAAACATCATTATCTCCCATCCTTCTTCTTATATGATAAATAGGGAGAGTTTTTAATACATGAAGCACACTTTTAAGTTGTTCAGGAGCATTTGCAATTATACTTTTCTGAAGGGGTGTGAGATTCGGAAGGCGAACAGCTTCGCTCCCGAGATATACGGTTTTTGGAGCAATTCTGCTTGAAATAGCAGAGCGCCACCCGTATGAGCCATACTTTGTCCTTACAGCGGTAGCCTTTGCTCTTGGCTCAAGCCAGTCTAAGGTGACTGTTTTTACATTTGGACCTTTTAATACTTTTTGAAGTTCTTGATAAAACTCTCTATATGCCTCTTCATTATAAATATTGTCACTCATTCTTCATTCACTTAAAATTATTTTTTTCAATTGTTCTTGAACTTCTTCAAAACTTCCTCCTCCAGTATTAAATAGATAAAATTTGCTACTCGAAAGTAAATGCCTGTAAAATTCCTTTTGTATTTCAATTCTATCAGAATTTTTAAATAAAAGATATGGATTAAAGAATGGTTGAGTTTTTAATGTGCTTAAACTTCGAGCCAGACCCGGAGTCTGGCCTGTCTCGAGAATCCTAAGTGCATCTTCTATATCAATTTCTTCTATAATGGGAGAAGTTAAATCGTAACGGAGTAATAAGATAAATTTTACATATGTTCTTTTTATATGCTTTTTGGCTCCTCCAACCCAGTAAGGATCTAAAAGAACATAGGCATTTTTAGAGGCTTTATAACAATAGGGGGCTCCCTTATCAAGTCTGCAATCATCCTTTCTTAAACATTCCGTATCCTCACATTCTTCCTTTCTTGTAACTACATTCTCACATTTACTCCTGTCAAAAAGGGGAGCAAATTTAGGATAAGATTCCACTGTTACTGTTGGAATGAAAAATTTTCTTTCTATACTATCTGCAATTGCTCCATCACCTCCAAAACGAATAAATACAATCTCACTCGAATGTAAACGAATATTATCTAAATGCAGAAGTTTATAAAAATGTTCTGTTTTTTTTGTGCCAGGAGGTCCAATAAATAAAACTCCTTGACCATTTATATCAGCACTCATAGCCCGAACTGAATATGCCTGAAAAAGCTTTTCCCCTACATCACTTATCAGGCTTAAAGCTAAACTCCTTAAGGAGCGATAGCCGTCACTGTTAATTAGGAAACCTGTGTTTGTATCTGGATTATAATATGCATGGGATTCTCTCCCTGGAATACCATCAACTGCATAAATTATTCCATGTGGCTCAAGGTCTGCTTCAAGCTGAGCTGGGTACCAATTCTCAATCCAGAAATCATAAAGATGAGAAACATTGGTTCTTAACTGCACAATTACTCCATTAAGATTTGCGTTCCATTCATAATAATTGTCATATTTCAAATATTCATCAACTTCTGCTATTAAACCATTCCTTCTCTCAACACTGATGACTTCAGTTGGAACTGTCTTTTTAATCCGTGTTTTCGTATTGTTGAGAGCAAGACGTTTTATTTTAGGAGCAGTCTTCAATTGAGAAAGAGCATTTATAATTCTATCTATACCCTTTTCCAGATTTTCCATAGAGGTTGCGTAAGAGATTCTAATATAGTCATCTGCTCCAAAAGAACCTCCAGGGACAATTGCAACATTAGCATATTTGAGAAGATAATATGCTAATCCAAAAGAATTTCTTATTCTCATCCCATTGTGTTCTTTATCATAATAGAAAGATACATTTGGAAAAACATAAAATGCTCCCTTAGGTTTTACGCATGAGATTCCTGGAACGGTCTGCAAACGAGCTAATAAGTAGTTCCTTCTCCTCTGGAATTCAGCAACCATTCTTGAGACTTCATGTTGTGGTCCAGTTAAAGCTTCGAGTGAAGCTTTTTGAGAGATTGAGGAGGGATTTGAAGAAGAATGGCTTTGAATTCTACTCATTCCTTCAATTATTTCAGCTGGACCTGCAGCATATCCTATTCTCCATCCTGTCATAGAATAAGCTTTTGAAACACCATTAATTAGAATCGTTTTTCTTTTCACTTCCTCTCCAAGAGAGGCAAAACTGCAAAATTTAAAATCTTCATAAACTAATTTCTCATAAATCTCATCAGAAATTACATAAATATCTTCTTCAAGAATAATATCTGCAATATTTTCTAAATCTGCTTTTGAATATGCCGCACCAGTTGGATTACAGGGATTATTAAGAATAATTGCCTTAGTTCTCGGTGTAATTGCTTTTTTCAGTTGCTCTGGTGTAATCAGAAATTCATTTTCCTCCTTTGCTTCAATAAACACTGGCTTTCCTTTTGCAAGTTTTACAATTTCAGGATAAGTAACCCAGTACGGTGAAGGAATTATTACTTCATCCCCTTCATTTATAAGTGCAAGGATTAAATGATAAATTGCGCCTTTAGCTCCATTACAAACAATTATTTCAGATGGTTCATATTCAAGTCCATGGTCTTCCTTTAATCTTTTTATGATAGCTTTTTTCAATTCAGGAATTCCATCTGCTGAAGTATATTTTGTAAAATTTTCATCAATAGCCCGTTTACCCGCATCCTTTACATTTTGTGGACTTGGAAAATCAGGCTCTCCAACACTTAAATCCACAACATCTATCCCTTCCACTTTCATTGCTTTTGCCTTTGCCATAATTTTAAGAGTTGGAGATATACTTATTTTATAAATCCTTTCCGCTACACTCATTCTTTTTACCTTTCTTTTAAATTTAATTTAATAAATTACTTCTCTTCTGTTTTCTTTTGAGCAGAAAACTTCTCCTGAATAATCTTTTTTAAATCAACCCCGGTAAGTGATTGAACCACCTCCGGTAACTGGGAAATAATCTCTGCAACCTGACCCGTTATTTTCGTTGTTCCTAAATTTTTATCGCCACTAATAACAACAATCTTATCAACTTTTGTTAATGGCTCAGAAATAGCTTTTGCCAGTTCAGGTAATTTATTTACAAACATCTCTAAAATAGCTGCCTGATTGTACTTACCCCAAGCATCAGCCTTTTTAAGCATAGCTTCTGCTTCTGCTAATCCAAGTTCTCTCAATCTATCGGCTTCAATTTTACTATCAAGTTTTTTCGCTTCAACTTTTGCCTTGGCTTCAGAGAGAATTTTATAATTCTCTGCCTCAGCTTCTGCAATTATCTGTTGTTTCCTTGCATGAGCGGGTTTAATAACTGTTGCTTCAAGTTCTTTCTCCTTCCGAGCAATCTCAAGTTCTTCAAGTTTAATTGCCTGTTCCTTTTCAATCATATGAACTCTGGCTTCTTCTTTCTTCAATTCCTGATTCAAACGCACCCTTTCAAGCTCATAGGCTAAATCTGCCTGAGCTTTCTTTTTATTTACTGTTACTTGAGATTCAGCTTTCTTAGCTTCATTCAACCAGCTTGCGCCTGCAATTTCTGCTTCAGCTTTCAAACGAGCAATCTCACCGAGTTTTCTTGCTTCTGATGCCCTTATTGTTGCTTCCTTATCATTCTCTGCTTGAGCAATTGCTGCATCCCTCTTAACCGCAGCAATCCGAGGTTGACTTATTGCTTCTAAATAACCCTGAGTGTCGCTTATATCTTTTAGAGCAAAGGAAATCATAGTTAATCCAAGTTTTGAAAAATCTTCTGAAACTGCCTCATGAACTTTTTGTGCAAATTGTTGACGACCTTGATAAATTTCCTCTACCGTCATTGTTCCAATAACCTCTCTTACTTTACCTTCAAGTATTGTATGTGCAACTTCCTTTATTCCATCCTTCCCAACTCCGAGAAATTGTTCAGCAGCAAGAATTATAGAATATTCATCTGAATCTATTTTTACCTGTGCAGAAGCTTCTGCCATCAAAGGGACCCCACCCCTTGTTAGAACCTCTGGGGTTCTAATGTTTAAAGTAATCACATCTATAGGAAGAACTTCTGCTCTCTCAAAAAAAGGCAAAATTAAAGCACCTCCTCCTATTCTGTATCTGTAACCTATTCTTTTCTTTGTCCCGTCAGGCATGACAACAGTTCTTTTTCTTCCTCCAGAAATAATTAGAACCTCATTGGGACCAACTTTTCTGTATTGCTTTGCCATTATCAAAACCGAAATAGCTACAAAAAGAACGATAATTCCAGCTATTATCAACCACCCCATTAAAGTCATTAAAACCTCCTACGAATATTTTATATTTTATAATTTATTTTTGATTAAGAATCAATATTATATTGATTGAGCATCGCTGTCAAGTTTTAAAATATCCCCTAAATTGCTATAATTACTTGAAAAGAAACCTCCGCAGCATAAGACTTTTTACACCTCGGGGGTGTTAATCACGAGGATTTTCAAATGATGCAAAATAGTTATTTTAGAGATAAGCAAAGAGTAACTTTTATGGAAACTTTGATAAAACTAAAAAGTAAAATCTAAAAGTGAAAAACCACAACTTAAAATTAAAAATTGATTTAAAAAAGAGCCTATTAATATACTTTGTTGATAA
>Ga0190363_1001357_pt1 | contig 14436 bp, 16 predicted proteins | sample 48721867_MG_FD_161272 | JGI IMG/M metagenome (GOLD analysis project Ga0190363, IMG submission 161272) | Hydrothermal vent microbial mat bacterial communities from Southern Trench, Guaymas Basin, Mexico - 4872-18-6-7_MG | ecosystem: Environmental > Aquatic > Marine > Hydrothermal vents >...
GCAGACACAAACCCACTCAAAAATCCAGCAAAGAGCAATGCAAAACAGATAATCCATAATATACGAGAAATCACGGGCTTCATTTTAGTCTATACTAAAATTATTGGGTTGAATGAATATAAATATTAAGAAATTCCACTTGGAAAATTTTGAAGAAAGGTCATTTTCATTACAAACCTGAGTTCGCCACTTGGCCCATTTCTCACCACCAGAGTTAGACCAATTCGCCACCTATTCTACAGGGTCTCTCATTTTAAGAGGCCGTTTTTCTCCCTCTTAAAAATTATCCCATGGAGGAATATACCCTGTTATCCCTTAAATCAGTAACCCTCAATTCGGCCGGGGCAAAGACATCTACAGGTATTTTGTAGAAATTTCCCTCGGCCTCTCGAAGGATCTCCCTGAAGGGCCTGCCATAGGCCCTCGAATATCTTGAAATGGCCTTATCGGTAAGCCCCGGATCCCAGCCATTTACCTCCAATTCGACAGAGCCCCTGTAGATTATTGCATCATTTGCCTCGAACATAACGTTATCTGATAATCCGAGCATGGGGACGGTTCCTTCGGCATACAGGATCTTGTTGACATCATAGCCCAGGTTAAAGAGCCTAAAGATACCGACCTCCACAATCCTGGAGAGAATGTTAATCAGTCCGGTTATGGAATTTTCCCTGAATACTGCAATGATAAGGTCTTCTATCTCTGCCTCATGCAGGATTTTTCGACAGGTTTCCCTATCCGGCGGCAGAGGGGTTTCCAGGATCAATACCCCTTTATTTGAGGTTTCGGAGTAACCTATCTTTTCAATCATCCCCCGTGGTTTTTTCGCGAGGATCCTCACGGGACCGGAGCCCAGGGCAGTTTTTCCGTCTATCTTAATATGCCAGCCAGCGAGTTGTGAACATAGAGTTGCAACAGCGGGAAGTTTCTCTATACTTACGTGAATTTTATCATTGATATTTATTTTACCAAGTCCTGCAAGAGCTGCCTCTGCTACCTTTATACCGGCATCCAGATCGCTCTCTACATTAAGGCCAACATCCATCAGGGTTACCCTCTTAGTATCGAATCTCTCTATTTTGGTATTTTCTTCATCCCTGAGTTTCTCAAGTATCCTGTAGCTATTCAGATTGAGGTTCACTTTACGGCTATTAAGATAATAAAAATAGGAATTTATTAGTGTAGAATTCCATTAAATTGGTTATAATGGCCGATGATGCGATATACAGGAAGGCTATTGATGAGGCTCTCTCTCTGATCAAGGCGGATTTGGAGATAATCAAGAGGAACAGGGGGAAAAAATTTTTGATTAAGCATGTAAGGCCCTATGTGGATGTCGTTGAAGGGATGGAGCCAGGACGGGGGCAAGAGGAAGCGGTATTCTCCCTGCATAGGGACTCCGTGAGGAATCACTATGAGATTCTGAACGAATTAACTGAAAGCATAACCTACCGGGATGAGGGATATACGGAGCATTTTCAAACCCCCGCACTGATGGAGATTCTCTATGAGAATGACCCCGGGTTCAGGGAATTTGTAGAAAGATTTATTAGGGAAATCGGAAATTCCGAGGACATAATCTCAAGGGAGGGCACGAGAAAATACTCTGGCTTTTATGGTCCAACCTGCGTGCTGGATCTGTCACTTACACCCGGATCCACGGTAGATGTATTAAATCAGATCCTTGGGAGGATGAATATCTCCGGGAGAGAAAGATACTATGCTCATGTAATTCTTGCTTCTAAATCATGGGGACTGAACACATCCTACGCATTTGGGTGGAAATTTATTGAGGAGATAGAGAATGGAAAAACTGCCAGGGATGCCGTTGAAGAGGAAATAAAGAGCTTACAGATGATGTTCGATCATCCGATGAAAGCTCAGAGTGATATAGTGCATGATGTTGGATTTTCATCCTTTAATCCGGAGAAATACCTGAGGGAATACAAGAAGAGGATGCGAAAAACCGTGGAGGATTCTCTGGATAAGGGTGTTCATTATGCAAATATCCTGATGATACCCGCGTTATCTATCGGTGATATAGGGCATCACCTCTCCCAGTCTCTTTATGATCTCTTCGAGGATGACCTCGCTCTCGAGATTCAGGAGGCTATAATCGAGGTTGTAGAAGAAACCCTGAGAAAGAATATTGGGAGATATAAGAGCCTGAAGCAGATATTGCACATAGCTACTGGCTCTGCAGCGGCATCACTTGCATCTATTCTTGAAAATGAGGGATTCACTCCCGGAATGATAATTAATCTAATGACAGAGAGATTCCAGAATTTCATTCAGAGATATCCCTACCGGGGGGTAGGATTGGAGTTTCATAACGTCGATTTCATGGAGGTCATCTATAGGGGCAGTAAGATCCTGCATCGGGATAATGGGGAGATAGATGGAATCAAAGTGCAGTTATCCCCTCTGAGAGAAAGAGGGATCATCAGAGATTTTAGAGGATGGGTATATCCCAACTGCGGGATTACATCCCGATTTTCTGTCTTGATGAAATTCTCTGACCATTTCTGTTTGCCAAATATAGAGCCCATGAGCATGGCCCTCATAACCAACATCGTTTCGCTGGAACCAGAAAAACCCATGGCCCTGGTAAGAAGATGTAAACGATGTGCTGTATCTTCTATTCTACCCTTCAGGTGCGAGGACTCTGGAAAATTGTGAAGAGACGTTAGGAGAATTTCCTAGATAATTACAGATACTCCTCTTCGCCACTCATTTCATACATCGCCCTATTAGCAATATTCACAGAATGGTCCGCAATTCTCTCAAGGAACTTTGCAATCAGTATCAGGTTTAGCGCATTGGGGCACTTCTCACATTTCTTCTCGATAATATTCTTTAAGATCGGAAAAACGGACTTATAGAGTTCATCAACCCTCTCTTCTTTCTTTAGAATTTCATCAATCTTTCCTCTATTCTCGTTTACAAAGACATCTGCTGCATCTCCGCTCATCTGTGAAGAGATCCTGCCCATCTCTGAGATCTCATCCAGCACGAAGTATCCCTTCTTCATATAGTCCAGAGACTCTGCTATATCCCTGGCGTAATCCCCTATCCTCTCGAGATTGTATGCAACATCCAGGGAGATGCTGATAAATCTCAGATCCCTGGCTACCGGCTGATGCAGAGCAATGGTTTGTATAACTCTCTTCTTTATATGGGTGTAGTAGTTATCTATCAGTTCATCGCCAATTATGACCTCATTGGCCAGTTTTTTGTCATTGTTCTTGAGAGCAGTTATCGCTTTCAGTACCGCACCGCTGACAAGCTCCGACATCTCCAGGATATCCCTCCTTATTTTATCTATCTGCCTGTCCAAGGCTTTTCTGGGCATTTTAATTAAACCTCCTATAAATTTTAATTATCCAAACCTCCCCGTAATATAATCCTCTGTCAACTTTTTCTTCGGGTTTTCGAATATCTGCTTTGTCTTTCCGAACTCTATCATCTCCCCCAGAAGGAAGTATCCCGTGTAATCTGAAACCCGAGCTGCCTGCTGCATATTATGAGTTACAATTACTATTGTGTATTGCTTCTTTAATTCATGAATTAGGTCTTCAATCTTTCCAGTAGCTATCGGATCCAAGGCTGAGCAGGGTTCATCAAACAGGATAACCTCTGGCTTTACCGCGAGGGTTCTTGCGATGCATAGTCTCTGCTGCTGTCCACCGGATAGATCTAATGCGTTCATGTTCAGTCTATCTTTAACCTCATCCCATAGGGCGGCATTTACCAGGCTCTCCTTGACAATCTCCCTCAGCTTTTTCTTATCCCTGATACCGTGAATCCTGGGACCATAGGCAACATTATCGAATATGCTCATTGGAAAGGGATTCGGCTTCTGGAACACCATCCCCACCCTCTTCCTTAATGAAACGACATCAACATCCTTATCATAAATATTCATTCCATCCAGAAACACCTCCCCGGTAACCCTTACACCCTCTATCAAATCATTCATCCTGTTCAATGCCCGGATAAATGTAGTTTTCCCGCATCCAGAGGGCCCAATTAAGGCAGTTACTTTGTTCTCCTTGATGTCAAGATCCACATCCTTCAATACGTGGTTGTCGGTATACCATAAATTTAATTTCCTCACCATTATCTTGTTCTTATCGTCCATTCCCAACGTCTAACCTCCCAACTAATTTAAAGTCGCCTTTTATATCATCTCCTGATGTTTCTGGTGAGATAATTGTTCAATGTCCTTGTAATGTAGTTTGATATTAATATCATCAGGAGCAATATCAGGGCTATTCCAAACGCTCTTTGTATGAAGAGGGGGTTTTGTGCCTCCGAGATCAGGAAATACATGACTACTGTCAGTGCATTACATGGCTCAAGTGGTGAAGATGGAAGGTTTGCTGGCCAGAAAGAGACCAGCCAGATTATTGGAGCTGTCTCACCCACGGCCCTCCCAAATCCCAAGATCACCCCGGTGACTATCCCCGGGAGAGCGGAGGGAAGAACGATCCGCCTTATGGTCTGTAATTTCGTAGCGCCCAGTGCATAACTCCCCTCCTTATCTGGTACGGGAACAGCCCTTATCGCTACCTCTGATGTTCTCATAATGGTTGGCAGTATCATAAAACCCAGGGTCAAACCCGCAATCAACAGGCAAGGCTTCATATTTAAATAGAACAGGAACAATGTTAATCCGAAGAGACCGAAAACTATGGAAGGCACCGCATTCAGTGAATCGGCACCTGTTCTTATTAGTTTCGTTAATCTTCCCTCCTTTGTGAACTCTGAGAGGTATATTGATGCCCCAACCCCAATGGGCACTGCAAACAATAGTGCTACTACTCCCAAGAGCAGAGTTCCCACGATTGCAGGTAAGACACCCCCCTCCAACCAGTTGTTTGAGGGCCACCACAAAAGAAAATCAATACCTATAACAGGAAAACCCCTCTGAAATACATAGAAGATTATATAGAGCAGGATCAGGATTATCGATATTGCCGAGATCCATAGGGATGTGATAGCTATTCTGTTTGTTTTTTCCGGATCTATCAGGTTCATAGTCTCAACCTACTTTTCGATATCAGGTAGTTTGATATCAGACTAAGCATGAAAACCGTGATAAGGAGAATTATTCCCAGAGAGAAGAGAGCAGAGTGCCATGTACTCCCCACGGGCACATAGGACATCTCAAGCAGAATGGCAGCGGTTAAGGTCTCTCCAGTACTCTTTGCCCCGAACAGAGCACTTGTGATATGCTTCGCATTACCGTAAACGAGTATTACAACTATTGTCTCCCCAACCAATCTCCCCATTCCAAGAATAGATCCTGCGACAATTCCGGGTAGTGCCGTGGGCAGTGTAATTCTCCTTATCGTCTGCCACTGTGTCGACCCCAGGGCAAATGATCCCTCCTTGAATGCTCTTGGGACGTTTTCCATGGAATCCAGAGATATGCTGATAATTACAGGTAGAACCATAATTGCGAGGGTAAGGGAGACCGCAAAAATACCCTCGCCAACCCTGAATGCTTCACCCCTTATTAGATTTCCCAGATCGTACTGAACAAAAGGTATGAGAACTGCCACCGCTATGGCAGCATATACGATGGATGGAATTCCAGCTAATAACTCTATTGCTGGCCTGACCATATTTCTTGCCCATCTTGGAGCAACCTCAGACAGGAATATCGCACATGAAAGACCGAGAGGTATTGCAATAATTAAACCACCCGCCGTTACTAGTATCGAGCCAGCGATAAAATTGAACGCCCCAAAAACACCCTTTGATGGTTCCCATCTCGCTCCAAATATAAAATCGATCGGCGATACCTTAGTAAACAAAGGAAGCCCCTCTTTGAATAAAAACACGAATATGAGGGAGAGGATCAGTACTGCGGTCATTGCGAAAAGTAGCAGTGCCCCTCTCACAACATTCTCTGAGTTTATGGATACCCCCCTAACCATTTTTATCATAAATAAACGGCTCACGTTCTGTCAGGAGTTCTTTAAAATCCATGGTCCTGCCGCCAACAACCTTCAGTCTGGCATCGATCTTGTTACCCTCTATCCTGATGACATTGTATGAATTTGCGAAGAATCCACGAAATCTCTCGGATGAAACAGTTCCCGCATTTATTATAAGGGAATTGCCCATATTTAAGCTCCAGGGTCTGTGTCTATGCCCGCAGAGAACCAGATTAACATTATGCTGTGTTATAGTTCTGATAACGTCTCCGGCGTCTATGACCGTGTTCCTCTCCAGACCCGTGTCGGGAATTGGAACCAGATGGTGATGTAAGGCAACTATCTTGAATCTATCCTTGAATCTATCCAGGATCTTTCCCAGCCATTGTATCTGCCTGTAGCCTGCTTCACCCTCATCTCTGTCCGGTCTTGCAGTGCTCAGATAAACTATGATAGAATTCTCAAACTCCAGGAGGGGGGGTCTTTGAAAGTATCTCCGATAAAGTAGATAACCTGTAGACCTGTAGTCATGGTTTCCAGAACCTATGATCTTTCTCTCGCACTTTATCTTCTCTATATATTTGACAGCCAGCCTGTAGTCGCTGAGAAACCCATTGTGAGTGAGATCCCCAGTTACAACAACGACATCTGGCATTAACTCGTTGATTTCTGTTATCGCTAAATCGAGGGACTCTGGATTAAATCCAGCATGTGATCCACAATGTAGGTCCGATATATGTGCAATTAGCATTTTTAATTAAAAAGGAAAAAAGAAGAAAAAAAGTTTATGTAACCTTTATGAAACCCGCTTCCTCAACTATCTGCTGTCCTTCATCACTCAGAACAAAGTCTATGAATTCCTTCTTCAAACCCGTTGCTTCGCCCTTGGTTATCATGTACAGTTTCCTCGATATCGGGTAGTCCCCACTCTTTATCGTCGCTATGGATGGTGCTACCCCATCTATTTTTAACGCCTTCACTGTTTCATCCACATAACCGAGTCCTATGTATCCTATGGCATTTTCATTACCTGCTACGGCTGCTTTAACTGCCCCGTTACTTGGCTTCTGTAGGGCGTCTGCTGCATTCGCTGCCTTTCCTTTTTTCATGACCAATTCCTCAAATGTGGATCTCGTACCGGAGCCTTCTTCTCTGATTATCACCATTATCTCCCTGTCGGGACCGCCAACCTCTTTGAAATTTTTTATCTTCCCCGTAAATATGTCCTGCACCTGCTGTTTTGTCAGATCGCCCAGAGAATTGCTTGGATGTACCACTACAGCTATGCCGTCTGCTGCTATAGCATACGGTTTCAGATCCGGGTGTTCTGTTTTCTCGGTATCTGTAAGCTCTCTTGAGGAATCTCCTATATCTGCCGACCCCTCAGCTACCATTTTTATCCCCGTTCCGGAACCACCACCCTGTACCGATATGATCACATCCGGGTTTTTCTTCATAAATTCCTCCGCGGCACTGGCTGCAATCGGCTGTACCGTAGTAGAACCGGCAACTGTCAGACTCTTTTTCTCTCCGCTGCCCGTGCAACCAGAGAGCATCACAATTCCTATCAGCAGAAATATAATCCCTGACCAAACCAACTTTTTGTCCGTTTTCATTTTTTTATAGTATATACAGAAATCCTTTATAAGCTCATTGGGTATAATGTATATAGACTATATAGTTTGTCAGGTCATGTTTATAACGACCTCGGCGATGTCCGAGATATACTCTCCAATCCTGCGAAAGCTCTCGTAGATAAGAAGTGTTTCGGGTTCTTTTGCCTTTATACTCCTCATTATCCTTTTTTCCTCGACCCTGAAGCTCTTTACCTTATCAATTATCTCACCGGCCCTTTTTGAGCTCTTATTCATCAGAGCAAACTTGAGCGAGGAATACATATCTATGAGTTCTTTATATATATCGATGTCCTCCTCCCTGACTTTCCCCCCCTGGATAACCAGATTGGCAATATTCTCGATGTGGTCGGATATCCTCTCAATGGATTTTGCGATCTGAATCCACATGCTGCACTCATAACCCCCCGCCGAGGATAACTGCCTGAAAATGAGGAAGTAGAATTTATCGATTTCGTCATCCCTCTGGATTATGTCCTTCAGGATATGTTCGTTGTAATTCTCTGGTGTTATGTTCCTCAAAAGTTCCTCCAGAGACGAGAGGGACATCCTGTGCATTCTAAGTACGGTATCCGCCACATCCCCCTTTTCCCTCATTAACATTCTAAAGACCAGTTCGTTTGAGGTTTCACCGAATTGCTCCATTCCGATCAAAAGGCTTGAGATCTCCTTTAAACCCTTCCTTATCTCTGGTGGTATGTATCTCTTTGATCTTATTACCACGGTGTCAAACCCCTGAATGTATTTTGTTATCAGGGATCGAGAGATCAGTTCAAGGCTCTTTTTTTCCAGATCGATCTCTGCCTCTATTTCTCTCTCCTCCCTGGGCTTCAGTAGAAGGGTGTCCCCCCTTTCCATAATCGAGAGAACATCACCCTTATCCAGTTTATTCTTTTTCACCCACCTCTTCGGGAGAGACAATATATATGTAGATTCCCCCGTGAGCTGTATTTTTCTGTATTCCATCTTTATACCTCAGAGTTATCTATATAATCCATATATATTATTCTTAAAGATCATATAATAATGAGATAAAAATAGTATATAGTCTATATAGTTTATTTAGAGTTCTTTATATTCTCGAGCGGTGAGAATATATCATGGCCAAATTGGATATTATCGAGAGTGTTCACAGAACAAACATCAGGAGACTGATCGATGAATTTGGAGAGGAGCATGAGAGTGAGATAATGAGGTTGTATAATACTCAACGTGAAGCCGAAGAGAGGAGTGCGAGGATAACTTATTTTATACCTATCTTCGTATACAGGACAGTAAGGGAGGTCCTGAGGAAAAGATATCAAGAGGTTCTTCTGTTAAAGGATTCTTGAGGGATTTGAAGGAAATCATCCTTTATGCCTGAATTCTATAATAATAACATGCTCAGAGGAGAGATCAAGGGGATTCCAACTGAAAGGAGGATTGACAAGAGGGTTATGGATCAGATGTATGAAGAGGGATTCCTGTACATGAAATACGGATCCTATGCCAGAAGAACCCACGGATGCAAAATCTTTAAGGTTCCGATGAATGCCGGCTTTACCTGTCCAAATTGGGATGGAAGGCTGAGCAGTGAGGGATGTATATACTGTCCGGACTTTGCAAGACAGTTCACCTACGAGAGCTTCAGGAGGGTAATTACAAAGGATATAAGGGAACAGGTTAAAGATCAGATAGACTATTATAAGAAGAAGGGCGCTGGAGAAAAGGCTCTGGTATATATAGCATTCGGCACCAACACATATAAACCCCTAAATGAATTGAAGAGGATATATGACGCAACCCTGGAGCACCCAGATGTCATTGGCCTGAGCATAGGAACCAGGCCAGATTGTGTACCGAGAGAGGTTCTGGATCTACTTGGAGACTACGTGGATGAGGGCTATGAAATATGGCTGGAGCTTGGACAGCAATCCGTGCATTATCACACAGAAGAGAGAACAAACAGGCAGCATGGTTTTGCAGAGTGTATAAAGGCCATTAAGGAGTGTCATAAGAGGGGTATATTATCTCTTGTCTTCCTCATCCTGGGTCTGCCCTATGAGACCCCCTCCGAGATGATAGAAACCGCAAGGGTTATCTCGGAAATAAAAGCGGATGCCGTAAAGATCTATCCATTACTGGTAATGAAGGGAACCAGATTAGCCAAGGAATACGAAACTGGTGGATACAGACCGATAAGCATGACAGAGTATGCCTCCCTTGTAGCAGACTTTTTAGAACACCTGAGCCCATATGTTTTAATTCAGAGGATCTCCAAAGACTGCGGGCTGGATGGAAAGATAGTCCCGGAGTGGAACACTCACAGATTTATCGTAGGGCCGAGGGTGGAAAAAATCCTGATGATCAGGGGAACCAAACAGGGTGCAAAATACAAGATGGGACTGGACGTAGAGGAACTGAAACCGATAAGCACCAGAGTTACCGCAAGTGATGTACTGTAAATTAAAGCCAGTTAAATTCTTGATCTCCCTTCAATTCCAGGAATTCCCTGATCTTTACCACCTTCTTTGGCTTCACCAGAATTTTTGCCTCCGTATTCATTACCCTCTGAATTAAGATTCTGCCCTCCCGCTTTACAGAGTTTACTATATCTCTGATTTTATCTTCATCCCTCGATAGGGCTATTACTCCACCCTCTCTGGATCTGGAGACCGTCAGTGCCCCCGCATCGAGCATCTTCTTAGCATTTTTATTTCCATATAAGAGGGAGTTCAATCTCATTGCGGTATAAAGGTTTCCTCTCAGTGCCTCGTTCCATGTGAGTTCCAGTTCGTTCTTGAATGAGCTTCTATTAGCATTAACCCCCTCCAACCCTTTCGGGATCAGGATCACCGCATGCAGAGATTCCATTTCCCCCCTTCTCAGTATCTCTCTCTTTTTATTATTCGCAATAATAAAACCGCCATAGAGACTGGCAGATGCCCGGTCGAATTGCACCCCGGAACCCATACATAGATCTATAATGCACTTTTTATCTACAATCTTTTCATCTATGATCAAAAATTGCCCTCTCAGATATTTGTCAATCCTGAGCTCATTTATCACCCCGTGCTTTCTCGCCAGTACCCCCAATACGGAGAGGGCCGTTGCTACAGCTGTCGCTTCTTTCTCTCCGAAGCCATTATCCGGTGGAATCTCGCTCTCTGTCTCTATCTCGAGACCATATTCGTATCCGAAGAATTTCAGAACCCCTTTAGCGATATCCTTTGCCGTTTTATCCCTTGCCTTTATCCCTTTTTCATCCTCCAGAAGCCTTGCCATAGCTTTAACTTCCAGATCTATGGCAAAGGATGCGCCCTTATCAATTGCATCTACGATAACGCCCGTTCCATGGGCAATTGCCTCGATTTCCATCTTCTGATTCTGATATTATTTATATTCAGGCGGAATTATTAATGAATTTAAATTAAATCCATACCTATTATTGAATAAGCCATATATCTCTTTCGGGTGAAAAATGGCGATAGTTCGAGCTCATGTCTACATCTCTGGCAGGGTGCAGGGTGTTTTTTTCAGGTCAAACACCCGGAATATGGCCGAGAAGCTGGGTTTGACTGGATGGGTCAGAAATCTGCCCGATGGGAGGGTTGAAGCTGTTTTTGAGGGGGAGGAGAGCGATGTAAAGGAGGTGATTGAGTGGTGTCATAAAGGACCCACCTATGCCTCCGTGTCGGATGTAGAGGTCAAATTTGATAAGCCAACCGGAGAATTTGATAGATTTGAGATACGGTATTCCTGATGATACATGTGATATACCTTCATCTCCTCTATCAAATGAATAATGCCCTACCGGTTATCCTTTCATACGCCTCAAGATACCTCTGGATCGTTTTTTGCACGATGTGATCGGGAAGCGAAGGTGCTGGAGGTTCCTTGTTCCACCCGATATCTACTAAATAGTCCCTGATGAACTGTTTGTCAAAACTCTTCTGTGGCATTCCCGGCTGATAGTCTTCAAGGGACCAGAATCTGGATGAATCAGGTGTCAATAGCTCGTCTATCAGGATTAATTCATCGTCATACATACCAAATTCGAACTTTGAATCTGCAATTATTATCCCCTTGGATTCTGCTTCCTTGAATGCCTTTTCATAAATCGCTATGCTCTTCTCCTTTAGCTCATCTTTTAGGTCCTCCCCAACGAGTTCTGCGACCTTTTCTTCAGTAACATTCACATCGTGTCCCGTTTTAGCTTTTATTGCCGGTGTAAATATTGGCTCTGGGAGTCTTTCGGATTCACTGAGACCCTCTGGCAAGGATATCCCACACACGGATCCTTTTCTTTTGTACTCCTCCCACGCAGAACCGGCTATATATCCCCTGACAACACATTCTATATCTATCCTCTCTGCCTTCTTAACCAGCATCGATCTATCTTTCAGCAATTCAGAGTGCTCTCTCAATTTATCTGGAAATTTACTGACATCCGATGTAATCAGGTGGTTTTTTATAATATCCCTGGTAAAATTGAACCAGTATACTGAGATTAGATTCAGAACCTTCCCCTTGTAGGGTATCCCACAGGGTAAAACGGAATCAAAGGCAGAAATTCTGTCCGTCGCTACGATCAAGAGCTTGTCGTTAAGGTCGTAGATGTCCCTGACCTTTCCCCTGAATAAAAGCCTTACTTCTTTCAAGTCCGTTTTTAAGACAGCATTCTCCATTTTACAGATCTATACTGTCACCATTCATAAGCAGGTGTACCTTCTTATTCATCTCATAACCCTCTTCCGCCGCCAATACGGCATAGGCACTTCGCATGTCAATGCTCCCGTGGCAGGGAACGATATGATCGGGTTTTATCAATTTCAATAGATGTCTATGATCCTCTCGCGCTGCATGACCCGATACATGAATGTCATCAAATATGTTAACCCCAAAAGACTTCAACTTCGTCTCGAGTACATACCTAGTTGCCCTGTTTATTGGCGTTGGAATCACCCCCGCACACAATAGAACCGAATCACCTTTATGAAGCTTAAAAGGAAATGTACCATCAACCAGTCTAGAAAGTACCGAATCCGGCTCACCCTGATGTCCCGTAGCCAGGAGGAAATAATCACTTCTGTCTTTAATCTCTTTCAATGAATTTGTAATCGCTTTAGAGGTTGATAACAATTTAGCATTAAATGGGAGATCCAATAAACCAAACCTCTGAGCAAGTTCAATATTCCTCAATAAGGACTTACCGAGGATCAGGGGGGTCCTGTCTAGCTTCTCCGCCTCAGTGAGGATGGATTGTATCCTCTCAATGTGCGTCGAGAATGTCGTTGCTATAATCAGTCCATTATCGATAAACTCCATGACATCCTTTAATTTCTCCCTTACTATTGCTTCAGATGGTGTTTTCCCATTTTCATGGCTTCTCGTTGATTCAACGATCAGGACCTTAACGTTACCCCTCCCGAGCTCCCTTAATCTTTTATAATCGGGCCTTGCAATCGTTGAATGATTATCAAATCGAAAATCACTGGCGTAAACGACATCCCCCTCGGGGGTGTGCAAAACAACCAGGGAGCTGTAAGGAATGCTGTGAGTTATCTCAACTAACTCAACAGAAATTTTCTTTGATATCTCGAATTCATCGTTATAATCTATTGAATAAAAATCTCCCTCCCGGTATTCCCTTCTCCCGATCTCTGTCGTATAGTGGGTTGAGATTATCGGAACCCTCGGTTTGTTTATGGGCAGTGCGCCGATATGATCCAGATGCCCGTGGGATATCACCTGTGCTGTTACACCCTTTAAGCGTTCTATCTCCGGGATAATATCCATCCTCACCAGATCCTCAAGATTCCACTTTTTTAATGATTCTATCTCTCTGTCGTACATCTGCAATGTATCCAACCTGATGCCATTATCTATCGCTATCGTTTCCTCACCTATGGAAACACCTGTCATATTCCTTCCTACTGCCTTGTAACCACCAACTGCCGTTATTTTCATCTTATTTCCTCAATATTTACCTCAATATTTACTTTTGGAATTTATTCTTAAAGTCTAATGGGCATTTATGCAACAAAGTAACGAGAGTTCTATGAGGATATCATGACCTTTATCCGAGGTCCTCTGATTTTGTCGAGGTTTTGGCATGATTTTATCATTTTAGTCATGAAAAAACCGAAAAGTATTTATATGAGTCATGACTAAATCATAATACTCATGATATTTAACGATGAAAGATTCTCTCACAGATTATGACAAGGAATTCGAGGAGATCGTAGGTAACCTCTCCGACACGATACATGATATGAGTGATCCAGTGTCTATAGCTACAATGCTGTATACACTGGTTGAGGAGAGGAAGAGTAGCAACCTGGTGATAAGAGATATTAATGCAAAATTTGACAGTATCCTCGAGAAACTGAAAGAGATTTCCACGAGGCTGAATGAACTTGAAAGTAGATTAGCTACCCCTTCAACGGAACATGCCACGTTCGAACTCTCCGACAGGGATAGAGAGATATTAGATTATGTAACCAAGAATAAAAGAGTCTGTGCCGACGACATTCAAGAAAAGTTTAAATACAGGGGAAGGAATGCAGCATCTGCACGCCTTAGCAAGCTATTCAGAGAGAGGCTATTGGAAAAGGTATATGTCGGAAGAAAGGTTTACTATCAACCCAGGGCCCCCGATTAGGATCAACCCCTATCCCAGCCAACCACCCCTTACCTCAGCCAACCACCCCACCGTCCTCCACCAGGGAGGGCGGTCATATTTATCACATCACCTGTGATAATTCAGCCAACCACCCCACCGTCCTCCACCAGGGAGGGCGGTCATATTTATCACATCACCTGTGATAATTCAGCCAACCACCCCACCGTCCTCCACCAGGGAGGGCGGTCATATT
>Ga0190363_1001358_pt1 | contig 14436 bp, 13 predicted proteins | sample 48721867_MG_FD_161272 | JGI IMG/M metagenome (GOLD analysis project Ga0190363, IMG submission 161272) | Hydrothermal vent microbial mat bacterial communities from Southern Trench, Guaymas Basin, Mexico - 4872-18-6-7_MG | ecosystem: Environmental > Aquatic > Marine > Hydrothermal vents >...
TTGCCTCTGCGCCTGCAAAAGTAATACTTTTCGGAGAACACTTCGTAGTTTATGGAAAACCAGCCATAGTTATGGCAATAAACAAAAGAGCATACATAAAAGCAAAGCCAAGAACCGACAGAAAAATGTACATAAACTCATTGAATTTGAAATCTGCCGGATTTTTCGAAAATGGAAAGTTTACGCCGAAAATTGGAGGTTTAGAAGCGAAAGCAAGACTTGAGCCAATAAAGGCGGTCATAGAAAAAATTTTTCAATTATGCGAAGAGAAATGCGGACTGGAAATTGAAATTAGCTCGGAAATTCCAGTTGCAGCTGGTTTAGGATCCTCAGCGGCCGTGGCAGCCGCAACAGCCATGGCAGTTTCCGCTCTGCTCGACATAAGAATAAAAAGAAGCGAGATATTCGAAATAGCCTATGAAGCCGAACGGCTGGTTCATGGAACACCTTCTGGAATTGATCCGGCTATTGCAACCTATGGTGGAACAATAATCTTCCAAAAGGATATGGATATCCAGTCTCTTAGTGTTAGCTGTGAGATTCCGCTGGTTATTGGCAATACTGGATTAGAGCGTTCTACAGGGGAGCTTGTAGCGAAGGTTCGCATGAACAAGGAAAAATATCCGTCAATCATAAATCCGATAATTGAGATTGGCGGAGAGATAGCTGAAAGGGCGAAAAAAGCGCTTGAAAGGGGCGAGATTGAAGTATTGGGAGAATTGATGAACATTAATCATTCGCTTCTTTCCGCAGTCGGAGTTTCACATGAGTTTTTAGATAGACTTGTCGGTGCCGCTAGACAAGCGGGAGCCTTAGGAGCAAAGCTTACTGGAGCGGGTGGCGGGGGATGCATGATAGCCTTAGCCAGACACCAAATGCTGGAAAAGGTTGCATTGGCCATCAGGAAGGCTGGCGGCACAGCTTTTATAGCTGAAAAGTCCAATGAAGGAGTTAGAATTGAAGCGAAAAATTAAGCCTACAGTACTGAAGCTTGGCGGCTCCATAATTACAAGAAAAGAAAAGCCATTAACGCCCAACAAAGGAGTAATAAAGCGACTCGCCAAAGAAATTTCACAAGCCAGGGCTGAAAAGCTCATTGTTGTTCACGGTGGAGGAAGCTTTGGACATCCAATAGCAAAAGAATATGGAATAGCGGAAGGATTCAAGGATAAATCACAGCTCATCGGATTTTCCAAGACAAGCCAAGCTATGACAATGCTTAACAAAATAGTGGTTGAAGCCCTACTTAATGAGGGAATCCCAGCCATAGCTATAAGGCCTTCCTCATTCATTGTTACGAAGCACGGTCGAATCGAAAATGTTGATTGGAGTATTGTTGCGAAACTACTCGAATTAGGCCTTGTCCCCGTGCTTTATGGCGATGCAGTTATAGATTCAGCCAAAGGATTCACTATTTTGAGTGGAGATCAGCTTGTTGCAGAACTTGCAATTGAGCTTGATGCTGAACGCATAATAATTGGAGTTGATGTCGACGGCCTCTACACGGCTGATCCGAAAGTGGATGATTCTGCGAAATTGATAAGAAAATTAAGTCTTAAACAATTGAAAGAGCTTAAGGATGAAATTGGAAGGTCGAAGCTCGTCGACGTGACTGGCGGAATGCTTGGTAAAGTTAACGAATTGATGCGCGCAGTCATGCATGGAATTCCAGTTTTGATTGTTAATGGACTTAAGCCCAACAAAATTTACAAGGCTCTACGTAATGAAAGAGTTGTCGGAACCCTAATCACAAGGTGAAATTATTGAATGACCAAACTAGGCGGAGGAAAGCCGACCACATAGACATATGCCTAGAGGAAAATGTTCAAGCAAGAACAATAACAACCGGATTTGAAGATATACACTTTGTTCACAGGGCTCTTCCAGAAATAGACAGGGAAGAAATAGACCTAAAAGTTAAAGTCTTTAACCACAAGTTTTCTGCTCCAATAATCGTGGGTGCAATGACTGGAGGAACGGCTAAAGCCGAAAAAATAAACGCTGCAATAGCCAAGGCAGTAGAAGAGCTAGGCTTAGGAATGGGACTTGGAAGTCAAAGGGCGGCAATAGAAAATCCGAAACTTGAAAAAACATTCTCGATAGCAAGAAAAAAGGCGCCTACAGCATTTCTAATAGCCAATCTGGGTGGGCCGCAACTAGTGCAGGGCTATGGGCTAAAGGAGGCTAAAAAGGCAATAGAAATGATAGATGCCGACGCACTAGCCATACACTTAAACCCACTCCAGGAAGCAATACAGCCAGAAGGAGAAACAAAATTCAAGGAACTAACAGAGAAAATAGGAGAAATCGCCGCCGCATTAGAGGTCCCAGTCCTAGTTAAGGAGACAGGCGCAGGAATAGCAGCCGAAGAGGCGAAAAAGCTTGAAAAAATAGGCGTGAAAGGGATAGATATCGCTGGAGCTGGCGGAACAAGCTGGGCGGCTGTGGAATATTATAGAGCCAGGAAAGCTAAGAACAGCTTCCTACAGAGGCTTGGCGAGGCCTTCTGGGATTGGGGAATTCCAACGGCCATTAGCCTAATAGAGGTTGTGCAGTCTGTTAGCATTCCAGTTATAGCCTCAGGAGGCATTAGAGATGGTGTTCAAGCGGCTAAGGCTTTGGCCTTGGGGGCAAGCCTAGTAAGCCTTTCATCGCCAATTTTGAAGCACGCAGTGAAAGGATCAGAAGAAGTAAAAAAGACGTTAGAACATTTAATTGAAGAGTTGAGGAACGCCATGTTTTTGGTTGGAGCAAATTCCATAGAGAAGTTAAAGAATGTTCCTCTAGTAATTACTGGAAAACCTCTTGAATGGTTAAGGTTGAGAGGGTTTAATCCCGAAATTTACGCTAGGAGGAGCCTAAAATAAATGAGCATGAAAATAGAAGATTTTTTGCGTGAAATAAAGCCCTTAATTGATGAGACAATCGAAAAGTATATTCCGAGAAAATTTACTGAAAAGTCTACATTTTTTGAAATTTGTCCTCCACGTTACGCCTACAATCTTGAAGCTTTGAATAAGGCTATTGCAGAGCCTTTCTGGGAATTTCTGGACAGAGGCGGGAAACGCTGGCGCCCTGCACTTTTCTTATTGATAATTGAGGCTTTAGGGAAGAATCCTATGGAATTCTTGGATTTTGCCATAATTCCGGAAGTTGTACATAACGGCACAATAATTGTTGATGATGTTGAGGATTCTTCTGAAATGCGTAGGGGAAAACCATGCACGTACAGAATTTACGGAGTAGACGTAGCCATAAACCTTGGAAACACCATGTATTATATGCCGCTTATAACCCTAATGAAGCATCGAGACAAATTTTCTAGGGAAAAATTGAGCAAGCTTTACGAGATTTATGTTCAGGAGATGATTAACCTAAGTTTTGGTCAGGCAATGGACATTGCATGGCACAAAGGCTTGGCAAATGCTGATCAGATAGATGTTGAGAATTATATGCAGATGTGCGCCTATAAGACTGGAACTTTGGCGAGAATGGCTGCCAGAATGGCTGCAGTATTGGCTGATGCAGATGAAAGGCTTGTTGATAAGCTTGGGAGATTTGCGGAGGCAATAGGTGTAGCTTTTCAGATACAAGATGACCTCTTAGACTTGACTAGTCCAGAGTTCGCCGAAAAGAAGGGTGGAAAGGGCCAAGATATAACTGAGGGGAAAAGAAGCCTAATGGTGATTTACACGCTTAAACATGCCTCAGAGGAGGATAAGAGGCGGCTTATTGAAATTTTGAGTATGCATACAACCGAGCAAACCTTGCGGGATGAGGCAATAGCTATAATGGAAAAGTATGGCGCAATAGAATTCGCAAGGAAATTTGCAAGGAAACTTGTTGAGGAAAGTTGGAGCGAAATAGAAGGACTTTTACCATCTTCAGATGCGAAAGAGAAATTGAAGGCATTCGCCAAATATCTAATTGAAAGGAAAATTTAGGTGCAAAAGGCTTGAATCTCAGCGAAGACGAGAAGGCTAAGCTGAAAGAGGATGTTCTGAGAATCGCCCTAATAAATGCCATTAATTATAACGGAAAAGCCCAGGTCGGCCCAGTCATTGGAAAGCTTTTTGCAGAAAAACCAGAATTGAAAGCTAAGGCAAAGGAAGTTGCTGCCCTAGTTAAGGAGGTTGTTAAAGAAGTTAACAAGATGCCTTTGCATGAGCAAAGGCGGATGGTTGAGGAGCGTTGGCCGAAAGCCCTAGAGAAAAGGAAGGTAGAAGAAGAGAAGGGTCTTCCTCCGCTTCCAAACGTTGAAAAGTATGAGAAGGTTATAACTAGATTTTCGCCCAATCCAGACTGCGTTCTCCATTTAGGCTCGGCTAGAGCCATAGTGTTATGTCATGAATATGCAAGAATGTATAATGGCCTATTCTATCTGCGATTTGAAGATACTGATCCAAAGGGGAAGCGGCCGCGTCTGGAATTTTATGATGCTATTAGGGAAGATTTACTATGGCTTGGGTGCAAATGGGATAAGGAGTTTATTCAGAGCGACCGCCTTCAAATTTATTATGAGCATGCGGAAAAGCTTCTGGAAATGGGTAAAGCCTACGTTTGCACATGCAAAAAAGAAGATTTCAGAAGGAAGATTTTAGCTAAGGAACCGTGTCCATGTCGTGAGCTTCCAGTTGAAACGCAGCTTGAACGCTGGAATCATATGCATAATGGAACATTTAGGGAAGGTGAGGCGGTAGTTCGTATAAAGACTGATTTAGATCATCCAAACCCAGCCGTCAGAGATTGGCCAGCGCTGAGGATAATTGATATAGAGAAGTATCCGCATCCAAGGGTAGGAAGTAAATATAGGGTTTGGCCCCTCTACAATTTTGCATGCGGAATTGACGATCATCTGCTTGGAATAACCCACATAATCCGCGGGAAAGAGCACTTAACTAACATGGAGCGCCAAAAATACATGTATGCGCATTTTGGATGGGAGTATCCAGAGGCCATCCATTATGGAAGATTGAAGATTACTGGCGCTTATTTGAGTAAGTCGAAGATTGTTGAGGGAATCCGCCAAGGAATATTCAGCGGCTGGGATGATCCAAGGCTTGCAACTCTTAAGGCATTGAGACGTAGAGGAATAACTCCGGAAGCTATTAGAAAATTGATGGTAGAGGTTGGGCCGAAGGCCGCTGATGTTACGCTTAGCTGGGAAAATCTCTACGCATATAACAGGAAAGTAATCGATCCGAAGGCTAATCGTTACTTCTTTGTGGAGAAACCTATAGAATTAATCGTAAAAAATATTCCAAAGCCATACAAAGCCAAACTTCGTCTACATCCAGATTATCCGAAGAGAGGATTCAGAATTTTGGAGGTTAAAATGAAGAATGGAGAAGCAAAATTTTGGATTTCAAGCCGAGACTTAAAGATTTTTGAAAAGGGAAGCATTGTTAGGTTAATGGAATTGTTCAATATTGAAATAGAGAATGTCTCGGTTTATGCTGTTGAGGCTGTTTTTCACAGCGAATCCTATGAAGAGGCTAGGCGGGCTAAGGCTCCCCTGATTCATTGGCTTCCAATGGATTATGGAATTCCATGTCAAGTTGTAATGCCGGATGCGTCCATAGCGGAAGGGATAGCTGAAAAAACATGCGCTGAGCTTAAACCAAATACAATAGTGCAGTTTGAAAGGTTCGGATTCGTTCGCATAGACAGCATAAACGAAAAGCTTGTAGCCTACTACACCCACAAATAGGTGAGCTAAAATGCGGAAACAAAACAAAATAGTTGTTTGGCCAATCTATTTTGACTCTACAAAAGCGAGGGGGAAAGGTAGAAAACTTCCGAAGAAATTTACGGTTCCAAATCCAAAACTAGATGAAATATGCAAGGTTTTAGATAGGCTAAAACTGAGGTATGAAGTTGTAGCTGATGCGGCCTATCCTAAAATGCCATGGCGTAGAATAGGTGTAATCTACATCGAAAAGGGAAAAAAACCCAAACTTGAAATTTTAAAACTTATAGGCCGAAACCTTGTTGAAATGAGAGGTAGTTCCAAGAAATAGCCCTTGGCTACTTTAGGCTTTTTCTTTTATTAGAACTGCGTTTATTACTCCGTTTTGACCGGGTCTGGAAGTGACTTTCGCTAGTCCCATTGGGGTTTCAATTATTGTTCCTTTTGTGATTACCCCCCTTCTGTCATAGTCGACGTTAGCCGGATTCTTTACTACACGTATTATCTCAACCTTTTTTGTCTGTCCAGTTGAGGGGTCGGATACGCATGCATATGTGTCGCTTAAAACTCTGACTTTTATGTTTCCGCCTCTTCTTCGTTCTATCTTCCTTTTAGTTTCGCCAAGCATTGTTTCGGTTGGGAATGAACCTCTCTCGAATACTCTTTTCTTTCTGTATGGCTTTTTCCTTCCGCCCGAAGGCTTTCTTTTATGTAGGTCTCCGTGCCAAACCGACAATTTTTAATTCCCCATTTAGGGCTTCTTCAAGACTCTAAACAATATTGGCTTATAAGCTTATCCTTTACTTTGCATCTGACTCCCAAACGTTTCGAAGAGACTTCTCAACTGTTTTTTCATGATTTTTATATCGTGACTTAACCCGAAATAGTCGGCAAAATATGGGGTTGTCTTCAAAATTATATTTCTTCCAACCCTCTCCCTTGCAACTAGCCCCGCATCTATCAACTGCTTTATATGCCGATAGGCATGGCTTCCCCTAACCTCTATAACCTGCTTTTGCTTAACTGGCTGCCTATACGCAATATAAGACAATGTTTTCAGCGGACCCGCTGGCAGCAATGGCCTCGTGGTGATCCGACGAACCATAGGCGTGTATTCAGCCTTCAACTGCATAACAAACCTTCCGTCTTCAAGCTCAAGGATTTCAAGCGCCGTGTTTCTCTGCCTATACTCCTCAATTAGCATTCTTGCAAGTTTCTGAACCTTTCGCTTAGAACGTGTCTTCAGAACCGAGCACAAGGTTTTTAGGTCTAGTGGACGGCCGGCAACATAAAGCGCTGCTTCTAATAGAACCAAATCACGTTTAAGTTTTTCCTCTTTGAGTTTTTCTTTAGATACTTGCTCCGTCAGCCTCCGCAACCACCTCTCCAGTTAAAGCTATATAAATTTCGCCAAAATCTGCCTGCTGCCACAAATTTACTCTTCCCTGCTGAGCCAAGAAAAGAAGCAGAATAAATGTTCTAATGACCTCAAGCCTATCCATGCCGGAAACCAGTTCTGAAAAGGTCAGAACTTGACCATGCCTAGAACGATTTAGAAGCTTGACGTAAAGCTTTTCCATCTGTTTCTGAATTTCCATAAGATACTTGTCGATTTCAGGCAGAATCTCCGAAGGAGAAGGAAGAATAGGCTCAACCTTCGACTTAAGCGGAAGTAGACGTTCTCCCTTCAAAACTTCATCCAGAACCTTCAGCAGATGCTCTATAGTTGTTGATGTAAGCTCATATCTGAGCGGCAGGAAAAGCGGAGGAGGAACGAAATCCCTAACTATTTTCGGAGGAGGCTGAGGAGGCTCCTCAAGCTTCAGCAAAAGCTTAGACTTCATCAAATAGATGAAGGCTGAAGAGTCTAGGGCTACACCTGAAGCCCTAAAATCTATCTCTCCACGTTTTTTCATTTCTTCAAGGAAGCTTGTCAATAAAAATGCAATATTTATTCTCCAAGGTACAATCTTTTCCAATTTGCCGAAATCAAAAAGAATATTCCAGGGAGGCTTAAGATAGAAGGGCCTCTGGGAACACTCAGTCACTAACTCGCCTCCTTAAAGTTAGCTGATATAACGTTTGAAACTCCGTTTCGACTGTAAACGCCATAAACTTTCTGGGCCTTATTCACCATTTCAGGCTTGAGAGTTATAACTATAAATTGAGCCTTTTCCGACTCTTCTACAAAGAGTTCGCTTAGCCGCTCAACATGGAAGGCGTCCAAATGCGCATCAATCTCGTCGAATACATAGAAGGAGGCTGGAGAAAACTCTTGCAATGCAAATGTGAATGCTACTGCAGCTACGCTACGTTCTCCGCCGCTTGCGCCGCTGACCAGAATCCAAGGCTTCCCCGGAAATTGAACAAGCATGTCAACTCCTCCGGCGAAGGGATCTTCTGAATTTTCAAGTTTAAGTTTGGCCTTTCCGCCGCCAGTTAACTTTTCGAAGTATCTTTCAAGATTATTGTTTATTTTTTCGAATGCATCCATGAAAACTTCCCTTTTCTTTTTCTCTATCTCCTCCATGAAGTTTATTATTGCTCTTTTCTCTTTTTCAAGCTCGTTCATTCGCAATGATAATTCTTTGTAGCGTGCAATTTGTTCAGCGTAATGGGAGAGGGCGAGCTGATTTACGCCTCCAAGCCTGTCAAGTTCCATTCGCATCATATTAAGCGTAGTTTCAATTTCTTGCAGCTTCTCCCTTGGAACCCTCAGCGGTTCAGCATACCCCAGCTCAGTCAGCCTCAACCTATGTTGCTGAAGCCTAAAGTTTGTGGTTTGAAGCTTGAGTTGAAGCTGATTGTAAATTTTATTCATCTGCTCATACTCATCTTCTATTTTCCGAAGCTGCTTGTCAATGTCATTTATTTGCGCCGTAAACTTCCTTGCTTCCTCCTTTGCAGTCAAAACCGTTTTAGCGAGTTCTTCTCTGGCCTTTTCAAGCTCTAAAAGTTCATTCTTTAAACTTTCCCTCTGGTCTAAGGCTTTTCTAATATCATTTTCAACCACAGCAAGCTGCTTTTCAACCTTTTGAAGCTGAACTTTCGCATTCATATATCCAATCCTAAGAACATTTTCATACTTTGATTGTAGAGTTGAGATTTCAGTTTCAACTTCGCCTAGTCTCTGCCTAAGCGTTATAATCTCCTCGGCCAGCCTCTCTCGCCTAACCTCCATTTCCTGAATTTCAGCCGGATCAGTTTTTCTCCTCAGCTCGGCGAGTTCGCTTCTAAGCTTTCTTACTTCTTTCTGTATAGAGCTTCTTTGAGCTTTGATTATGCCGATTTCCGTCCTATCCTTTTCAAGCGTAGAGTTTATCTTCTTTATGTTATTGTCTAGACGCCTAAGATTCCATTTTGTCCGCTTAATGTTTCTCTTTACTCTTGCTATTTCTCCATCAAGCATATCGATTGATTCGGACAATCGGGCGATTTCAACACGCATTTTGTCTATTTCGTCCTCAAAGATTTTTAGGTCTCCCTCTCGTCTCATCAAATGCTCTTTAAGCGCTCTTACAGCCTCGTCTAAGCTTTTTATTGCAGATTCACTTGGAATTATTGTTGAAAAGTCTATTGGCGCTCTATAGTAGCCGCCTTCGAGCGCCCCGCCAGTTTCGTATAGCTCTCCGTCTGGGGTTACGGCTCTCAGTCCTTCACGAGACAATTCAAATGCTGTTTTGCTGTCCGAGGCAATTACGGTGTCGCCGAAAACGTAGTGGACGGCTGGCAGATGCCGCCTAGAACATTTAATGAAGTCTAAAATTGTTCCGGCTATTCCACGCCTGTTTTTAGGCGTCATAAGCTTAACATTCTTGACTTCTCTTATTGGAATTATCTTTATTCTTCCAAGCTTTAAGCGTCGGAGGGTTTCGGCGCAAGTGAAGGCCGAATCCAAATCTTCAACTACAAGGGCGTCAAGCCATCCTGCCGCCGCAACCTCTACTGCTCTCTCGTAGCCGCGTTCAATTTTTATTAGGTTTCTGAGTCTTCCGTGGACTCCGCGAATTACGCCTAAATTGCCCAGTTCCTCAATGTTTCTGAGGGCCTTCTCTTCCTGCGTGAGGGTTTCGGCGAGTTCACGTTGGGTTGCGAACTCAACTACGGCTTCCCGTGCTGATTCAGCTATTTTTCCAGCTTCTCTTATTTCCCTCTCAACGGCTTCTTTCTGAGCTATTCTTCGGTTAAGTGTTTCTTGGAGACTTCTGAATCTTTTTCTTTGCTCTTTTTGAATTTCCTCCAAGTCTATTAGGGACTTTTGAAGTTCCTTTAGCGTTGAGGAGAATCTTTCCTTTCTTTTAATTAAATCATTCAATCTTCTCGATAACGTTCTTATCCTTGTTGTTTTTTCGGATTGGAGACTTTTTAGGTCTGCGAGTTTTTGATATAATTCTTCAAGTTTTCTTTCGGTTTCTCTGACTTTTTTACTGTTTTCGCCGAGATTTTCCCATAGCTCCGCTGTCTCTCTAGCCAATTTGTCATGCTCAGATTGCTTTTCTTCTATTATGGCTTTGAGCTTTCTCCATCTATTCTTCAGTTTCCTTATTTTAAGTCTGTTCTCGGTTATTTCCTTCCTTATGTTTTCAAGCTGCATCAGATGATTTTCCTTAACTTTTCTCAAGCCTTCCAGACTTGCGTTTCCAGCTCCAATCTTCGTGTTCAATTCGGTAATCTTAGACCTTAACTCTCCAATTTTTATTTGTACGCGGACTACTCTTGAGCCTCCTTCTTCAACCATTTCTGAGCTTAGCCTTCTCCACTCTTTTTCGGCGAGTCTTCTTTCACTTCGAAGTTTATCCCTTACTTCCGCTAATTTCTGAACCTTCTGGCCTACTTCTTCCGCTTGTTTTTCTATTTCAGAAATTTCCCTTTGAAGCTGGTTAAGTTCGTAGGAAAGCTTCATTGCCTCAAACTTCTTTATCTCCCTCTGGATAAAATTGAACCTTAGAAGCTCGTTTCTTTCTCTCTCTAGGCTGTCTATTCTTTTTTGAACTTCATCTATTCTTCCCATGGCAGTTCTTATGGCTATTTCGGCTTCCCTCAATTTTTCTTGAGCTTCCGCCTTTTCGGCGTCATATTGGGCTATTCCAATTAAATCCTCAATTATCTTCCTTCTTTCATATGAAGAAATATCTGCTAAACGAGTTATGGTTCCTTGCAATATTACATTATGGCCGCCGAAGCTTATCCCAGCCATTGAAAGCACATCGATTATTCTGCCCCGGGGAACCTTCCTTCCATTAAGCCGGTAAATGCACTGTCCATTTCTGAAGACTTCTCGTGAAATTGTTACTGTTTCGGTTTCTACAGGTATTCTTCCATCCCTGTTGTCAAATTGAATTACAACCTTAGCTGATTTCGCCTTCTCAAGTTTCGCTTCTGGAGAACCGTGAAAAATGAGGCTTGTCAGATTTTCAGCCCGCATTCTTCTCGCGCTTAATTCTCCTAGAACAAAGAGGATGGCATCCAAAATGTTCGTTTTTCCGCTTCCGTTGGGCCCGGTTATAACGGTGAATCCCTTATCGAGGCTTATGGTTACTGGCTTTGCAAAGGATTTGAATCCTCTAAGTTCTATTTTCCTTATGTAAGGCATACACGCGGCCGCCCAGGATTTGACGCGGCAAACACTAACTATTCTGTTCTAGGTCTATAAAATTGTTCTATAAGTAATTTTCATATAAAACAATAGCCTTTTATGTTGGAATCCCTTCGACTAGAACTCCTTGAAGACTCCTGTGAAAGCCTATGCCTAGTTTAACTTGTTTTTGCCTTTTCATCTGTTTCTTTCTCTCTAAGTTTTTCAGCCATTATCTTCACGAAATTCTTTATTTTCATTTTTTCTCCGTGAACAAGCGCATATTTATCTTCTTGAAATTCGCATGAAAGCCCAGTTTCCTTTACAACTTCTTCAATGATTTCCTTTGGAGTTTTGTCCGTTATTTCTATTCTGATCCATGACTGATTTCTTGGCACTCCAGGAATGAATTTTGAGGCCTTAGCTTCGGCCTCCATCTCCTCCTCGTATGCCTTCTTTCTTATAGTTTCAATTTTCCTCATCCACTTTTCAGCAAGTTCCGGCCCGAATCTTTCTTGAATATGCAGAATTAGAGCTGATTCTGCCATATCCAGGTAGCTCTCAATTTTAGGGATGCACTCTGTGCATGCGGGATCAGCCTTTATTATCTCTATCATCGTTTTTGCCGAGCGTAAATCTCTCATTACATTTGGAGGAATGGATTCGCCTCTTCTCTTTAGTTCTGTCGCCAAGTCTGAGAGAGCTTTCCAAACTATTTCGTAATTCATTGTTTCACACATGCTTGATATTATCCGTAAACTAATTAAGGATTAAGGCTTATTCGAGCATGAAGCTTTCTTTTACATTATAAACGAAAAGGTTTTTAGTTGTGTTGGCTAATCAAGTGTGCAGAATATTAAGCGATTTCGAGGTGGATATGTTGTCAATATTTGCTGCGCCAGGAGCGTATGATCGCGCCATTACGGTGTTTTCTCCAGATGGTAGGTTATTCCAAGTTGAGTATGCGCTTGAAACTGTTAATAGGGGCGCCACAGTTGTTGGGATTACATGCCCCGAAGGAGTGGTTTTAGGGGCGGAAGAAAGGCTTGAATCCACGCTTCAGGATCCAAACTTTATGTGGAAAATATATGAGGTTGATGAGCATATAGGCGCCACGTATGTCGGTTTGCGTGCAGACGCCCGCATACTAATCGACCAAGCGAGAGTTTACGCCCAAAGCAACCGTCTATTATATGACGAGCCAATAGACATAGAAATAATAGCCAAAAGAATAGGCGACATAAAACAGCTTTACACTCAACATGCAGGTGTCAGACCGTTCGGAGTCTCAATACTATTTGGAGGAGTAGACAAGACCGGATGTAGGCTTTTCGTTACTGATCCAAGCGGCTCATACAGAAGCTTTAAGGCTGTGGCGGTTGGAATAGGAAGAGAAACAGCCGAGAAAATACTGAAAGAAGAATACAGAGACAATTTAACTCTGGAGGAAGCCATAAAACTTGCAACAAAATGTCTAGTTAAGGCTTTAGAAGCCAGAGGCGAACAGCCAAGAATAAGAATCGGAATAATACCAAAGGCTACAAAGAAGGTTCGCATACTCTCACAGGAGGAAACTGAGAAGTATATCAAAAGCCTGGGAGGATAAATGAGCCAAAAGTACACGGTTGCAAGGATAACCCGTGAAGGAGAACGATTCGAAATTCTCGTAAAGCCTGATCCCGCATTTGAATATAGACTTGGAAAGAGACACTCAGTATCTGAAGTGCTTGTAACAGACACAATATTTACAGATGCAAATAAAGGACTTAGAGCATCAGAGGAAAAGTTAAGGAAAGCCTTCGGAACAACCGATCCGCTAAAAATCGCCGAAATAATACTTAAACGAGGAATGCTTCAACTAACCGCTGAACAAAAAAGAAGACTAATTGAAGATAAGAGAAAACAAATAATAGCCTTTATTTCACGCAACTGCGTAGATCCAAGAACTAATCTTCCACATCCTCCGCTTAGAATTGAACAAGCAATGCAACAAATCCACTTTTCAATAGACCCATTTAAAGACGCGGAAGAACAAGCTAAGGAAGTTATAAAACTTCTACGTTCAGTTCTGCCATTAAAAATGGAGCAAGTCTCAGTTTCAGTCCATATTCCCACACAATATTCAGGAAAAGCTTACGGAACGGTCAAAAGCTTCGGAACTATAAAGCATGAGGAATGGCGGGCGGACGGCTCCTTTCACGCCATTGTTGAAATGCCAGCTGGACTCTATGGGCCGTTCCTTGAAAAGTTGGGAGAAATAACTAAGGGAAATGCAGAAGCAAAAATTATTGAATAATTAGATTGTTTGGAGATGGAATGTATTGCCGATATTTTTTGAGAAAAGGGAAATTGTTGTTCCGGGAGATTTACTGGCTGAAGGCGACTATATAGCTGGAGAAAACACGTTTAAAGAGAGAAACCGCATCTATGCATCGCGGGTAGGCCTAATAGAATATGCAAACAAGAAGATTCATGTCGTTGCCCTTAGAGCCTTTTACGTACCGAGAGTAGGCGATACGGTAATTGGGAAGATAGTTGAAGTAGGCGTCTCCGGATGGATAGTTGACATAAACTCTCCATATTTGGCGTTATTGAGAGCCTCAGACGTTTTAGAAAGAGGATTCAATCCCAGAAAGGACGACTTAACAGCAATTTATGATGTTGGAGACATGATAATAGCAAAGATAATCTCTTACGATAGAACCCAAAATCCCCTACTCACCGTAAACGAGCGAGGATTAGGGAAAATAAGTCGAGGTCAGATAGTTCAGATAACACCAACAAAAATTCCGCGGGTAATTGGAAGGAAAGGTTCAATGATAAATGTTATAAAGAGAGAGACTGGATGCAACATCGTTTTGGGCCAAAACGGCCTAATACTTGTTAGCGGCCGCTCACTGGAGAACGAGAGGCTCGCCGTTATGGCTATACGCAAAATTGAGGAAGAAGCCCATACAAGCGGTCTAACAGACCGCATAACCGAAATGCTCAGGAAAGAAAAGGAAAGGAGAGTGAATGAGAAATGAGTGAAAAATTGATAAATGAAAAAGGATTAAGGCTTGATGGAAGAAAACCGGATGAATTAAGACCCATAAAACTTGAGGTTGGAGTGCTGAGCAACGCTGATGGCTCAGCCTATATAGAGCAGGGGAAAACTAAGATTTTAGCAGCT
>Ga0190363_1001359_pt1 | contig 14429 bp, 12 predicted proteins | sample 48721867_MG_FD_161272 | JGI IMG/M metagenome (GOLD analysis project Ga0190363, IMG submission 161272) | Hydrothermal vent microbial mat bacterial communities from Southern Trench, Guaymas Basin, Mexico - 4872-18-6-7_MG | ecosystem: Environmental > Aquatic > Marine > Hydrothermal vents >...
AGTATCTGTATTTAAAACACCGTGAATGGGCTCAAGTAAACGCACGTGGAGAGACCATACTCTTAGAACATGTACCAAGAGATATTACTAACTATGAGCCCGAATGGCCTCAAATGTGCATAAATTCGCCATTCATAGACCATGTTAAGAAAGAAGTATTAGAAGCACTTGAATTAGGTGTTGATGGAATCTTCCTTGACAGCTTTAGATATCAGCCTGATCCAGAGAGAGCATGCTATTGTAAATGGTGTAGAGAAGCATTTAAACGTGAATACGGCTTCGATATGCCAGTAGAACCTGACTGGAGCGATAGTAGATGGCGTAAGCTATGGGATTGGCGTTACAAGATAGTTGTAAAGAGAATAAAGGAGCTCTACGAGCAAGTTAAGAAATATGATAAGAACATATTGTTTATGTATAATAGCCATCCAGGTGGATGGGCTGGTAGAACTAACCGTGTGGTGGAGTTAGCACGAGACTATATTGACGTAGTTTTTGCTGAGTGTAGTGAAGTAGATCATCAACCACCAGGATTTATTACAGAAATGGTCAAGCTCACTAAGGCTATGAATGGCGGTAAACCAGTATGGGCTTCACGTAACTGTTTTCACATGTACCGTACTGTAACGTCTACAACACCATTAGCTATTAGACAAGGCTTAAGAGAAGCCATTATTGCTGGAGGATCACCTTGGCTACTATTATTTTCATCATCATACATCCAAAATCCCGAAGTATTAAATAACATTGAAACAGTTTTCAAGGAACACGAATTACTCGAGGAATACCTAGAAGATGCTGAACCAATACGTTATGCTGGAATAGTTGTCTCAAACACTACAAGAGATCACTATGGTAAAGATAAACCTGAAGAATATGTTGATGAAACTAGGGGATTCTATTACGCGTTAACACATAGTCACATTCCAGTAGAATTCATAGCAGAGAGAGATCTTACAAACCAAGAAGTATTATCAAGATACCGTTTATTGATATTAGCTAACACGGCATGTTTAGGTATATCACAATCAAATAGCATTGAACACTATGTAAAGAATGGTGGAAAGATACTAGCTACCTTTCTTACATCAACTAGAGACGAAGAATGTATTGATAGATACAATTTCGCCTTAAGTGGAGTACTCGGAATAGAATTGAAAGGCTTATTGAAGTATCCTTGGAGCTATGTGGTCCTAGACAACGATCATCCTATATTCAATGGTATCGGTAAGAAACTTATACCATGGGGTGATATGAGCTATGATTTTAGTAAGGAGAGAACTACTCCAACATTAGGTTGGCATACATTAATAGACCTTAGTAGTGGTGTAAGGCTAGCATCCATAGGCCTGCCAGTAGGTGAATGGGGATATGAGTATACCTTAGGTAGATCTCCTCCACCTTATGCAACAGCTACTAATTCTCCTAGCATAGTTTACAATGAATATGGTAATGGTAAAGCACTATATTATACTGGTCAATTAGGTAGACATTACTGGAGAATAGGATTACCTGAATACAAATCACTGATAGCTAATTCAATTACCTATCTAGGAGGAGCCTTACCTATAAGAACCAATGCGCCAGAAACACTAGCCATAGAAGCATTTACTCAAAGTGATAGAATAATAATACATCTACTGAATCATACCTATAATCAGAGAATACTAGCTATAGGTATAGGAAGGACTAAACAACCATTACCATCTTATAGTAGTTCAGAAGCAGTTCATCCACCAAGAGCGGTTATCCCTGTACACAACATAGAGTTAGAGGTCATGGTAAAGGAGTACTCGAATTATAAAGTATTCTTGCCACTAAGACATAGAGTTCTGGATTATAGAATAGATAATGGGGTATTACATACAACAATACCCTTGGTTAATGAGTATGAAGTAGTGATTATAGAACCTAGGAAATAGATGTGGTGTATGGTTAATGTACCCTAAAATACATGGTTATGATGATCTAACTTACGTGAAGGAACATGTCCGTGATGCAGAGATAGTTGTAGGAATACCGTCAAGGAATACTGCTCATATTATAGGCTACGTAGTACGTAACGTGGATTTAGGTCTAAGTAAGTACTATCCTGAAGCTAAGGCAACTATAATAGTATGTGATGGATTATCGAATGATTCAACAGTAGATGTCGTTAGAGCAATAAAGAAAGATGTCAATAATGAATTACTGTTAGTACCTAATATATTATCGAGAGGCAAAGGTGGAGCACTAAAGACTATAATAGACATAGTTTCACGGTATAGTAGTGCTAAAGCATTACTATTTGTAGATAGCGACTTGAGGAGTATAACACCTGAGTGGATACCGCTACTCGTTAGGGGAGCACTAGAATGTGACTATGCTACTCCTCTATACATTAGACACAAGTTTGATGCAACTATAACTAATTTTATAGCAAGACCTTTAACAACTATGGCATATGGTATTGATATAAAACAGCCTATTGGAGGTGATTTCGGGCTTAGCAGAGAACTAGTAAATATATTATCTCAGGATATTTTGTGGGAAGCTAATCCATGGTCTTACCTCTTCGGTGTAGACATATTCATAACACATACAGCATTAGCAAATGGTATACAAGTATGTGAGACATTACTTAAGGCTAAAATACATGAGGCTAAAGACCCAGCTAAGAACTTAAAGAACATGTTCACGGAGGTAACTGGTAGCTTATTTACATCATTAATAGAATATAGCTATGCATGGACTAAGAAACATATTGACAAGATAGTTAATCCAAAAGTAATATGCAAACCTGAACCACCATCTATGTATCCATGGGAAGTCAAAGTTGACGTAGATAGAGCATTACGAGTGTTTAAGGAAGGATTAGAAGTAAATAAGGACTTATATATCAAGATCATGCCTAAAGAGCTATTAAATAAGATACAGAACAGTAATGATGGTATAGACTCTAGGACTTGGGGAGAGATCCTATTACACTCATTTAACTACTTCGTTAAAGAGCCTCGCTACCTGAAGAAAAAAACCTTATTAGAATCTCTATTCTATTTATGGCAGGGCAGGTTATATAATTACTATGTTAATGCTTTAGATCTGAGTAATGAGGAGGCTGAACTTCTTGTGTATAAGGATGTAGAATTACTATTTAGTTTAAGGGAGAGATTTGTAGAAATCCTAGTCAGCTTAAATTAGATCACCGAGAAACTATATTCAAGAAATCCATCTAGACTTTGACTTAGCGATATATTTCCCTTTTATGTTTATCTTGTACCCGCATCTTGGACAACGGTTATCGCTCGTAATGTTGTATTCTACTACTTCTGTACCATATCTTACTACCAGTGTTCTCCCACATTTAGGACAATAGGTGTTCTCGTATGGTGTCCCTGGCCCTATGTTTCCTATGTACACGTAGTGGAATCCCATTTTCTTTGCCTCTTCGTATACTGTTAGCAGTGTACTTAGGGGTGTAGGTGGCTCGTCGTATTTATATGCAGGGTAGTAGCGGTTTATGTGTAATGGCGTATCAGGTCCTAAGGTATCATATAATTTTTCTAAGACCCATCTAATACACTCGTTCGAATCATTAGCTTTTGGTACTATTAAGAACACCATTTCTACATGACCGTTGTTGTCTAGTATGTACTTAGCGTTACGTAAGACTACTTCAGCGCCATTAGGGGTACCCATGTATTTTCGGTATGTTTCAGGACAACCCTTGATATCAATGCTATAGCCGTCAACACCAGCTTCTATTAACATTTTTAGGGCCTTTAACGTCATGTATCCATTAGTAACTATCGTGCCATATAATCCGTGTTTCCTACCTAGTTCAAATACGTCTATCATATAGTCAAAGCCTATAGTAGGCTCATTAAAACTAGCACATAATCCGTCATCTCCAGCTCTTAACGCTAACTCTACTAGTCTCTCTGGTGGAACATATTTATCCAAGCCTGGTTTAGGTTTCCTTTTACTAAGACTCCAGTTCTGACACCATGGGCAAAGAAAATTACATCCCCAGAAACTAAAAGTTAAGGCACTACTACCAGGCCAATAGTGGAAGAGGGGTTTAATCTCTATAGGGCGACTCTCAATAGCACTAACAAGACCATAACCTACATGTACTAGCTTGTCATCAATGTTTTCGTAATTACCACAGAATCCACACTGACCTCTACCAAGAATACACTTGCGTTCGCAAACAAGACAACGAATCCTACCGTTAACCCTCTCCCATAAACGGGCTTCTACGCGGATATTCCTATGAGTGTCCAAGAAGTATTACCTCAATAAGAACCACTAAGAATTACAAACACATAAACTTTATCCTGATGAGGAACACATGATCCATACTCATGAATTCTCATTAACACATTAACTAGACATAAGCCTTACGCTTAAATTACTAAAAATGGTTAAACGTATTAATTCCTTTGCATAGTTAGGTATACCGTATATAAGGTCAACATTCTCTCAGAGACAACGGAGTGTTTTCAATGGTAGTGGCATATGCATCAATATATGGTTCGCCTAAAGGCTCTACTGGTACAGCTAAAGTAGCCGCAGATGAGACTTTTAGTGGTTCAAGTGCTTTCTGTGTAGTAGATTTAGCATACATAGAGTTTGGTACAGCAAGTGGTGATGGTTATAGTGGTTATATAGGTATTCCGGATCAGGAATCAAAAACCTTTTATAATGCAGGAGAATATGTTGACTCTTACATTAAAAGCTTATGTGATGGTGCCACAGCATCTGTGGGAGCACATATAAATGGTTACTGTATACTATCACATGAGACCGTTCAGACGCTACATACGTTACCTAGTAATCAACGTTAATTAACATATCACCCTAAGAGGGGTATGTATTGCTCAAAACTACTGGTTCATACTATGTTTTTTACACTTACTCCAAATGCCTAGTAGTACTATTTCTTCTCCAAATAATACTATTTAGCTTGCACATATATGCTCTAAGCGATGATTTAGTCTGGAGACTTAGCTCCACTGATAGCTCAACCTCAAGGTTTAGGGAATTAAATTTAACCTACGATATGGTAGTGGTAGGGGGCAGTAAACCCTACGTAGACTTTACAGAGACTTTTCAGATCGAAATACTTGATCCACACTATAATAGTCCATTCAAACTGAAATACAAGGTCGACTTATACTTGGTAAAGAACCCTAACCTGGAAATAGGTGATAACTATAGTGCTTTAATCCTAAATGAAACACCTGCATGCCTGCTGTTTACGAATAAAAGTATTCGAATAATATTTAGCATCCATGGAGCAGAGGCTGTAGTAACGTTATTATTGAATAAATCATATTTAATATGTAACGTCAAGCCATGGTTCCAAGTATTAGGAGATCTTAGCTTAGGAACACTTAGATACTTCAACAAAAGCCATAGTTTATACATGGGCTTTGTTTATGGAGCTAAACTTCAAGCTAGGTTCCTGATCGATTTCAGTAAATGGGCTTTATTTAGTAACAATACCTATGTAGGCGATATACTATTCTTAATAGACAGGAAGGAGCTTGGTCTTAATGCAACAATACTCTTGGTAAGGCATAGTGACACCATAACATGTAAGGTAAATAATTCAAAGTATCCAACATCAGTACTAGTTTACATAAACTATACAAAACATCCGTTAACAGACTTTGAGCACAATAACATCAAGGTTAACAATATGGATATTAGCTTAGGGGACTATTTTAAACCAGCACTCAACAATATCAAGATAATTAATCCGCCAATGGAATTGTTGAAGTACTGGGTAGATACGGCGAGAAAGTATTCAATGAAGCTAATAGACTATGGTAATAATACATACCTAATAGCAAACATGGATTTCGGTAGAATATATGAAGCCATAGACGAATCAAGGTATTGGAGACTGAAGTATATACCCATAGAGCTGTATGAGAGAAATGAGATGAAGTTCTACAGATTTAGACCATTTGTAGTAATAGATGGAGAACCATACTGTATAGTTCCATCAGAAGACCATATAGACTTACTATACGACGTGGTCAACGGTGTCATGTTGGAACTAAGCTATACCGAGTCTATACAAACCTTAACTCGTGTTAGTAGAATCCTACCCCCAGACATATTATTGCATGGTATGGGTATAAACAGTATAAGATACCCCTATGGAGCTAAGCTAAGTATCAAGGCGTCTAGTATAAACATTGGTGTAGAAGATAAGATAGAACTAGGAGGTAAAGCCTCCATACACTTAGACCCATACAATGTACTATCTATAATTGTAGCCATAGTATTAGTACTCTTTACGGTCATTGTATTATCTTATATTAAACGAGGGCATCATAGTTGATCAAATATGTATTATACATCAGCATAACCTTGCTCCTACTATCAACTGTGTTCCTGATAGTTAGTGTAAATATTACTAGAGTAGATGTCGTAGGCAAAATGTACACTTATCAAGACATTGATATAACTCATAGCTTTTACGTTTACCTCTACGGTAATGATACCTTGAAGCTTAGGATAAATCTTGACCAATACGATATTAGTAAATCTCTTCTCATCAATATAACTCACTTATCGAGCAACACTATGTACACTACCCTAATACCCCTCGTAGGGTCAAATATTCCTCTGGTAACGTTTACTGCAGATAAACCTGGTTTATATAAGGTAACGATACTATTACAAGGCGTTGAACACCAATATAGGCTTAAAGCAGTTATTGAAGGTATTGTTGGTGAACGAGAAGGCTACAAGACATATTACAGCGGGCTATCAATGCTATTTGGTTTATTTGGCCTAGCGTCCTTAACTACATACTTTATACTCATACCCAAGGTTAAGAGGAGGTTTTCATGAAAAGACTACTATACCCCATCTACTGGTATATGCGTTTCTCTTACCTATGGATTATTGGATTGGCGTTATTCTATGCTTTTCTTTATGTTTCCACAATATATTATCCATACATGTTTCATCAACCGCTATGCGAGGATGCCATGTACTGCTTGTTTCGCTTACGTTTCTCAAGGTTTGACTACATGTTAATGTTTTTCTCAATCTTATTTGTTATATCAATTCTATTTTCATACGAATATGAGCAAGGTTACGTATACATTGTATCTACATCAAGGTATAGGATGTCAATTATATTCTTGTACAAGATAATTACTCTTATTATTGTTGTTTTAGTACCATATGTTTTAGCTAAGGCTATTGCTGTAGTATTTTCTGATCCACGTGTTCTTGTTGGTAAAACTCTACTGTTTGTATATAACGTGTTATTCATGTTCTGTAAACAATTACTATATGTTTTGTACATAACTGGTTTTATCCTAATAGGAGCTAATATTATTCATAGGCTTGGTTATACGATAATACCTTATACATTGTATTTTGTATTGTTTGAAAGCCCATTAAGTATTCATGGAGGTTTACTTAAACTATTTCCCCTTTATGTAGATATTTATGTTTCTTGGAGTTTTAATGACATACTAGACACTATAAGTAGCAATACATACCTATATGTTATGTCTACGGTGTTGTTCATTATAAGCTACTTCGTATATGTTAAACGCGAGGTGAGGATATAGGTGCCATCGGTAATAGTCTTAGCTGAGAATCTAACCAAAGTATTTGGTACAACAATTGCTTTAGACTGTATAAACCTTAAGCTTAACCGTGGATTTCACCTATTGCTTGGCCCTAATGGTAGTGGTAAGTCTACGTTTATCAAGTTATGTCTAGGATTACTTAAACCCTCGAAAGGCAAGTTACACGTATTAGGGTTGAAGCCATGGGTTAACCGCCACCTGTTATCCAGTATGGTCTCCTACGTCATAGAAGGTTTCAATCTGCCATGGTGGCTTAATGGTAGAGAGTATGCTTACATGTTTTCTAGGCTTAAAGGCATTGACTGGAGCCATATCAGAGATATCGCTGAGTATCTAAGTGTAACATCTTATTGGGATAGATATATACGTGTCTACTCTAGTGGTATGAAGAAGAAACTCATGTTAGCTCTAGGCCTCGTCGATGGATACGAGTTATATCTACTTGATGAACCATTTACACTAATCGACGAGGGAACTAGAAGAAAAGTCTATAGGTTAATAGAAAAGTTACGTAAGAACGCCACGGTAATTATAGCAACACATGTAATAACTGAGCAATTAACCAAGATAACCAGTACCATCAGTCTATTAGTAAACGGTAAACTTAAGTTGCATGCAAAGACAAGTAGGCTTACCGAAGGAAATATACCATTAAAAGTAGTGGTTAATAGTAGTGACCTAGAGAATATTTTAGAGATAACCAAGGAGCTTGGGATCAGTAGAATAGAAGTTAATACATTGGATAGAACTATATCGTTCACTATAAGCTCTAATATGTTAAAGTACTTGAGAGAAAGATTAAGAAACACAGATTACCACGTATACTTGGATGCAAACACTCTGTACTCTAAGATGTTCTCATTAACTGGTAATGGTGAGCCATAGATCTTGAGCTATGGTAGAGGAGTTACTATAGGTGAACGCTTTCCGCCCATAAATCCTGCTATAGCCTTCGTAGTAATAATATTAGTTGCTATAGGTTTTGCTCAAGTAATTGCAGGTATAGCTGGCCTTCTATGGCCACATGTAATGTCTGAACTCCTAGGCTTAGACGTAAATATAATCCTCATCATATCAGCATTCTTCCTCATAATAGGCTTGACAAGTATTTATGCTGGATATCTTCTCCTAAGATCAAGAAAGCTCGGAGCATACATATCTATAGTAGTTGTTCTAGCGAATTTGTTGTTCTCCATAGTATATGCTGGCTCAGTAGTTCTTGCTAGATTCTACTTCGTAATGTTCATAGTGGTTTCAATACTACTCTATATAGGCAAAGAGGATTTAGAATAATACTGTATTCCACATAATCTCAGAACTATGGTGTGATGCTAATGATTACTATCCTATGTATCCCCATATCATCTTAAAAATATTAAGAACGTAAAGGCAACGTAAAGACCTAGTATATATGAGGTGGAATTAATGAATCATGATATAGTAATTAGGAACGATAGATGGTTAATGGTTACTGATACAGGTACTCCACGGGTTGAAACTGTAATATAGGGATAGGGGATGGGATTATAGTGAAGGTAGGGTACCTAGGTAATACTCAAACAGAGCAAATTATAAATGCGAGTGGTGGTTTGTTGCTCCAAGCTCCATAGATATATCTAATCACTCTGATCCACACATAATAACCTATTCAATAGTTATCGGAGTTGTAGTCTCTCTATAACGCCTCCCAAATCGGAGGGGAAGCATACAATCTGCTTAACGCTGTTCAAGGGGCAATAGAGATGAGCTTAAAAGCAAGTATAGTCGTAGAAATAAGCCATCACAAGACCGCTGAAAGGGAGAACTGGGATAAAGTAAAAGAGATCCTTAGAATGATGGAAGAGGCTAGGGGAAGGGAATTGTTTTACATGTGATGTCCATCCATACACAGCAGGTATGACAATGCTATCAGTAGCCTTACCTAGATGGATTCACGAAGGTGATGTAAAGAAGCTTTTAGCATGTTTATTCTTGAATAATAGGCATGGGAAAACTATATATGTAAGCTGTATGAGTCTTACGTGGTGATATTATTATGGCGGCTGTAGGTGCTGCGGCTGGAGTTGCTGGGGCAACAGCGGCTGCTCAGCAAGCTCAGCGTGTTCTTGTTGGTGGTGTTATCGTAATAGTAGATCCGATGACTTTTATGAACATTTTATCTAGGCTTAGGGATAAAGGTGTTATGGTTATTCATGGAGTAGTAGGATTACTTTCTAAAACCCATGTGTATCTTATACCTTATCAGGGCATGGTGTTTTTGGTTAAATCTAAGGATCCATTGCCTATTACGCCAGATATTGAGGCAAGAGAGATTAGGCTTCCACCTATGTAGTTATTGTTTGAGGAGCCCTAGTCCTTTTTTACGCTGATTAACTTGATAATATGTTGTTGTAGGTGTAGTGGTCTCTAGGTGTGTTACGAGTTGGCTAAAATACTGGTAGTTAGGTTAGAGCAAGGTCTTGTAAATGGATTACTAGGTAAATATTATAAATGGACCGATACTAGTCCTCCAGAAGATTTTAGTAAACTAGAGCTCGTTGCCTCGAGAATTGATCCACACGTAAACTTCGTATGGTGGGATAAGCCTGCACCAGATGTTCCCGCAGACAAGTTTGCTGTTGAGTGGACTGGCTACCTAGTTGTTGAGACACCAGGCTACTATAGATTCTTCATAGAGGTTGACGATGGAGGTAGGCTATGGATTAATAATGAACTACTTATTGATGCATGGAAGGAGCAACCACCAACAGTCTATCATAGCGATATAGTAGAACTAAGCATAGGCTATCATCCAATTAAGCTTAGATTCTTCAACAATGAGGTCTTCGCAATAGTAAGATTGGGGTGGATAACACCTGATGGAAGTGCTGAAATTATACCTTCGAAAAACCTTGCTACACGTACAGGTGATAAAATAGTCATTAAAGGATTACCAAAAGGGTATGGTGTAGAGCTTTGGAGTGGTGAACTACTTGGTAAAACCATAGCTAATGAGGACAACATAGCAGAAATAAGTGCTAGTGAACTAGAAGTACCCATCGATGCTTACTTCAAGGTATATGATGATAAAGGTAAGTTGATAGGAGAAACACCTATCATAAGAAATGTCTGGGGAGGAGATGTATTCCAACTATCCGTAACATAACTCCTAGGTAATTGCTACTACAAAATCTAGTAAATAACAGCCAAGGAATACGGTAAGACAGCAAGACCAAACAGTTAGTGGTCATTACTAGTATACAACGATAATAGGCTTAGCTAAAATATTCTTAACTTGATTCTAGTACCCTAGAGATAAACGTAAAACAATAGATATACATCAGTATATTGTCTATTAGTTTCTAGAAGATATGGTAATAGATGCTAGCACGCCAGCAACATACGTAGTTGAAGATGGCTGAGGCCATAAACATATATGCAAATATTTCAATTATTTCAATAGGAGATATAACTAACCATAGCGAATTAACTAAATTAATTATGTTAGGTCTATCCTATAATCTAAGTGCTTAATTACTATAGATTTTTCGTTAGCTCTCTTTTAACTTGTTTTTCTCCGAGTTCCTTTCCCAGTTTTTCCCAGTATTCTATGTTATAAATGCATCCTGGATCTGGTGCTACTGGATTGCCGAAGTATCCATAGGCTCTTGCCCTACATCCTCCGCATATGTTTTTATAGGGGCATATAGCGCAATGTCCTTCGAGTTTACTTCTATCCCTTAATAGTTTAAATAATGGGGCATTTACCCATAGGTTCCAGAACGTTTTCTCCCTTAGATTCCCTACAGGTATAGGCATGAATACACATGGTATTATTGTTCCTTCTGGCTGTATTCCCGCGTATATTCTCCCTGCACCACATCCTCCTACAAACTCTGCTACAGCTCTTACTATGGGATCACTACCCACATAGAAGTGTGTTGGTGCAACATCTCTTCCACTACTTAGCTGTAATGCTACTCTTCCGTACTGAGGAGCCGTGCTTACTATCTCTAACTTCCGCTTACTCATTTCCTTGTATATTGTTTTAAGAAATTCTTCTCTCTCGAAAGGATCTAGATCTAACCATAAGTTATCTTTTCCTCTGCCCACTGGGACGAAATTAAAGAAGACAACTCTTTTAACACCTATGGATTCAGCTAGATCTAATAGATCTTCTACCTCATGTATGTTTGCCTTAGTTATAGTTACTGCCATAGCATGGTTTACTCCTAATTTCACAGCGTTTTCTAGTGCTTTAACAGCTCTTTCCCATGAACCTGGAGTACCTCTAAACCAGTCATGTTTTCTAGGATTAGCACTATCAACTGATACCTCGACATACCTTAAGCCTAGCTTCTTTGCTTTCATAAGTTTCTCTATATCGGCAAAAACCCATCCGTTGGTTGCTACAGCAGCATATATACCTCTTGAAGCTATTTCGTGTAATATCGTGTAGAAGTGTGGATGTATTGTAGGTTCTCCACCACTTAAAGCTATTGCAGCAACACCTGCTTTATCCAATTGATCGACTACCATGATCTTCTCTTTTAGGCTAAGCTCGTTTAGTAACGGTTTATCAGCTCTTTGGTAGCAGTGTTTACATCTAAGATTACACATATTAGTGAAGTTCCATACTATTAGAAATGGTGCAGGAAGTTTCTGTGGTACGGTTACACCATAGAGTCCTAATCCCTTTAATACAAGTGTAACTCCTCGTCGGAGGGCAGAATCCTTAAGTGCCTCTATTACTTCCTCCTCTCTTCCTTTCAGAAGTTTTATTCCAAGACTTATTATGTTGTTTACTATTGCTCCTACAAATCTCGTAGTCATGGGACATGATAGTATTTTCTCGCCAGCATACATTGATAAAGCATGGTATATTATTGGTGCCCTTACATATTCATTTTCGTATGTGCATTCTGTTTCAATTGTAGCTATTCTTAGAAATATCCGTGTTATAGGATTATTGAATAGCAGCCTAAGGCCAGCTAATAATGCTCCAATACCACCTCTTTCTTCAGAATCATTCGCATTATGTACTTCGGTGTTCAAGGTTCTCACCTTAAATGATGAACTATTGTATCCTTTATCCATGAAAATAATTCCCTTACAAGAACGCTTGCAAGATCTTTAAATCTACCTGCCTTCAATTCCCTTACTATGAACTTAGATCTAAGGTAGAATTTACGATAAGCGTATTTAAGCATTTTCTCTAAGTGTCTTCGTGTAAAATGTAGACCTCTCATAACGGGTCTTATGGTTGTATAATGCTCCCAATTCCAGTCCTCTATGAGATTATGTTCTAGGGCGTAATCGTATAATGGGGTGCCTGGATAAGGAGTAAGTACGGTGAATTGAGCATAATCTGGGTCTAGCTTTAATGCAAAGTCTATGGTTCTTTTCATGTCATCAATTGTTTCCCAAGGAAATCCCAGTATGAATGACCCTGTTGCAAATCCTCCAAGTTCTTTGATCCATTTAAAGACCTTCTCGGCTTGCTCTATTGTTATCTTCTTTCCTATACGGTTCAGTGTATCTTGGCTAGCAGATTCTACACCAAAGTATAGTGCTACGCATCCATTTCTATATAGGAATTCAAGAAACTTTTTGTCGACATGGTCTACTCTAGAACCACATGCAAATGTGATGTCTATTCCTCTCTTTTTAAGTTCTTCTACTAGATTATACAAGAATTTTCTATTAGCTGTAAGTTCGTCATCTGTGAAAGCGATTTGTTTTACCTTGTATTTATCTACTAAGAACTCGATTTCGCTAACAACATTTTCAGCTGAACGGAATCTTAGTCTACGACCCCAAAAGTAGCTTGTTATACAGAATACACATCCATAAGGACATCCTCTGCTAGCCATAACGTGCGCTATTTTTATGGGTTTACCGAATAATGTGTATTTATCCATTGGAAGCAGATGTCTTGCAGGCCATGGTAGTTTATCTAAGTTTTCTATAAATGGTCTTCGGGGAGTTACGACGACTTTCCCATGGTTATCTTTAAATGCTATGCCTTTTATCTTAGCTAAAATATTCTTGTCGAGCCCATGTTTTTCTATAGCGTTAACGAGTTCTAGTGTTGTATACTCTCCTTCGCCTCTAACAACAATATCTATATTGTTGTTAAGTGCTTCTGTATACATGTACGTTGGATGAGGTCCTCCAGCTATCACTATGATGTCTTTACCTAGTTCTTCTTTTACTAGTTTAGCAGCAACATATCCCTTAGGTGCTGTAGGTGTAAGCATTGATATACCTATTATATCAGGGTTCCAAGACTTAACCTCTTTAATCCATTCACGGAAATTCATTTCAAGTGTTGGTGTATCTATTATCTTAACCTTGTGGCCTTCTTTCTCTAGTACTGCTGCAATATACGCTAGGCCCAACGGTGGTGCCTTCATACCCGTAACACGGTATATCTCAAGCCTATGTACTTCGGGAGGCGACGTTAATAATACTCTCAATCGCTACACCATATATACATCATGTAGTTCCCTTAGAATAAAGGTAACTGTAGAATACTTTTCATTAAACCCGATGATGTTTTGTAGATAAGATAGTATATATAGTAGTTGAAGATTAGAATAGCGTTAGTGTTTTACTTAAGATCAGCTATTCTCCTCAAAATAGGTGATAGTTCGAGTAAATCTTTTAGTGTATTGGGCATAAATGGGAGGATGAATCGTAAAATATTACTTCCCATTCTCAACGCTTCCAATATCTTATCATATAGCTCTAATATGCTTGTACGCCTCCAAATAATGCCCATTAATGTTTCCATTAATTCGTCTGTAAGCTTAGGATTTTTTAGATATAGGAGTCGTAACA
>Ga0190363_1001361_pt1 | contig 14426 bp, 13 predicted proteins | sample 48721867_MG_FD_161272 | JGI IMG/M metagenome (GOLD analysis project Ga0190363, IMG submission 161272) | Hydrothermal vent microbial mat bacterial communities from Southern Trench, Guaymas Basin, Mexico - 4872-18-6-7_MG | ecosystem: Environmental > Aquatic > Marine > Hydrothermal vents >...
CTGTACGAGGCTGCGAAGATCTAACGATAGTTGCTATCTTACCGTAGTGAATAGGGCTCTCTTCTTCTGGGCATGCGAGCAGAACCACTTTTCCTTCTGAGATCTCCTGGAACAGCTTCTTATTGACATCAGGTAGGCAGGCTGATACTATGAGTAAGTCAGCTCCTCTGAGTATGGGGGACTTCACCCAAGTGTTAAGCAGCTTGCGTGCTGCAGGGGTGCTCAAAGGAATGCCACCACAGTATAATTCTAAGGAAGAGATATTAAGGTGGTTTAGGTACTTAAGGTAATTAGGTAGGTGCGTCCGCCATGACGTGGGGTAGGAGGTACTTGGGACGCGAGTACGTGTCGAGGCGTGGTGAAGTGATTGACTTGATCATATCGTGGCTTGTGCTGAGTGTAGCATTTGGTGCAGGGCACATCTACAGAGGTAACTTAATAGGCTTTACAGTGTCACTAATTGCTGTAGCAACGGGCTTCATATTTCATGAATTAGCCCACCGGTACGTGGCAATCAAGTACGGCATGATCGCTAGGTACAGGGCGTGGTACCTAGGTCTAGCAGCAGCACTCATAATAGCTTTACTAACAGCTAAGATATTCGGCAATCCATTCGTAATTGCTGCTCCAGGAGCGGTAGTTATAATGCACTACGGCATGTATGACATATCCTACATTAGGCAGGAGTACAAGATAGCAGCTGCGGGCCCTCTAGCCAACATAGCTGTTGCTATCGCTGCACTAATAGCGAGTCACCTGACAGGGCCGCCGTGGACTTCATACATAGGTTTTGTTGGGGGTGTCAATGCCTGGCTAGCATTCTTTAACTTAATCCCGATACCTCCCCTCGATGGCTCAAAGATATTTAGGGCATCAATAGGTAGCTGGGTAGTAATGTTCGTGCTAGCTATAGCTCTCTTCATAATTATGTGAAGAGAAGACCTCAGCCAAGGTCCCGTCATCACTGATCAGCGACGCCTACCCACATCATTTAAAGAGGTCCCGCCCCATAAGTTACTACTAGCATAAAAACATAAGAATTTATCAGCTAATGTGCAGTCTCAATAAGAACATACTTAAATTACCATCAATACCTTGAAATATTCGCAGAGAAGGAAAGTGAGTTAGGACATTATAGTGAACTTTAGGAGGATAACGATAGTATCTACAGATAATGTAAAGTACATCGCAGGCGCCATCACCTGAGGACGGCGGAGATAACCTGTGGAAAAATATGAGGTTGATTATACTTAACTTGCTGATTCAAATTTCTTAGCTAGTGACATTAATTCCTTAGCTTTTGATTTTGTATCTTCGTCAAGTAATTTCCATACATTGACTATTTTCTTAAGTACTTCCTGAACATACTCTTTATTTAAGTCGTAATAGTCCTTACCTAGCTCCTTCAGTACTTCAAGGAGATTTGAGAGCTCTTCAGACACCCTCACTGCTTCCTTTGCAGTGTACATCTCTACCTCTACAGTGATGTCTGAGGACTTAGCAAAGAATCCTGTCTTACCTTGAAACCTAATCATCAGCTCGGTTCCAGGGTCTGCAGTGAACTTGTATTCCTTAGTCCCCATGACTTCAGCTTGCTCGACGTGCGGTCCTGCCATAGTGACTATAACAGGATTAGTAGCTGAGACCCTCACAGTTATTGAGGAACCGTAAGGGATGACATACCTCAGCTCTCTAGAACCGCCTTTTTCTATCCTGAAGGACCGTATGTCTTTCTTATATAGGGTATCAAGCCTAGTGGATATACTCATAACCAATCATTTAATATTACCTAAACAAATTAATAAATAATTTTTATCTGTACTAAGGAGATGTAAATTAACTTGAAAATACTTGAATAATTTTATCAATACCTACCGTTACATTAGCTTCTAGATTCTTTTATGCTGTTGTATTCAAGATGTTCCCTCTTATTGAGTTTGAGGGATATATTTAGGAACTTGCAGTTCACCTGGCGTGGTCTAAACTAAGCTACTATACTATAAGTACCTTCATTACTCTATGTACCTAGGCCATCTTAATAAACGCATACCTCGCAATAAATTAGCTCTACCATAATATGCCCTGGCGGTTAAATTTAGCATTTGCTGGCTATAATATAGTTAATATTGGTTGTGCTACGGCCGATAACGTGTCCATTAGCGTGAGATCGCTACTATATTTGAGTAAAGCAAAAATCAGGAAATAAATCAGTCGAAAACTCCTTCATCATCGCTAGTCAGCTAGGAGCCCTCATCACTTACACTTTAGCTACCTCCAGATACTGGAGGTAGAAACGATACCTCATCTCCGTCCTTAACCTCATTATCTGGCAGTACGTTAATCCCATTGACGAGCATTAATATTGGCACGTTCTTCTCAACTTCCCTGAACTTCGGGTACCTAGATCTAATGTAATCCAGTACATCCCTGACTTTTACCTTCTCCTTACTTAAGTCAATTACCAGCTCCTTAGTGCCTACAGCATCTGCAAGTACAGCGAATAGTTTGACCCTCACCTTCACCATGACCACCTACCTCCGAACTAAGTAGGGGTGTATCTTAATTTAACTTTCACTGTTACGTTGAGGGCTTGCCGCATACCGGGCACTCTTCTCTCCTGCGTACTTCAATAGTTGTGAACGTCGTCGTAGTGCCATCGAATATCAGTAACTTACCTATGAGCGGCCTCCCGTACCCAGTAATTAGCTTTATCACCTCCTGAGCTTGAATAGTGGCTAGTATAGCGGGTGTTGTTCCTAATACCGGGAAGGTTCCTGACTTAGGCTTAGTCCCTATTAAGGGAACTATGCACTGCAGGCACGGTGACTCGTAAGGGATAATGACAGTGAGCTGCCCGTAAAGCCCGTGAACTCCAGCATGTACGAAAGGCTTGCGTAGCTTGACACACGCTTTATTAACTACCACCCTGGTGCTCCAGTTGTCTAGGCCGTCGACAACCACGTCAACCTCCTTGATTATATCGTAGATTGTGTCTTCGTTAACTTCCATAGCTATACCCTCAACCTCGATCTCAGGGTTAAGTTCTCTGAGCTTTTCAGCAGCTGACTCAACCTTGAGCCTCCCTATATCGCGCGTCCAGTGCAGGACCTGCCTATTGAGGTTATCCAGCTCAACTACATCCTTATCAACCAGAACTAGCTTTCCTACTCCAGCAGCTGCCAGGTATGTTGATGACGCGCTACCTAAGCCTCCAACACCAATAACTGCAACACGCGATGACTTAAGCTTCTTCTGCCCTTCTTCACCAAATATCATTATCTGCCTGCTGTACCTGACCTTCTCCTTATCACTCAATGTAAGGGCTTCACCTGGGCTTAACTCGGGTGCCATTAGCGCATCAACCAAGAACTAGTATACATCAGCTAATATAGCTTAACATCTTGGGCGTCATTATGTAGAGAGGAAAAACTTAGAATGGTGTTCCGTTGTTCCAGATACCTACCCTGAGCCCCAGATCTCTTATGGCATCTTCTACTCTCGGCGCGATCTCCTTCTTAACAATGAGCATGATGCCTCCTTCCCTGCCGTCATCTCTAACTAGTGCTCTCCTGACACTGTCTACGGGCTGTACGTGGTAACCCCTATACCCGGCGTTCTTGTACGTATCCCTCAGTAGAAAGTAAATGCGCTCGCTGCTGCCATCTACAACATGTATGAAGCCTGCCAGTGACACAAAGTGCCCCACACTCCACGGGTTAGGACCTATGCTTAGCTCGGGATTAGGTGTGAACAGTGCTGTGAAGATGTCGTGGTAGGGGCTGACGATATTTATTAGCTTGCTTGCCTGTAGGTTAAGAATTGCTTGGTACTCCCACTCATCGATTTTGTCCATGAGTAGCTTAGTTAACTTCATGAAGTTGTCCTCAGTAAAGTATACTTCATCCCCGCGCCTTGATGGGATGGGAACCCCAACTAATTCGCCATTTGTCACTACTTCTAGCGCGTGCTTGACGCCCTCTGCACTAGTTCCTAGCTCTGAGGGATTGTCCGTAGTCGCTAGCTCGTACCTATACATTACCTTCCCGTACTTCTCAGTTACTTCACTAAAGCTTGCCTCACCATAGAGCAGCTTGAGCATTGCCTCCCTGCGGGCCTTCTCCTCCTCAGGCGCTATCCTAGTCTTAGCTAAGTACGCTAGGTAGTCCTCACTTACCTTTACACCGCCGTGCTCCCTGTATCCTAGTGCCCTCAGAATGTATGTTAGCGCGTAGAGCCCGCAGGTATTCTCCATTTGATTACCCATTAGCGAGTACTCCCTGTGAATCTCGAGGAACTTCGCTAGCGGCAGGAACTCGACCTTAACCACTTCACGCACCCTGTATAGATTGCTCAGAAGGCCTCAAGTAATTTCTCGCGCTCCCAGTCGCTCACGTGGTTGTGGTAAGAGTACCACTGGTGGAGCTTCAGCTTAATGTACTCATCTATGAGTACGTCACCCCACACCTCACGGAAGAGCGAGTCCTTCTGCAGCGCCCTCAGCGCGTCAAGCAGGTTCTCAGGGTACCTGACCCACCCGCGCTTCTCCCTCTCCTCATCACTTAGCTTAGCAGGGTCGATCAAGCACGGCTCAGGGGGCTCTACCTTCTCCTCAATACCTTTCAGCCCTGCAGCGATTATGCTGCCTACGGCTAGGTAGGGCTGCAGAGTGTTGTCAGCGAACTTAAGCTCTAGGTGCATGAACTCCCTCTCCTCACCTTTAGGTGGCAGCGGTACCCTAATAGCTGCCTCCCTATTCTCAGGTCCCCAGCACGCGTACGCTGAGGCCCAGTGGCTAGGCAGCAGCCTCTTGTAGGAGTTTACTGTTGGTGCAGTAAATGCTAGTAGTGCGCTAATGTGCTTTAGCACGCCACCTATGAACCAGTACGCCTCATCACTTAAGTGGTACTTATCCTTATCAGAGTAGAATATGTTCTCGCCATCACGCCAGAGGCTTATGTGGATGTGCAGCCCCGACCCAGGCAAGTCTTCTGAGGGCTTAGGCATGAATGATGCTGTGAGGCCCATGCTCTGGGCCACGCCCCTCACAGCCTCCCTAAACATTATCATAGCGTCCGAAGCTCTGAGTGGGTCGTAGGCCTTAAGAGATACCTCATGCTGGCCCGGTCCATACTCAGGGTAGTAATGAACTATCTCTACACCCATAGCGTCTAGAGCTTCCTTCAGCTTACCGACGAACTCTACGCTAGCATTCATTCCTGAAGTAGCAAAGCACAGGCTCTTATCAAAGGGCTCTAGCTCGCTGCCGACTCTCCGAAACAGGTAGAACTCAGGCTCATATCCTACGAGAATACTGTACTTGCTACGAGACAGCATCTCCTTCAGCTTAGGCCTGGGGTCTACCTCGAAGGGCTTCCCGTCAGGTCTGTACTGCTCGCCAATAACCATAGCGTGTCCTGGAGCCCACGTAGTTACTCTGAGGGTACTTACGTCAGGTACGAGCCTTACCTCACCGACAGCTGTGTACCTAGAGGTGGTTACGAGTTTGTCAGTAACTGTGAAGGCTGACTGCATAACTACAGCTAGCGTTAATCCCTCATCAGCCTCGTGCTCGAAGTTATCTATCGTAGTTATCCTGCCGCGGATCATGCTATCTAGGTCCACATAGAGAATGCGCACGAACTTAACGCCTCTTTCTCTTAACTTCTCGACCAATTCCTTTGTATTTAAATCATTCATGAACTAGATCACCTCATACAAAATTTCATCTTGAGATCCAGGCATGAGGAGAAAAACTGTGGGTTTTACTTCAGCATTACCAGCCAGCAAACTCCTTGAGCACCTCATCAGGTACCTCATCCTCCTCTACGTCAGTAATTGCCTGGTCGAGGGCTTCTATTGCCTGGTCGACGTGGTCCTCACTTATTATTAGCGGCGGCGTAAGCTCAATGACGTTCGAGTGGAGGCCTGTATAGGATACTAATAGGCCCAGCTCCCATGCTCTGTAGACTATCTTGGCTGTCTCCTCAGTACCTGGCTCCTTCGTTTCCTTACTCTTAACTATCTCTATACCAGCTATCAGCCCTTTACCCCTGACATCCCCTACAGTTTCATGTTCTTCCTTGAGTTTCTCGAGCTTACTCAGTAGATACTCACCTACTCTAGCAGCATTGCCCACTAGGTTCTCCTCAATGATCACCTCTATAGTCCTGAGTGCTGCGGCTGCAGCTGCTGGCTGAGGTGCTAGGGTGAAGAGGTGCGAGCCTTCAAGGCAGTCAGCTGCTTCAGCAGGCATCACTATAGCGCTGAGCGGCAGGCCTGAGGCTAGGGGCTTACCCAGCACTACTACATCAGGTACTATGTTGCTGTGCTCAACGGCAAACAGCTTCCCTGTCCTGCCCATACTCACCTTAACCTCATCAACTACTAGGAGCATGTCGTTTTCCTCGGTAATCCTCCTTAACTCCTTGAGGAAGTATGGGGTAGGGACTATGTCTCCTCCATCACTCTGTATGGGCTCAACTATTACGCCAGCTACGGTGTCTGGCGGCGCAATAGTCTTCATTACGTAGTTCTCAAGAAAGTCTAAGCAGGCTTCCTCACACTCTTTCTGCCCCTCAGCACCCCTGAAGGGGCACCTGTACCCGTAGGGGAACGGCACCTTAACGACGTTAGGGAGCCCTATAATCCTGCTCTGCGCTTTGTGGCCGCTTAAGCTGTAGGAACCCATTGTCTGCCCATGGTACGCGCCGATGAATGAAATCATTCGGGGCTTCTTCTTGTAGTAAGGGATTAGCTTGAAGACTCCGTCATTGGCGTCCGAGCCTGAGTGGCCGAACACGACCTTCTTCTCGAAGCTCCCTGGTGTAATCTCCACTAATTTCTCAGCTAACTCAACCACGGTTTCATTAGAAAATGTTGTAAATGATAGGGCAGTCAGCTTTCTATAGGCTTCAACAACTGCCTCAACTATCTTGGGGTGCCCGTACCCAGTGTTAGCTACTGCCCAGGACGCACTGAAGTCAAGGTACCTCCTGCCATCTACATCATATAGGTAGGGGCCTTCACCACGCTCAATTACGGCTGGATAGAACCGGATGTGTACGGCTCTGCCTATGACTTTTAACTCACGCCTCAGTATATCCTCAGCTCTATGGCTCACTACTTACCCCCCTCAGGGGGTAGTATGTGCTTAGCTCCAGCAGCTAGTAGCGCGACCCATATGACGCTGACTACGCCTGTTAGAGCAGCAACTAGTGGGCTGTAGCTGAGGGTGAGGTCATAGAACATGGCGAAGACTGTCAGCCCGATCCCTACGAGGCCAATAGCTGGAGTCACTGGCCACGCAGGTATCTTCCATGGGAGCTTCTTAACTTCCTCAGGGCACTCTTTCCTGAACTTAATTGCTGCCAGCAGCGATATGAACCACGATACGCACCAAGCCCACACAAGCTCGTACCCTAGCAGCTGATACCCTAGTGTCTGACCGACGAACGTCCCCAGGAGTATGAGGAGTACTGAGATCGCCCACACCAGCACTATGCCTAAGGTTGGTGTTCTGAACTTCGGGTGTACATAACCGAACCACTTAGGTACCCTATAGTTTCTCTTAGCTAGGTTGTACAGGTCTCTCGCAGGCTGGTACATGGTCCCCATGAGCAGGCAGGTTGAGGCAGCTAACCAGGCGCCGAAGGTCATTATAGCGCCTGTTATTGGCCCCCAGATCCTCTCAGCTGAAGCAGCGTAAACAGCCTCATAGAACTTAACTACCTCCGTGTAAGGCAGCGTTCCTACGCAGGCTACCAGCGCCCACGTATACACCACTACGAACGTTAGGCTAGACCAGAAAAGTACCCTAGCGATATCTACCGGCCTCTTCGCCTCCTCGCCAGCAAACACAACTGTTGAAGCTCCCATGTAGGCGTATACGCCGATAGGTATCGCAGCTAGGAATCCTGATATTCCATTAGGCATGAAAGGCTGGTAGTTCTTAGGGTCTATATAGAATGTAGCGGTTACCGCGTAAGCTGCCATGACGCTGACAAGTATGATTGTAAGAAGGAACTGTGTTCCTGCGGCGAACTCAACACCTACTATGTTCAGTATCGCGAATATGCTGACGAACGCTATTGCAAATATGGTTACCCAGAGAGCTTGGTCGCCGAGGTTTACTCCAGCATAAGCTAGCAGGTTATACACGTACGTCCCTATCGCAAGCCCTACGGTACCGCCAGCTATTATCCAGCCGATGCTGAAGGTTATAGAAGCTAGAAATCCCCACTTCCTGCCTAGGAGCTTGCTAGCCCACGGCTCAGGCCCTCCTGCACTCGGCATCCAGACAGCCAGCTCACCGAAGGAGAGCATTAGGAACATCTGCGTAATTCCAGCAATTAAGTAAGCAATAATTACTGAGGGTCCTGCTGAAGCTATTGCGTACCCCGTAAACGTGAATACGCCGTCACCAACTACAGCACCGACAGCTAATGTATACAGCCACCAGAACCCGAGTGCTTTCTTTAATTGAGATTCTTCAACCATTATTATCACCTGGCTAAAACATCTCTATTGGATCAAGTAAATAAGCTTAGATTGCTTTAACGTTTTATATGAAAAAGCTGAAATTAAGTTATTTATTAGGTAGTTTTTACAAGCATAACATAAATTTAAGTGAGTTTAAGCGAATCACCAACATTTACTTAATGAATTATGTATTCTTTGTGTAAAATATTTAAGAATTTTCTTCATTAAATCGAATATTTCTCAAGGGTGATTTCCGCATCTCCTTCCCTTAAAAACTCAATACTCACTATGTGGTATGTACCATTAGGAAGCTCCTCCCACGAATTAACTAGCTTAGGTCGGTACTCAGCGAAGTCAATTACGGTTGATGACACGTAAATAAGATCTCTCTTACCTACCCCAGCCACGTACATCTTATAGTAGTCGTGGTACTCTCTAGGTAGCTTCCTCCTGTAGTAGCTGCCGAAGACAGCAAGCACTCTGCTTTCAGCTATTAGGGTGATCCCTATGTTTAGAGCTGTCTTAACGTACTTCTTCAGCTCCTTAATTACGCTAGCATCTATGCTGTCTTCTACTAGTTCAGCCAGCTTGAGCGCTAGCAAGTAGCTGTCACTGTATCTCTCAATGACTTTTCCTGAAATCTTGCCTTTCAAATCTTTAGCTAGTTCCTCTTTACTTACTGACCCATTATGCATTAGGAACAGTCTGGCACCACTGCGTGTCTGAATCTCAAATGGCTGAACCGAGAAGTAGTTCACAGGCATGCCTTTACTGCCTGCTCTAGCATGAAGTAGGTCAACAACGATAGGGTCCGAGAATTTAGTGAGCTCGGACTCTGGAAGAGCGTCTTGAGGCTTATCTACAAATATGGGGCTCAAGCTCTTGTACATGTAGACAGCTATTTTTCTCATGCCAGCAAGTACTGTTGCCCTACCCCATCCATCTTTATGAGACGGCTCCTCAGGTCCAAAAGCTCTAGCAGCGTAAGGGTCGTACTCTGAAGCTCCTATCAAGCCTCTAATCATCTCACCGTAGTACTGCTTGAGAAGGGAGTACCTGCCGACGCTACCTAAGATTCTACACATACCTAGGCACCAAAGTAGAATTTGCGGCAGAGCTATTTACCTTGATGTAAGTAGGCTGGTAACTCACCTGAAGCGTAGATGAATTCACCTCCAACCACAGTACCCAGCACCTTGATAGTTCTTAACTCCTTAGGACTCACCTCTAGCGGGTCCTGGTTAATTATAATTAGGTCAGCGTACTTGCCGACCTCTAAACTCCCTACTTCATCCTCGCCATGCATTATCTGTGCCGAGCCGTAGGTGTAGTAGTGCAGAGCTGTTGCCACATCAAGTACCTCATCCTTGCTGAATTCGTAGAGCTTTACACTCTCGTAAGCACCGCGAGTTACCGCGGCGAAGACTGTTTCCCACGGGTTAATAGGCTCTACTGGCGCGTCGGTTGAGAACCCAGTTATTAGACCTGCATCAATCATCGACTTGAATGGGTAGACCCAAGGTGCTCTCTCAGTACCTACTCTATCTACTACCCACCAGTCACTGATTACGAAGTGTGGTTGGATAGCGACGGCTGCTCCTAATTCGGATGCCTTAACTATCTGCTCAGGCCTAATAACTGAAGCGTGCTCTATCCTATGCCTTAAAGACCTAACGCGCTCACTGACCTCGCTGTAGGCCTTCAGCACCATGTCAATTGCTTTATCGCCTATGGCGTGTATAGCTAGTTGGAGACCTGCTTCACTAGCTTCCTTAACTACCTTAATTAGCTCTGACTCACTTATGGTTGCTACGCCGCAGGTTGAGGGGTCGTCAGCGTATGGCCTGCTGAGCAGCGCTGTCCTAGCACCTAGTGAGCCGTCAGTAAAGACTTTAATACCGAGTATCTTGAGTCTGGAGTCACCGAAGCCGCATCTAATACCTAGGCTCTTTAAGTACGGGAGTAAGTCACGATTGAGGTAAGCCCTGACCCTTACCCTCAACTTACCTGTTAATTCGAGAATCTGCAGTGCAGCAAGAACTTCTGGGCTGCAGCCAGCTAGACCTACTGTAGTTACGCCGTGCCTTATGGCGTGCTTTATGGAGTCCTCAAGAAACTTAAGTAGTTGACTATCTTCATATGTCACCAGCTTAAGTACTTCCTCAAGACCTAACTCCCTCACCATGCCTGTTAGCTCACCCTTCTCATCGACGTCAAAGTACGGTGGCTTGAGGGGCTTCCCTACACGTCTCCTAATAACCTCAATTGCCTTACTATTAACCACACCTACGTGCCCACATACCCTGACAAGTAGTACTGGCTTATCGCGGACTACCTCATCTATATCCCACCTATTCAGCCACCTGCCTTCAGCGAAGAGTTCCTGGTCCCAGCCGCGGCCTACTACCCACTCGGTAGGACCTAATTCAGCAGCAAACTTCCTTAATTTCTCCTTAATCTCCTCGATAGATCTAGCACCTCTTAGGTCGAGGGTATTTAGGTTAAGTCCTAAGCTATCTAGGTGCATGTGAGAATCAATGAACCCAGGCATTACGGTCATGCCGCTTAGGTCGATTACTTCGCCACCTAGTGACTTAGCTATGCTTACTGCCTTCTCAGCATCACCTACGTAAAAGACCCTGTCACCAACGATGGTTACTGCATTAGCAATTCTCAGCGGCTTAAATGAGACATAGACTTTACAGTTAATCAGCGACTTAACCTGCACCATGTGAGCTACCCTAGCAATTTAAGTATTGGTCAAGGCAATATTAATGTAGTCCCTAGACTTAAGTCTGACTTACTTAGGTCAGGGGGAGGAAAAGTGGTTGCCCGTGCTTTATATTCTAGGCATTTTGGGTATTACAGGAACTCGCACGGGCTTCTCCCTCAGCCACTTCATTTGATTCAGTGGTTCATCGGGAGCTACATTGACCGCCACCACTTGGGCGGTCTTACGGGTTATAAGGATTAATCTCCCGCCCCTGATGGCTACGCTACCGTCATTGGAGCGGGAGAAGAGGTTTAGACAAGCAACATATTGAGCGTTGAAAGTAAATCCAGATTTTCTACACTTGAATGCTGCCTTATTTACTCTATTCTGCTTATCCACGTAACCACATATCGGACAAGTAATGGATGTTCCTTTAGCATCAACCTCTGATACACTCAATCCTCGCTCATTAAATTTATAGTCAATATACTTTATGAATCTACGGTATGGGAAAGTGAATAATCTGTAGTTTAGTTGTTTACTCTTCTTCTTGCTGTTAAGCCTTAAATCCTTGAGATTCTCCCTAATCAAGTCAGCATCATGTTTTCTAGCAATTTCAGCTAATAACGTGGTTATTTTCTTTAACCTATCTTCTACACACTTCCTCTCACGGAAGCTATACTTAGTTAGGAGTTTACCCCTTATCCTGGGGTTCTTCACTTTCTCTTGGATACTCTTCCTAATTCTTCTATAATTTGTACGTATTTTCCTGATATCGTGTCTTATTGAGAATAATACTGACTCGTTCCCACCGTAATTAACCAATAAGCAATCAATAGTGTCTTCATTAATATCTATGAAGAGCTTATTACTATGCTCACTAACCTCAACGTCTCTATGTATAGTTAAGAGTAGATAAATCGCACTCCCATCAACTAGTATTCTAGAATTCCCTAACTTAGCTTCTTTAAGCTTTCTCTTAGCATAGTTATATTCCATTACTAGGAATCTCAGATAAACACCATTACCCTTAGATAATGTCAATACTAAGAAGCTATGTATTCTTTCAAGCCTGTAGGTATCAACATGAAGTTCAATGACTCTATTATTCTCTATCGTAGGTGGTGATGGAGGCGATACACTACTCTTTTTCTTCTCTGGTAATCGCTTCCACCTATTCAATAGCTTCCTGTAGCTCCGGTACATCGCCAAAGCTCTCTTATATGCCTCCTGAACAAACTTATTGTGAAGGTAAGGATGCTTTTTTCTTAGAAATCTATAACATAGTTCATGCGTCTTCTTCCTACTACGAACATCATTTCTGATAATGATTTCTAGAGCATTTCTTATCATTATTGTATAGTCATTTAGAAGAGAAAATAGCTGATTTCTATCATTCCTTGTCAATGGTATTAGCTTAAACTTAATTGTCTTTTCGATAGTTTTAATTGTCTCTCATCACCTCTTCTACGACCTTTTTTATCTTTCTATACTTCTGTGAACGTCTACTGTAGATTCTAGCGGCAAAACTTATCACTATGGATACGAAGTCCTCGACTAGCTCCTCCATGTATCCCCTTTCGGTCGTTTCTACTACCTCCACTTTAACTCCATGAGACTCAAAGTATCTCTTAAGGTAATCAAACCCAAACCTTGTTAGTCTATCCTTAAACTCTACCACTACTACATCGACTTGATGCTTCTCAACAATACTAAAAAGTCTCTGTAAACCGTTCCTATTTTCTTTCAATCCACTGGCAACATCAGTTATTACATCAACAACCTTATATCCCCTAGCAGAGCAATATCTTCTTAATCTCTCAATCTGCCTATCGAGATTATTATCTCTCTTCAGCTTATGTGAACTTACACGAGCATAAATTACCGCTCTTATCTCTAAGGGTTTTTCTCCAAGAAAGCGCTTGAGTTCATATTCAGGTATCATCCAGAGTTTACCGACTCTCTTAGCTTTTAGTTTACCAGATTTAATCCACTTCCTAACGGCAACTGTAGAAACATTAAGCATTTTAGCAACTTCAGAAACTTTATAAAGTCGCTCCACATTTCCTCAACAATAAGTATGGTTTCCAAAATATTTAAAAGTTTCTAAAATTTTCGAAATACTTTTGATACCCAAGTTGGCAAATAGACCTCATCGTTTAGGGCGACCGAAAGTTCATCATCAGCCAACTTGAGTTGTGTTAAGGAGCTATTAAAGCTCACTAAGGTGGTTATTAAAGCACGTTAGCTATGAATAGGAATACTACCCCGGAGATTATGAAGAAAGAGCCTGTAGCGTACTTAATCATTGATAGTGCCTTGCGGGTACTTAAGTACCTACTCACTAGCTTATTCAGTATGGCGGCTGAGGCTATATTCACTGCTGCGTAAGCTGTTACAGCACCAGTTAATGCAGGAATGTAGCCGTAGATGAGGGTGAGTGACAGTAGTGTTAGCTGTGATTTGTCACCTAATTCTGAGAGAAGTATAGCGGTAAAGAAGAGAGTTAGGGATGTTTCCCTGCTGACGATCCCTGCCTCTCTCTTTGAGAGAATTATCACTAAGCCAACAATAATGAAGAGTACAGCTGAAATTAACTGTAAGTACATTAGGTTCAGGTACCTGCTAATTAGGGTACCTGCGAAAACTACAGGTATATTAGCTAGGGTGAACGCAGCAACAGACATAGCAACAGTTCTAACGAACTCGCCTCTAGCAGTGGCAAATGCAGTAGTAGCTATCATCGTTCGGTCACCGAGCTCTGACGCCAGCACTGCAGCAACTGACATAACATAGCCGCTCAAGTCAATCAATGCAGTCCGCACCGTAAATCTAAGCAGTAACCTACTTATTTACATTATTACTGAAGAATAATGCTGCTTGAGCTTAACGGTACAGGTGGATAAAAATAGTGCTTAGTTACCCTCCAGCACCTACAGAAAATATAGTTATTCTCGAGGATTTACCTAGCTTGAAGACACGGTCCCTATTGTACGATACCTCACCATTAACAGCTACGAACGGTTGCTTACCAGGATCCTTTGACTCAAATAGAGGCTTTAGCTTTGGTATGCGCTTTAAGATGATGCTTATTATCTCGGACAAAGTGTACTCTCCTTCACTTACCTCAATAGTTAGCTCTTCTACCCCAGCCACCTTGATTAAGTGGTCAGATAATATCTTAACAGGCACTTTAACCTTCTTGGCAGCCTCCTTCACCGCCTCCATAAGGCGC
>Ga0190363_1001362_pt1 | contig 14411 bp, 16 predicted proteins | sample 48721867_MG_FD_161272 | JGI IMG/M metagenome (GOLD analysis project Ga0190363, IMG submission 161272) | Hydrothermal vent microbial mat bacterial communities from Southern Trench, Guaymas Basin, Mexico - 4872-18-6-7_MG | ecosystem: Environmental > Aquatic > Marine > Hydrothermal vents >...
ATGCTTTCTATCGCCTTTTCAACCACTTTTTCATCCTTCTCTCGACAGAAAAAGTACGGCTTGATCGGAGACTCCACCGCCACGTGTTCTTTTCCTCTCTCCGTCCGCAAAAAAATATGGAGGGTGGGGCGATCGCCGCCCCCGTACTCGTAGTACATTGAGACGAGCGTTCCCCTCATTCTGGAGCCTCCTCGAGAATCGGCGCCAAGAAGTATTTTGCCGTGAACCCGCTCGCCGCGATGTCGACCTCCAGAATTCCTTGCTTGGTAAATTTGAACTCCGCGCTATCGGCGAGCGATTTTGCAGCGTCGATGATCATCTTCATGTACTCACCGTTGTAGATTCCCCTCAGTTTTCCCTCTTCGGGATAGCTTATAGCTTCATCGCCGACTTCGAGTTCGCACACGGTTCCATTTTCCCTGCCGATGACTTTGAACTTGGCCTCCTCAACCTCGAGCACGACGTCCTTCGTTCCCTTGAAGACCATTGCGTAGCCCTCGGCCAGATCCGCGGAAGGAACCCTCGCCGACCCTATAAGCTCTATGTCTATTGGAGGTGGAGGTGTTCGCTCCTCGTAGATGCTCACCTTCTTCGAAATTTTGGAAGATGAAGAAAACACTATCGCTCTTATTTCTTTGCCGTCGTGTCTTATCTCCGCGTCGTAGTCCTTACCCGGAAGCCACTTCGAGAGACCGATCGCATCTATGCACACTTTGATCGGCTTCAGGGCTCCGAACTCGTAGGCAGAGAAAAACTCTGGCTTTATCTCCATCGAGACCATCATCGTATGCGATGGATCCATCCCCCAAGCGACAACTTTGTCCCTTCTGAAGACCATCATTGGCTCGGAATCTATCTCGCCCAGTGCCTTAAGCAAGGCTTTCAAGGTTTTTGAAGAGGTTTTTACCCTAAACATTCACACCACCTCAAGACGACTCGGTCCAAATTTCGCTTTCATCCATATTGATCAGTCCCTTTTCCTTCATCGACTGCAGCGTCTTTTCGAGTTCGTCCTTCTTGTAATCGGTCAAAATTCCGAAGAGTTCGCTTTTTTGCAGCAGCCCACCATAGGTCTCCAGAACCGTTAGTATTCTCTGCTCGACTGCGGTGAGTTCTGTCTCGAGCGCTTCTCCTTCCCCTTCGGAAGTTACCTCCTCGATCTCTTCTTCAACTTCCTCGACTATTTCTTCGGGCGTCTCGACCTCCACTTCTTCTTTCTCTTCTTCTCGTTCCTCTTTCTTTTCCTCGATTCTGATTACTTTTGGCTCCTCACTCTTGGATTCTGGGCCATACACTTTCCTTATCGATATGGCCCTGACGATCTCGTTTGAGTAGATTCCCATGACCCGTATTATGTCACCGATCGCTACATTGGCGTTTAAACCCGGAGGCACCCTTACCCCGACGTCTCCCGTAGTGTCCGAAACCACCAGCAGCATCCACTGACGCTCGGTGGCGACGACGTCGCTTCCACATCTCTCACACGTCACCGCCTCGCCGACGTCGCACGGCAGTTTGGAGTCACACTCGGGGCATCCCACGTACGATCTCACATCCGCCCTGACGACCAAACCTTCGATCTGAACGAACGTGTTGTCCTCGAGCTCGGCTATCTTTGCCTTGCCTATCTCCTCCAAGGGAGGTAGATCGACTTCGTCTTTTTCTAGCTTGACCACCTCAACGTATTGTCCGAGAATTTTCAGGGTCTTGCCCGATGCTTGAAGTTCGTCGACGACGGCCCCGGTAATTAGTATTGGGTCGCCTTCTTCGACGCCGACTTCTTCCCACATTTTGAGCGCGTTCTCACCCCAAACTCTTGTGTGTACGTAGCCCGTGTCGTCCACCAGCGTGAAGATTATCTGTCTGGTTCCCTTCGCAGTGGGCCTTTCGGCTATTCCGACGGCGTAGCCGAGGACTTCCACATTTTTCTGACCAACTTCTAGCTCGGCTATTTTCTTTGGTTCGGCGGCCGGCAGAGGTGTGCGAACCCTGAACTCTATCCCGTTGCTCAGAGCAAACATGAAGAGCGCCAACCTGTCGTCCTTTGCCAACTCCGGTCTGTCGGGATACTTCTCTTTCATGTATTTTTTGGCCTTCTTGAGGACGGTCGATTCCTTCAATTTCAACCTTTTTGCAAGCTCGCTCAACATGTAGTCTTTTTCCGGCAACAAACTTTTGCTCATTTTTCCTCGCACCTTTCAATAATTATCTTTCCATTTTCCAAAAAAATTTTGACGGGGTCTCCCGGCTTCAAGTCGAGAGCCTCAACGATCTCCGAGGGCAGCGCCACCCTGTATCCGCCCTCGGACTTAACTTTTTGTATTCTTCTCTCGAAAATCACCTTAGACATCGAAAAATCCCTCGTCCGTTATTTTTAGCATTTTCGTTACGTGGTCTTCCCATCCGGCTTTGGCAGAATGCCTTTTCAGCACTATCTTGACCAAGTTCTTCTTTGCCTTGGCTTTCTGCTTCTCCATGTAGATGACGTACTTGAATCTATGTGCGGGAGCCAAGCCGTCCTTTGGCTCCGGCGGCGGAGCAAACTGTCTCGGCTGCGCTGGGTTTCTCGATGCGTGAAATGTTCCCACGACCGCGGCTTCGAGATCCTCTGCAATGTTCTGTGCCTGTGTTAGCCAGTATTTCGCCGCATCGCTTCTTGCCGGGAAGTTTTCCTGATAGCTCCCGAAACTATCCAGCGGCGAACTAACGCTGTCGTACGCGATGTATTTTGCATCGAGGGCGTCGACCAAGCGGTACATGGGAGTTCTCCAGAAGTTGCTTGCAAATCCCTTGGGCAACAGCTTTATCGTCAGCTTGCCGCTCTCCGAAATTATCTTCTTTATTGGGTGGCCGTGGATCGCGAGGATTTCCTCGATCGCCCCGACCCTCATTATGTACAGCGTGAGGGGTTTGCGGTTCTTCGGTATCTTGATCTTGACGTCGTATCCGGCGAGTTCTTCCTTTTCCTTTGACTCCACAACATCCTTGTCCTCCTTGACCTCTTTCACGTAGATGGGCTTGACCTCGGGCTTGAGGTACACGACCTTTGCATTGATCTGGTACCTCTTGTCGAAGCGAGGCTTCCAGAACGGTATCATGTGCTCCGCAAGCCCGCCCTCAGTGTCAACTAGGATGGCGGAGGTGTTCAACGCCTTCATCGTCTCGTATGCGAGCTGCAGAACCATGATGCTCTTTCCGCTCTCTGGGAAGCCGTAGAACTCGGTCAGTATACCTATTGGGAGACCCCCTTCCGGCACTTCAGGTGTTATAAACAGCTCGTTCAGGTTTTTCAGACTGGTCTTCAGGAACATTTTTGCTTTCCACCCCCAATTTCGATTGGCAAACACATCGAGATAAAATTTGACATCTGCCTCCCTTCCCTCGAGGAGGAGGTTTTGCAGCACCGCCACGATGTGGCTGCACAGCACGTTTGAATGCGTGATGAAACCCCAGCAGGAGCAATCAACAACGCTCGGTGAGAGAAAAACTATGTGGTCGCTATCAGAGCCCTCGACAATTGCCACTATCTTTCTGCCCCTCTCGCTCCAGCTCAGAATCCTCTTTTTGAGGGCTCTCCTGTAGGTGCGAACGCTGCAGTAGTTCATCAGGAAGGAAGGCTTCATCCCGACACCCGTAGACTACTTGTAGACTACAAGTAGACTAATAGTAGACTACCTATTAATAAATTTAACGGTTATTGAGCAAAGCGTGCAAATGAATCGGTTTCTCAAAATTTTTTACCAATTCAATTGCCTCATCGTACGTGGTTGGCACCTTGGTCACGGGCCAGCAAACGGTCATGTACTTGCCGTGAATTGAGAACGGAAGCCTTGTTACCCTCTTTACATCGCTAGATACTTTTGTGTCTCCATGCTTATCGACTCTAACCCTGAATAGTCTGTTTCCCTTGCAGATTCTCGCAGTCAGCTTTTTCTTCGTGCCCATAAGTACCTTGACTATCTCCCTTCTGGCAATTGAGCCGAGGTAGTTCAGCTCCTCCCTGACGACGTACACGTGGAAGCTGCGGCCGCCGGTGTGGGTGACGAAGACCCTAGTTTCGGGAAACATTATCGACAGCGATTTGAGCATCGAGATCGTTTCCCAAATGAGTGTTTCCATGTTGTTTGAGTCGCACTCAAACACGAGCTCCCTTGCCACAGGTAAGTTTCCATCCAACAACGCCCCGAAGTAGAAGTGTGCGGGTGCCTTTGTTCTGAGCCAGTATGCGAGTTTCGGCACGTCGGAGAAGTGCAGATGTCTGCCCTGAAATTTTTTCTTTGGATCCAGGGAGTAGGCGAACTCGCGGAGGGGAGAAAAACCGAATATCTTGGCGAAGTAGTGGGCGGCGGCGTCCGCATATTTTTTCCAGTACTCACGAATTAGCTCGCTCACCTTTCTCACCCCCGAGCTTGGATCTTATGAATTCCAGGGGATGTTTGTACTTGCAGTTCTCGGGGCAGAACGTGACCCCGTGAAGCCTGCAGTTTGAAAATATCCAGTCGCATGACGGTGGGCTGTACCGGTTATTGTAGTGGTAGTCGACCTTCTCGATGATGTCCCTCTCCTCCAGCGGTGGGTTGTTTCTCTTGTTCCACTCGAGCATCAATCTTTCCGCTCTCTCCCTCTTAACGCCGAGTTCCCTCAGCAAAGTAACGATTGCGAATGCACAGAAGTCTCTTATACCTTCAGGAACACCGCCAAGCATTTTTCTGTAAGCGGGACACAGCAGTTCCGGTTCTATGTCCGGCAAGAATAGCTTCTTTTTGTTTGGTTTGATCCATCTTCTCTTCTGTGACTTTTCAGCGATCTCGCGAAATGTCTCCATGTTGCTTATCGGGAGGAGACATTTTATTTGTTCAACGACGTCCGACCATACGACCCTCAGACTTTTCACGTACACGTCTATGAGTCTGCCCTTGTCTATTGCCTCGGAAAGTACTGCTTTCTCGCTCTCGAAGATCGTCCTTAGAAGCGTGACCGTGAGAACCTCCCGCTCCCTTGTCTGGTTGTGTATACCCATGACCATCCTTCTTCTCACAAGTTTCATCTCGCCGTCGAGCTCCCACACACTCGAGCAGACCTCTCGTATTATTTCATACGCGTTTCTGCTGCCCCAGATCGTCTCAATTCCAAAGACTATGTCTTCAAGTCTCCTAACCCGTTTAAGATACTTCCTGATCATTTTTGTGATCGCATCGAACACTTCCTCCTTCATTCCGATCGGTGCAAGTCTGATTATCAATGCTGCATCGGACGCCGGATTTAGTGGAGGCGTTTTATCCCTTGGAATAGTTAGTATACCCAGCCTTATTCTCGCCCTTTTATGATCAATGTTCTTTCCAGAAATTTCTGGGTAAAATGGGTAGATTTTTGACATGTCGAGCCCGCATTCTGCGATCATCACGTCTTCTCGCCCTCCTCAATCTTTATTGCACCACGGTAGCCGCACGCGGGACACTTCAATGTTTCTGGCACCACATCCTCCTCGGCCTCCCACTCATAGTCACAGTTCTTGCACCTCACCCGCACGTATCTCTCGGTCAGGCTTGTTTGGCCCAAGACCGGAAACTTTGGCTCTTCCTTGTGCACCTTTATGTAGAGGTCCCTGAGCCTCTTCAGGTCCTTGACGCTTACGTCTTCGAACAGATGCGGAAATCTCCTGAACACCTCTTCTCTCAGAAGAACGTACCTGACCGACCTCTTGACCCTGACGCCGACCACATCAGGATACAGGAGACTGAGCAGATTTTCTGCATATGCCGGACTAACTCCAAGTATTCTCGCCATGTCGGTTTTAGATGGTAGTTTCGCGTTTTGCTCCAGCCACGAAACGTACGTGGTCTCGAGCTCGCGTAATCGGGCCTCTCTAGTCTGGAGAGTCTGCGAAAGATATCTCTCCTCAATGTCCCTCCTCGCTTCATCATTCATCTCGAGAATGTTTCCCTCCATATCGATGTAGAAGTAGTACTGCCTCATCAAAGTTCTCTCTGACCACCATCTTAAGAAGTACGCGAAATCGACCATTTCTTTCGTAACAGCTGGGGACAAACACAATTTAGCGACGGCGAGGGATGCGAGCTTTATTGCGTCTCGTTGTCTTCTATCGGCGATGCTAGAGAGATATTTTTCGACATCGTCAGGTATGACCGGGTTTGTCTTGCTGATCTCGTACATCAGAGTTTTCATGAATCCCTCCAGTGCCCGTTCGTTCGGGAACTTAATCGTCATTATCTTTTCTCCGTTTTTGTACACGATCTTGTATCGCTCTTGCCGCCTAGCAATCTCGTCTCGCCAGAAGTACGCGTCACCCTCGGTGATCAGCAGGTAGTACGTCAGCCTGTCTATGAACGGACCCGACTCAATTCTGTCTATAACCTCCTGAAGCGGGACGGGTACGGGTTTCTCGCCGACCAGCTTAATTTTTTCGACGTTGTCGCCGTTTTTGTCGTTTGAAAGAATGAGGCATGGCTGCCACGCCGGATATTTCAAACTCTGGAGGGCCTTGTTGCCTGATAGGAGGTCAATAGTCACCGTGTGCTCGCCCATGTACTCCCTCATCTTTGCCCGCAGCGTTCGTTGAGCTCCGTGGAACTCGTCAAACACGACGAAGTCGTAAAGAAGAATGGATCCTCTAAGCAGGGACTTGGCTCCGCTTTCAACAACGCCTCCAAACACGTTTGCAACGGACGTCCTTTCACACCTGTACACGTGGTGTCGTTTTCCTCCGAGTTCGAGAAGTCTTGCGAGTGTTCTTGCCGCCGTGTTCTTTCCCGTTCCCTTATCGCCAATTATAAGAACGGACATGCCGCTTTCTGGTACGAGAAGAAGTGATAATATGTACAGTATCGGTTTCGGAAAGGCAACGCCGTAGTTTACGAGGTTCGCCAGTCGCTCGATTATCGCCGGTACAAGGTACGTTCTTTCTTCGCCGAGAACGGTTGCTCTCCTTTCCACCCACCTTATCTTTCTCTCGTCGATAAATCCATTCTCGTATATGAGGTTGAGCAGCATTTTTTTGACCTGCTCATAAAGTTCTTTGTTATTCTCTATCCAGTCCCGTATTTCGTCGACCCTTTTTACCTCCTCGGCGACTAAAACATCTCTAAGAGGTCTGCTACCGGCTACCGCAACGCTGGTTTCCTTTCGACCCCTTATTATCACTTTTTCGCCGACTTGAACCTTATCGGTGTTTTCATCGACTATGCAGTCGATTCTCATCGGCTCGCGACCGTTGTTTTCGCACAAGTCATCGATCTCCATTACCCGCATACGCCTCACGCGGCCCAGCTCGGTCTGTATGGTTATCGGTTCTATGGACACTACAAGGCCCGGAAGCTCAAAGTAGCCGCTGTCTACCATGCTGAATTTCCAGTAGCTGTTTATCCTGATGTACGAATCGTGCATTACCTTGAGCTTGAACCCTCTCGGAAGTTTCCTCCAGAACTCCATTTGCATTGCCGCAAATTCATCAATGTGTTCCGGGTTCTTGAACAGCACTTTGAGGGTGCCGAGGGGAATCTTGTTGCCTTCCTTGTCTTCCTTCCAGTTCACCTCCAGATCGACCTCAACGTCATCGCCGAATATATCCTTTATTTCTTCGCCAACCGCACTGGCCATTTCCTGCGGTGCGAGTATCTTGTCTTCGAGGAATTTTTTACCGTAGTCAGTCAGTTCGCACTCCTCGTCTTTTATCCTCACCCATCCCTTCTTAGTTGCTTTGTCAATGACATCCATGCCGTATTTTTTCAACGCCGCTTCGAGAGGCATGCTTCCCTTATATAACTCCCTAATAAACATGTTCACATCCAAGAAACCGCCTCCTAATCTTCTTTAAACTCAACAAAACCCAAATCTTCCAGTCTCTTCAAAAGGCGGTATGCCCAAGCTCTGCTTATACTGAACTTATCCATGAGTCTTCTAACGACCTCGCTCTTTTTTCCTTCAAACAGCTTTTTGTTTTTGCAGAAGAAGTTTATCAAAAGGACGTCGTAGAAGTTCTTTCGTTCCTTTATTTCGACCGCGCTCCTCATCTTCATCTCTTCCTTTTCGTGGTGCGGCAAAGTATAGTATAGTAGACAACTGGTATATTAGCCTTTCTATTCGGACGATTTGAGTGACCACTTGAATAAGATAGATAATTGTGACCATGTTGATATGGGAAGGTTAATGATTACACGTCACACATATGTTTGAGGTTTTCTTATAGTTTATAACATCGAAACGTATTACAAAACTTATCATTTTTCTGTCGGAATGGAAGTGGTGCGCTGCGACCTCTTCTTCCGTCGTTTTGTATTAAGTAATGTAATGTATTACAATTACCACATTAATGTCGACCTTGAACATAAAACAGCTCCGACCAAAAATGAAATTGTTTTGTAATATGAGACTATTATATAAAACCCATGTTAACCTCACATATAGGCAAAATTTATAAACTTTAACATGTACATATATCCGGTGTTGACCATGGGCAAGAGCGTCCACCTTTCAGAAGAGATCCTACCCGAGCTCGACAAAATAAGAATGAAGTTTAGATGCTCCTACAGCGAGGCCATCAAAAAACTTCTTATCGCCAGCGGATACATCTGGGAAGAAGAAAGACTCATCGAATCCGAGATAAAGCGCCTGTTCAGAGTTCTGTCACAGTACATGCCCGGTGATGACAGAGTCCTCGACTCGATACGCGACATGCTTCTGATCTACGCATTTACACCGGCCTACAGAAGATCTGAAGCCGAAAAAATAATTTTGAGCGGAATCGAGAAAATAAAAAACAGATTGGAGGTTTTGAACCGTGCCAAGACCGAGAATGTTTGATGAGCCCGTTACCATAAGTCTGCGTCTAGAGAGATATCTTGTGGAAACGCTGAAGGACATGGCATTTAAACGACAAACGACTCTGAGCGACCTCATACGAACAATCATTAAAAATTCGTTGGCCGCCAAGCGACCCGAACGAAGTAAAGAGGAAAACGAGCCATTCAAAAAGATCGACTTCAGAGAAATAGGCCTAACTGACGAATACTACTACATAAGAGATGAACTGCTCGACATACAGAGTAAAATAGAGAGTTCCATCGAGCGACTAGGCACGTGGCCAAGTGAGCTAATAAAAAAGTTTAAAACCACCCTCCGAAAGGCCAGACAGGTTCTGCTCAGGATGAACAAGGTTCCCGACTACATCTACGACGACTACGACGACTTCAAAAAATGGGTGAACTCCCTCTGGAAGAGAAAGATCGAGGTAATAAGGAGAATGAAAAAACGAAGGACGAACTAAACCCTTCTCTTTCTTTTTCTGCGTTTTCTTTTCGCCCTGACAATTCTGGTGCTGCCGCAGAACGGGCACTCCACGTGAAACGTCGCCCCGCAGTCAAGACACCTCATCTTCGGCACAAACAACACCTCCCACCCGTTTTTTGTAATAAAACTTCAGCAGCTCGATGAACGCGTTCACGGCATCCCTCGGGATCTTTCCCCCGACGGCGCCCTCGTGCCCCCCGGCATCGCCCCCCACGGCGGAGCATGCCGGCACGACGACCTTGTTCAGGTCGGCATTTATCTCCCTCGGCTTCCTAGCAACGACAATGTACCGGTCGTTCTTCTTGCTCGGACACAGCAGCACGGCTATACCTCCGTGCTTGCACGAAATCTTTCTGGCGACGGCACCCCAGACACCCGGCGCCCTCAGATCCCTTACATCAACCAAGAACAGACCGTCACAGAGCTTTTTGACCCTTTTCTTTGCATGCTCGAGGGCGCCCACGAACCTCTGGTGCGAGTCCGCGGCCCGACTTATGACCTGAGGTATCTCGGAGGGAAGCTTGCCCGCCAAGAGGGCGTCCACGAGCATCTTCCGGAAGTCATCGTCCCACACATCCCTCTGCAACGCTTTGGTCAGAAACACCGATTCGAAGTGAGCGACCTCGTCCTCCTTCGGATCCATCTTCCTCTCGTAGATGGCCGCGATGTTGACCAGAGTCTCCAAGTGCGGTGACTTCGCCGGCGGACGCATCGCCTCATACAAGAGCTGGGCGGCACATCTATCCTTCCTGTACAGGAGGACAAACGTGAGATCCGACAAGTCGCCCAGAGACCTTTCCGTGGCCGGGTGGTGGTCGGCAAAAACGATGACCGTTCCGTATTCTTTCATTCTCTTCAGGATTTCTCTGACCTTCTTGGAAATCTTTCTTGAAACCTCGAGATCTGAAACGATGAGCAGATCGCATCTATCCAAGCTCCTCAAGCACTTCAGCAGCGCAAACGGCTGCGTGAATATCACTTCGGCGTTCGGGTACTTGGCCTTGGCAATCACGGCGCATATCAGCCCGTCGACATCGCAGTGAGTAACAAGAACCGTCTTCTTTTCGCTCACTCCATCATTCCTCCTCTTTTCCAAATCTCCTGTTTATAACCTCGTAGATCTCCGCCGCAGTTTTTCTCCCTATTCCAGGCAGCGATGCGAGCTCCTCGATGCTCGCCAAGACAAATCTTTTCAGCGAACCGAAGCGTTTAAGAATTTCTCTCGACTTGCTTGGCCCTATGCCCGGAAATCCCTCGATGATGTACAACACCTTTCTCTCGACGGACCACTCGCGCGGGGGACTCGGTCTCAGGGCGAACTTTTTCTTCTTTCCCCTGACAGATTTTGCCAAGTTTTCGAGAAAGTAGGGAACCATGCTCTTCCTGAGCGGCCCGACCACCGGTATTTCCCAGGACACCGCAATCGCCCTCAAGGCCGCAACAAGCGCGTTTATCGGGAACTTGGTGAACTTTTCAACCTCATAGAAGCTGCCCTCGAGCAAAAGAACCGCCTTTTCCTCACTCTCCTTGAGCCTCACTATTTGACTCATCAACCTTCCTTCCTTTATGGCATTAACCAGATCGAGCAGCGTTTTTCTTTCAACTATCACTCCCGGCGAGTTCTCACTTCCGGGAACGTAGTAGTCCCCGACCGGAAGCGAAACTACCTCCACTTCAATTCCTCTTTTCTCAAGGGCTTTCACTATCTTCTTTGCCTTTGCGTACTCGTTCTTGTCCACCCTCATATCCACCAATACTTTCAACCTCCCTTTCACCAAACCAATTCAATTTACCCGAGGCGAGCCGCTCCTTAATTTCTCCCATCAGGTACTCATACATCGCGGGAGAAACGTGATAGATGACGGCCAGCACCTCGGCAAGTCGATCGATCCCACCCAGAGCCTCGACCGCCTCCTCGAGTATGTCGGCGGGATCCGACCTCGGTATGAGCCTCCTCATGAACTCGCTCATGTCGACGTTCAACTTCTTCAACATCTTCTTTATAACTTCTACCTGCTCCGGGTACCATGCAAAACCCCACTTCCTAACTTTACGTCTTTCGGAAGATCCTTGCAACTTTTTCGACAAACCTCCTCACCAACACGCGCGATATCTCTTCCGAATTATCCACAACGACCCAACGCCCGAGAGATCCATACATCTTGCACAGTTCTTTTTCAGGAAGGTTCGTCCTAGTAAACACAGAAAACAGTTCAATGCCGCTAGATATCATCTTTCTCCTTTCCTCGGCAACCCAAGATCTGAGCTTCTTGTACGGTACCTCCTTTCCGGCGACACTATAGCACGGCTCGCCATCGGAAACGAGCACGACCATCTTGGCGCCCGACATTGCGTAGATTTCTTTCCTCGCAGCCATCAGAGCGATGTGTATCGGCGTCATGTAGTAGCTCGGATCGGCCCTCATGCCCGCAACTTCACTCGGTCTCGAGGCAACCACAATCTTGGTCTCGCCGGAGGAATTGCTTCCAAACTCCATGACGCGAACGGAAACACCCTTTACCATGCTAGCGGCCAGGCTCAAAACGGTCGAAACTCTCTTCGCTATTTCGTACGCTCCCCGCGAAGTCATGCTGCTGCTCATGTCGAACAGAATTATCATGCATGCCCTTCGTCTCTTGGTTGGCGCCTCAAATATTTCCGGTTCGTCCCTCATGTCCGTCGACCTCCAGTTCACGTAGGCCTGAAGATCCAGGGTGTCGCCCTCGACATCCAGCTCTCCCGCGTACTTCTCCCTCACAAATCTGAGCTTGGTGGCGATCCTCCTCGCGACCGTGTACAGCTGCGGAGGTATATACCCGCTCTCCTTCGGCTTGGTCCTCAATATCGTTCCGTACCTTCCCAGGAATTCATCCTCCGGGACATCAATGATTCGGTAGTACGGACCCCTGCCCGGCCTGGGCCTGGCTATTCTGCTCCTCAGCCAAGAAACCCTTTTTAGCGCCCTCTTCCTAGACTGCTTTCTCTGTTCTTCACTCAAGTCTTCGGGCGGCAGATCCCTTACATCCGAAATCATGATGTCGGGCTTGACATCCAACAACAGCTTTATGTCGTAATTCTCCAGCAGGAACTCAGACAGCTTCCACGCCTCGACAAGTGGCACGTCGACGTAGGTCTCCCTGACCCTCTTCATGGACTCGACCGCCCTCTCGTATACATTGGCGAAATCCCCATTATAAGGAATTTCTGCTCTCGCAGCAATGACAGCATCCAGAGGTGGGATAACAGTTCTGAGAACGCTTCTGTACTTAAGGTTCTTGAACCGCTTTTCGGACCCGCGGTATATCAAACACCACAAGCTCTCGACCCTCTCGTCCTCCAGGAGCTGCCAAATAAATAAGTACAATCCGCGCGCCGTATCGCGATCATTCCATTTCCTTGAAAACTCGTCCGCCCTAATCTCGGCGAGCTCAGTATTCGTCTCATAGGCGAAGTGCGCCAAGCAGTGCTCCAGCACCGTGTAGGCATCGAGCTCGTCGACGATCATTGGAGGCACACTGGTTTCCGGAATGAAAATAGTATCGTGGATTATCCTCGCCTGACGCTCGACGGTCACGAAACGAAGAAAAATGGGTCTCTCGAGGAGCTCCGAAAACGTCTCAACGGTCTTGTAAAACTTCGCCTTGTCCTTTATCAACGCCAATCACCTCAAACACTAACTCCGAAGATCGACTCTATCCTCTGTGAAACGAACTTCCTGTCTTCTTCGTTCTCATACTTCCACAAAATCGCATGCCGAAGCGCGGCAATTATCGCCTCGTTGTCGTTCATTCCCCCGGAGGCATAGGTTTCATACGCCCTCGCTGCCTGAACCAGATCCCTCGGACTGAGACCCATTGAAATCTGGTATCTCGCGGCGGCCGCCCTGGTTTCGTTTGCCAGCACAACCAGCTTCTCCGCCATCCACTCGTCTTTAACCCCGTACACCTTCAGTATTTCCAGCTCCTTTTCCCTGGACGGATACCCAAAATCGATGATGTAGAACCTGCTTCTCAGATCCGGGTTGAGCTCGCCCGTCTCGCCCCATATCGTCGGGTTCGTGGTGGCTCCGACCAGCAGCCTGGCTCCTTCCCTCAGCCTGAACACCTTTCCTATCTCGTCGACGTATACGTGAAACCTCCAGTCGAGCATCTGATTCAGCAGCTTCTGTATTCTCGGTGGACAAGCCGAGATCTCCTCCAGAACGAGCACCGCGGCTCCATAGGCGTTTGCAACCTCTATTGCCGTTGGCAGCACTCCCAGTGAGAAGTAAATCTTGTCCCCTATAGGCACGAATTTGCCAATCAAGTTCGATCTTCTAGTATCTTCCGCGAGATCGGCCTGAATTATCGGGCACTTTTTTCTTCGGGCGAACTCGGCGAAGCAGAGAGTTTTCCCAACGCCCGGAGGGCCCTCAAACAGAACCGGCATTATTTTTTCGTGCGTGCTCGCCTCGAAGTGATCCTCCAGCACCTCGAGCTCGTCGGCTATCTCGACATACGGCGGGATGTGCCTCGGAACGAAGTCTTCCGGATTGACTGGAATTATCGAGATCTCCAAGCCATCCGCCCCCGATAGATCCAGTATATCGGTGTCTTGCCCCTTCCCTTCCTCACATGTTGAGACTTGACTGGAATTACAAGTCCCTTGAGGTAAAGCACATCCAGAGCGTACTTAACGGGAAAAACCGAAACGCCGAGCTCCTTTGCGATTTCCTTCATCGTCGCCCCGCCCGGACCCCGCTTCTTCAAAACCTCCAAGATCTTCTCCTCAATGTTTGGATACTTCTTCGGCACCGACAAACCTCCTCTCGCATTTGTCGACATACTCAATTATCCTGTTCAGGTACTCCTTGATCCGCTTGGTGAGTTTTCTGACCTCTTTCGAATCACACAAAAGAACCCACTTCCTCAGAAGACCTATGCAGAACGGCAGCTCCGCTTCCAGAAGACCGATTACCGTGTGGAAGTCCCTATCCTCGGTGATGATCTGCGGCGTGCCCTTTATTACCATTTCGAGCGTAGCCTTGACCGATTCCTTCAGTTTGCGTTCGCAGTTCTTGCAGAGGCGCGTGTTGAGGGTCACAACAAAACGCTTGACGTCGTACA
>Ga0190363_1001365_pt1 | contig 14400 bp, 12 predicted proteins | sample 48721867_MG_FD_161272 | JGI IMG/M metagenome (GOLD analysis project Ga0190363, IMG submission 161272) | Hydrothermal vent microbial mat bacterial communities from Southern Trench, Guaymas Basin, Mexico - 4872-18-6-7_MG | ecosystem: Environmental > Aquatic > Marine > Hydrothermal vents >...
CTATCTTGGCGATTTTCTCTAAGGCCTCCGCTTGATTTATCGTGCGGGGAAAGCCGTCAAGTATGAAGCCTTCTTTACAGTCTGGCTTCTTCAGTCTCTCCTCGAGAAGCTTAATTATAATGTCGTCTGGAACGAGTACTCCCCTATCACTGTATTCTTTTATCTTCTTTCCAAGGTCAGTTTGCTTCTTTATTTCTTCTCGAACCATATCACCAGTAGATATGTGCGGGATTCCTAGAATTTTGGTCAGTCTAGAGGCATATGTGCCCTTTCCCGCGCCCGGTGGACCTAGTATTACTATTCTCATTCTCCAACCTCCTACTGGATAGGTTTAAACTTAAGAAGAATAGAATCTTTACATAAGATTTTGCTCACTTGTTTAAATCTTTTCCATCACTCAGTTATATTTTCGAGGAGCGCGTAGTATATTGGAGCAGACGGACAAGCCGCCAGTTAAGAACGCGAGAAAGTCGACAACGTTAAGGCATGGGTCAGGCCCAAGATCGTCGTCGAGATCAAATACTACGAGAGTAAGAACGGAATGTTCAGATTCCCTGATTTCCTACGAATAAGGACGGACAAGAGACCGGAAGAATGCAAGTCGTCAGTATGAACCTATTTTTCTATTGGATGATCAGGCATGATCTCTTACAGGAAGAGTTCTAGGCAGCAATATGCAGTTAAGAGGAGGAAGATTCTCTCGAAGGTTGAAGCCAAGATAAAGAAGGCAAGAAGTAAAACAAAGGCGGCTCCTATGATGCCTCTACCTAAACACCTGAAAAGGTGGCTGAATCTGAATCAGCTGCTGCGTCACTGAAGGCAGACGTAAAGCGATGTTTCAGCCTCGACGACATCAGCGGCAGGAAGAGCCACATCATAAAGGCGCGTCCAGGGCCTATTCGTCGTCTTCTCGATGAATCCGCCGAATTATGAGGGTGTGAATCCGCTTTTAGATACGATTCTGAACCGTACCGTCACGTTTGAGCCTGGCTTCCCACCTGTAAAGGATGAGTTAAAGATTGTGGCAAGCCAGCTGAGAAAGGCAGGGTTTAAGCCTTCAGAATTCTCTTTGGACAGGAATGGAAGGCCGAAGGGCAAGTATGCAGATGAGATAGTCGACTTCATCAAGATAGTCGATAACCTCAGAGGAACAGGGACATCGCAAATATCCTTGAGGACAGGAGGATCGAGGATCTCGGCACAAAGATGTGGCCGGGCTACAAGTCTGAGAGGCTCTTCAGCAACGCATACTTCTGAAGCCAAAAGATGAACGTAGGAGAGTTCTACAAGACCTACACTCTTCACCCAATCGTTAGAGAGTGAAACTGATAGTGTCAATGCACCGACGCGCTACACCTTCCTGTACTTCAAGATTACCCTCGATGAATTATTTAAAGTAATAATTACTATAAATACATTATAATTTTAATTACATAAAATATATAAATTCATTAAAACATTCTTACAATTCTAAGTTCACACAGCTCATTAAATAGATGGAGTTGAAAATTTGTATCATAAATATTTGCGTGTCGACCCGAAATTCAAGCGTAGATTGATGGGAACCCTTGGTGGAGACGCCATCAGGTTATGTTATCAATGTGGAGTATGTACGGCCATATGTCCTGCAACAGGTTTCATAAAGGCTTTCAGGCCTAACAGGATAATCGAGCTGGCAAAGCTTGGGATAAGAAGCCACGCACATAGTGAGGGTTTTTGGCTGTGTGCAGCGTGTAATACATGCGTGAAGAATTGCCCGCAAGGTGTGGATGTTGCGGGAATCATGCATGCATTAAAAACCCTTGCGATCAAGGAGGGAGAAAAACCTAAATTCTTAACCAACGGTTTTGAGGAGACTCTGAGGGAGGTTCCATTTCCCGTAGTTTACAGTTGGCTATGCCTTAATCCACGCTTAGATTCCTCTAAGCGCTGTGAATATGACGACTTTGTTTTAGAAGCTATACAAAAGATACTTGATAGACGTAGGGAAGTTAAGGCCTTACCTAAGACACATAAAGAAACGGTAGCTGTAATTGGTTCTGGTCCAGCAGGACTTACGGCAGCTTGGGAGCTAGTTAACGCGGGCTATCCGGTCACGGTTTTTGAGTCTCTACCCGAGCCTGGAGGAATGTTGAGAGTAGGGATACCAGACTATAGGCTGCCTAAAGAGATTTTAGATGAAGAGATCAGGTATATTAAGGGTCTCGGAGTAGAGATTAGAACCGACTCGACGGTTAACAAGGATAGATTCAACGAAATTCGTGAAGAATACGATGTGGTTTTCATCGCCACCGGCGCACACAAGGGCAGGAAACTCAACGTCGAAGGAGAAGACCTAGAAGGAGTCATCCACGCCCTGGATTTCATGCGTCAAGTCAACCTTGAAGGTAGGGCTAGAATCAGGGGGAAGGTCATCGTTATCGGTGGGGGAGGCGTAGCCGTAGACGCGGCTAGAACAGCCCTACGTTCCGGAGCGGAATCCGTCCAGCTAGTCTGCTTAGAATCTAGGGAAGAGATGCCGGCGCACGAATGGGAGGTGCGAGAGGCGCTCACGGAGGGGGTGACTCTCCACACTTCTTGGGGGACTAAAAGGATTCTGGGGGGCAGACGCGTATACGGAGTGGAGTTCGTTCGTTGCACGTCAGTTTTCGATGAGAAAGGGAGGTTCAACCCCTCGTTCGACGAGACGGAAACTAAAGTCCTTGAGGCAGACACAGTAATCTTAGCCATAGGTCAAACACCAGATCTATCCTTCATAGAGGATGAAATTGAGGTCGATAGAGGTGTGATCAAGGTTAACCCGATAACGATGGAGACTAGTCTGCCGGGAGTCTTCGCTGGTGGAGATGTGGTTTCAGGATCAGCCAGTGTAGTAGAAGCTATAGAGGCCGGAAAGATTGCGGCAACCTCGATCGACCGTTACCTGACAGGTAAATAAACGTTCAAGTTTGTGGTCGAAGCGGTGGGAAGACCTAGAAGGCCGTAAAGTTTATGAAGAATTACGTTCGAGAGATGTCTCTTGAATGGCTTGGTAAACCGCATTACTGCCCTGCATGCGACAGAAAACTAGTTCTGCTCGATACAGTTGGCACGTGGCGCATTTGAAAGATTTCTGCTTCAATATTCCCCTAATTTTCCTTCTAACTTAATGAGTTCGGAGAGACCCTTATCATCTTGACCTCGGATCACGGTAAGGGGATGGGCGAGAACGGGTTCTACGACCATCATTATATCGCTAAGGGGGTTTGAGGCTAAACGAGACTAGATGAGAATCAGGGGATGGATGGCGAGATCAGGATAAGGCCATAAAGTGTAAGCACGAGTGTGATCTTCCTTCCACGCTTAGGCATTTCCTTCCCGAGGAGGAGCTTCACAGGAGCTGTCAGCAATCTCTTTAAGCCCTCTGGTAGGGGTATCATGAAGGATACCCTTCCGCGATACTTTAGATATTCCTCACCGTGAATTTTAATAATTTGTTCTCTTCGTGTAGGGCGGATCCAACGACGGTTAGTGTAGAGATGAGGAACAATTAAAATTTCTATTGAGGCAAATAATGGCTGGAAGATTATTTCCTTTTGTAGCTTATCTGGGGTTGTCACGATCTAGGTATGACTTGGATCTGGTTCTATTTCCATACTTATTCCGGATATATTCTCTCGCCTTCCCTTCCGCTTTTATAAAATCCATCCTTAGACTCACCGAGAACCATTAAAGCCAAAGTACAATTTAAAATAGTCTCAACATTACATATTATTATCGACTTTTAGCATTTACGTGAGGTCTTTTTCTCGGATTCTTTCTACAGATCTAGTATGATGCTCAAAATGCCCTATTTAAGTTAAGATTAGATAATGAACAATAAAAATGGGGATATACACTTTTTTCTACACATATCATCCTTGATGTCCTCCCGCTCTTAAAGAACGCGGCATCCACATAAACCACCAGCTGAATCATCTTCTGTTTCTTTTACCACACAGACTCTATCTAACACTAGGCATTCTTATAATTCTGTGATGATTATTGCTCCATTAATTAGCAATAGTAGCCATAACCCCCTATACGCATACACTTTAAATGGCATATAAGCCTTGTTTCAAAGAAAACGGAAAAGATTTGCACCTTTTCGTTAAATTCTTTACATAAGATTTTCGAAAATTCTTAAGTATCTTAAGAGGCTATGCTGCCCTCTTTTTCTTCAGATATTTGTCAAGGATCAGAAAGACACAGTAGGGTCCACACATGTTACAGGACTTTACCTTAGCACTGAATTGCTGATAATCTTTTTTAACCTTCTCCGGGTCGAAGCTCATCTTGAACACGGATTCCCAGTCCAGATCTGCTCGAGCAATGCTTAACCTTCTATCCGCCTCTAAAGCTTTCTCTCCTAGCTTTATTATGTCGCCTGCATGAGCGGCTATCTTTGAGGCTATCAGTCCCTCCTTAACCTGCTCTGGGCTTGGAAGGCTTAGATGCTCAGCTGGAGTTAGGTAGCAGAGAAGGTCGGCACCCTCAGCGGCAGCTATAGCGGCGCCTATCGCCGCTGCTATATGATCGTATCCTACGGCGAGATCCGTTACTAGCGGTCCGAGCACATAGTATGGAGCTCCTTCAGTTAGAGATTTCATGAGCCTAATATCCGCTGGTATCTTATCCATCGGCATGTGTCCAGGGCCTTCAATCATAACTTGAACTCCTTTCTTTCTTGCGGTCTTGAGGAGATTCGCTGAGTTTATCAACTCGGATATCTGAAGGTCGTCATGTGCGTCAACTATCGCTCCTGGTCTTAAAGCATCTCCTAAGCTAATGGTGGCGTCATGCTCCGCAAACATCTCAAGTAGATAATCCCAGTTTTTATAGTAAGGATTCTCTTTTTCATTTTCAAGCATCCACGCCGCAAGCATCGCTCCTCCTCGACTTACAGTCGGCGCTACGCGGTTACTCTTGACCATCCTCCGTGCAAGCTGCCACGTGATTCCAGCATGAATCGTCATGAAGTCTACACCGTCTTTGAGCTGTCTTTCAATTACGTTGAAGAATAAATCCTCAGACGGGAGTCCGCCGTGCTTTTGTGCTCCTTCTATCCACACCTGATATGTCGGAACTGTTCCCAGTGGAAGAGGTTCTGAGGCTTTCATCAGCTCGGAGCGGATTTTGTCTAGATCTCCTCCGGTGCTCAGATCCATCAGTGTGTCTGCGCCGTATTTGACGGCGATACGTGCCTTTTCTTTTTCCATCTCCAAATCGCATACTGTCGCGCTTGTTCCTATGTTCACATTAACCTTCGTTGATAAGCCTTCTCCAATTCCGAAAATTCTTATATTGTCAACTCTGCGAAGGTTTCTAACAACTATTATTCTGCCATCGGCGAGTCTAGTTCTCAGCTTCTCTGGACTTATGTCTTCTTGCTTAGATATTGTCTTAAGTTCTTCTGGAACTGATCCGGATCGTGCTTCAAGCATGATTGTCTTAGTCACTTATGACGCACCCACTGAAGCGAATAATTAAAAGCGCGATTATTTAAGGGTATTCTCTCAACTCTCGACTAAGAGAACAGCTCCGCTCGGTTTAAATTTCCCCTTTATTGCATATCCGGTGAGTGCAGATAGCTTTTCAGCAAACTCTTCTATATCGCTCATATACGGCATGGCACTTCTAGGAAGTCTTCTCTGGCTCTCCCCAACCCACTCGTATGCTTTAACCTCCACGAAGTCCGGCTGAGCTCTCTCAACTATCTCTGCGTATCCTTCATGGTCTTTCATGTTATACCCCTTTATCATTGTTAGTCTCAAAACTCTTCGCGTGTCTAGACTTGGAAGCAGATCAATCGTTTTATTTAATCTCTCCCAAGCATCCTTAATAAGAGGTCTAGCAAGCCGAATGTAATCCTTCTTATTTGTTGCAAGAATACTGACGTACAGCTGGAATGGAAGGTTCTCCATACGTTCGAGAGCTTCAGGCATAGTTCCATTCGTCACGAGAAAGGTGATCATCCCCCTCTTTTTAGCTTCATCAACCATCTCAGAAATCATTGGATAAAGGGTCGGCTCTCCCGTTAGGCTCATGGTCATCATTGACGGGATCAATGCCTCCTCAAACTTTTTCTTGTCAACTCTCGGATTCCCCTTCCAGCCCGAAAGAAGAAGTTTTCTCTGCTTTATTGCTTCATCAATTATTTGTGCAGGTTCATCTAAATCCTTAACCTCTAATGGGAACTCCTTCCACACAAGACTAGGTCTATCTCCGGAATGAATCCTCCAGCAGTGGAGACAGTGGAGATTACATCCCAGGTATGGCGTCATCATCATGCATCTATGACTCTCAACTGGGGGATACCAGAGCTCCTTGTAGCAAACCCGATTATTCCGTAGACTTTCCTTAGTCCACTGACAGATCTTAACAGCACTGTGACGATGATTTCCCACTATCCGGTAGCCTTGACGATAAAGGATCTCCTGAAACTCTAATGACGAGCCAGCGTTTCTCTTCTCATTCACGGTTAATTAGCCTCTGAGACTCTAGCCAAAAGAAAAAGCTAAAATTTTTTATATAAAGAGTATGTTTCAGTCTTTGGCTTAACTTATCGTAGGGCGAGGAAGAGTAAAGATTTTAATGGATTAAAGTATAAATAATGTGCGTGAATTCTAATCCTTTCTAGGAGATGGTTTATTGTCAACTCTTGAGGAACGACGTATACGGTGTCCGAACTGTGGAAAAATGGTTCCAGCAATGAGGTATTGCATATACTGCGGAACCAAGCTTCCTCAAGCTCCTCCAACGGGTGCACGTGAAGTCTCATTTCCCTCATCTAAGCCTGCTCCTCCTTCAACTATAAGGGTTAGGCGACCCTTCTTTCCAGGTGCAAAAAGTGAGATTGAACAGTTGATGTCTGGAATCACGGTTCTCTATGAAAGAAAAAGTTCTTTATTGGATTTCTTTCAGTCTGGCGAGGTCTCTGAAAAAGTCTTTCTGAAACTTTACAAAGAGTATAGCGAGAAGCTTAATGAATACTTGAAAGCCCGTGCTGCCAAGATTGATGAGCTGAAAAGTTCTCTTGAAGAGAAGCGGAATGCCCTAAGTAATATTAAGATGCAGCTTGAAGAGCTTGAGGTTAGAACTAAGATTGGAGAGATAGACCCGGCTACCTATAGTAGACAAGCTGAGAAGCTCAGGATAGAGGAACGTGGCTTAAATGAGACTTTGAATTCACTTAATGCTGATATAAAAGCTCTGGAGAACATTCTAGGAGATAAGAAGCCCGGAGAAATATATGAGTTGGAAAGAAAGCTTAGGAAGGCCAAGTCAGCGCTGGAAAAGATGGGTGAGGAAGGTAAAGTAGCACAGGAAACACTTAAATTTGTAATTTCCGACGTTGAAAAAATGATTGGGCTTTTAGACTCTCTAATAAGAGATCGAAAGGAGAAAGAGAAGAAGCTGCGAGAGGAACTTGAGACCCTCCAAACAAGATATAAGTTAAGTGAACTCTCGATAGAGGAATATGAGAGAAGAAAACGTGAAATACAGTCCGAAATCGCTAAGATATGGGAGTAGCCTCTACAAGGCGTGAATGTTTTAGCTTCATCGAATCTCCTAAATATCTTTCTATAACCTAACGGAGAAGAGCAAACTAATGAGATTCAGGGATTTAGCGTATCTCTGCGAGCGTCTCGAAGCCACTACGAAACGTAATCTTATGATCAGCATGGTTGCTGATTTTCTCAGAAGACTTGATAAAGAAGAGATTGAACCAGCGATTTCAATGATGCTTGGTCGTCCCTTTCCTAAATGGGACCCAAGAAAATTGGATGTTAGCTGGGCGACGCTTAGCAGAGTGATCCAGCGTTTAACTGGCACAAGATGGAGTGATCTTTCAGCGGCTTTCAGAAATACTGGAGATTTAGGAGCAGCGGCAAAGATAATATTTGAGAATCGCAAGATGCAGCGGCAGACGACGCTATTTGAGAAACCTTTGTCGATTCTTGAGGTTAGAAATGTTCTAGAGGCTGTAGCCGAAGCCTCTGGACATGGGTCAAGGGAGCGAAAAGAGAGGCTAATCGAATCTCTTCTGGGAAGAGCTCTTCCTATAGAAGTTAAGTATCTCATAAAGATAATGGTAGGTGAGATGAGAACAGGACTACAAGAGGGATTAATGGAGGCAGCAGTCTCAAAAGCATTCTCTATTCCTCTCAAAAAAATTCAAGTGGCTTCAATGCTTACTGGAGATGTCGCGGAGACGGCGGCTTTATGTGCGAAGGAGGGGCCGGATAGTTTGCTGAAATTAAAATTCAAAATTTTCAGACCAGTTAAGCCTATGCTTGCTCAAATGGCTGAGGATCCTGAGGAGGCATTAAAGGAACATGGGGGAAAGACGGCGTTTGAATATAAGCTTGATGGAGCACGGATACAGATCCATAAATCCGGGGGGAAAGTTAGGATCTTTAGTCGTAGACTTACTGACGTCACCAAGAGCCTGCCGGATATCGTAGAGATCATTAGGCAAAGAGTCAAACCTGACGAAGCCATACTTGAGGGAGAAGTCATAGCCATTGGGAAGAGTGGAAATCCTCTTCCATTTCAGCATTTGATGCGCCGTTTCCGCAGAGTATACAGTATAGAAAGGATGATTGAGGAGATACCTGTTGAGCTTTATCTATTCGACATAATCTATATGAATGGAGAAAGCCTAATAAGCCTCCCTTATGTCGAGAGGAGAAGAAAACTAGAGGAAGCAGTAAGCGGTATATTCCTAACGAAACAGCTGATCACCAGCAACTCGAAGGAAGCTGAACATTTTCTTGAAGAGGCGATAAATGAGGGGCATGAGGGATTAATGGCCAAGAGACTGAATAGTCCATACATTCCTGGCATACGTGGAAAACATTGGCTAAAAGTTAAGAGAACCTTGGAGCCCCTCGACTTAGTGATCGTCGCGGCTGAGTATGGAACTGGAAGGAGGCATGAATGGCTTTCAGATTATTATCTGGCGGCTAGGGATGAAGAGACAGGTGAATTCTTAACAATTGGGAAGACGTTTAAGGGCTTGACTGACCGTGAAATAGAGGAGATGACTAAAAGGCTTAAGCAGATCGCTGTAGAGGAGAGGGGACACGTTGTAATAGTTAAACCGCAAATAGTCGTTGAAGTAGCATACAATGAGATACAGAAGAGTCCCAAATATAAGAGTGGAATGGCTCTTCGTTTTGCTCGTATCACTAGGATCAGGGATGATAAGGGTCCCGAAGAGGCGGACACGATTCAAAGAGTGAGGCAGATATATGAACAACAATTTCTGAGGAAATCTAAACTTTCATAAATCGATAATTTTATGTGCTAAGGTAAAACTCTTTAGGCATCTTAAAAGCATTTTTATAGTTGTGAGTTAACATGTCGGATAAGGCTTCTATAATTGCGGAGGCTCTGATTCGTTCTGAGGCTTTGAAATTTGGAAAGTTTAAGCTGAAGTCGGGGATTGTAAGCCCATACTATATTGATCTTTCATGGCTTCTTTCGTCACCTGAGAGCTTCGCCGCCGTTGTGAATCTAGCAGCTCGGGAGATCGAAAAGATATCATCGGAAAGAAAAGTTAATAAGCTGGCTTCAATAGAGCTGAAAGGTGCATTGCTACTGCCTACAATCGCCCATATGCTGAGAATGCCATGCATAATAGTAAGGAAAGAATCAAAATCATACGGAATTACTGGGCGAATAGCCGGAGGCGTGATTAAGCCTGGAGACCGTTTCATCTTCTTCGATGATGTAATTACGAAGGGAGAGTCAAAGATTGAAGGAATAAAGCCTATAGAGGAAGCTGGAGGAAAAATCGAAAGTATTTTTGTAGTGGTTGATAGAGAGCAGGGAGGAAAAGAAGAGCTTGAGAGGCGTGGGTACAACCTTATATCTCTAACTACGATCTCCGAAATAATCAGTAGCCTCCTGAAGACAGGAAAGATAAAATCCAACAAAGCTAAGCAGATCCTTGAATACGTAAAGAAGCAATGATGCCATTTTAGTGCTATCCTGATAGCTTCTTCTACATTATTAATCTTCCACTATTGCGAGGAGATTCTTTTTCCATAGGGTCATGGCAAAGTAAATCCTAAATAGGTGATTCGCGAATAGGTTGCCAACAAAGATTTTCGAATGAGGGACGGCGCGGATGAAAGGAAGTGACGATGATGACCAACGGCTTCAACGAAGCGTATTCACAAACTTTCAAGCGCGAACTTTCGATGCCGACCAATACAATGAACCGATTCATTGAGACTCTTAAACAATCATTTCTCGCTTTCTCATTTGATCTGGGCGGGCTTTTAGCTGGTTCGATTCTGTTTTTCTTCATAAATGTTTCCTCGTTTGCTCCTTGGGTTATCATAATTTATCCCTGCATCATTAGCATGCGTGGTGTAATAGGCGGATTCTTTAGCGGTAGGTTGTCGACTTCTCTTCATTTAGGAACAGTCAAGCCATCGTTTCTGAATAATACAAGGACATTCCTACTTTTAGTATGCTCAACGGTCATACTGACTATTGAGAGCAGCTTAATGATGGGGGCTCTGGCCTGCTTTGTGAATATCTCCTTATGGGGGACACATCTGACAGAGTCCTTAAACATTTTCTCGGCAATATTGACTACGATGGGTCTTTCCCTACTTTTCGTCTCTCCTGTAACTGTCGGAATCTCAATCTTATCATTCAAGCGTGGATTGGATCCAGATATAATTGTTTATCCAGTCATGTCCACGCTCGGAGATATTCTCGTCACCTTATGTTTCGTCTCCTCCCTTAGGCTTCTATTTTCAGGCTTTTTAGGCTCATTATCGGCATGGCTTTTCGACATTGCTCTAATACTCATCGCTGTGCTTCTCCTAGCAAAGTATAGAAGAACTGAGCATCTCTCTCGAACATTGAAAGAGTTCTCATTGACGTTATTGATCGTAACATTAATCGTGAACCTAACGGGAAATCTTCTCGGAAAGATTAGTCAAATAATAGGGAAAAAGCCTGAAATCTACATACTTTATCCCGCATTAATAGATACTATAGGAGATGTAGGTTCGGTTGTTGGATCGACAACGACGACCAAGCTCGCTTTGGGCACGGTAGGCTCATCCTTTAAGGATATTAGAAAAAGCCTTCCCGAGATTGGTGGGGCTTGCCTATCCTCTGCGGCTTGGTTCCTATTGTTCTCTATAATCTCGCTTTACTTGACACATAAACCAGTTGTGTTAAACAATCTTATCACGTTATCTCTTCTCCTTCTTACTCTAAGCGTTTTAGCAGCTCCCGTGATTTCGGTGATTTCGTATATCTTAGCCATCATCACGTTCAAGAACGGGCTTGACCCGGATAACTTTGTGATTCCATGCGAAAGCTCACTTTCAGACAGCATAACAACTGCATTTCTACTGCTGATTATCTGTCTATTCAGATATTAATCTCTCCGCAGATACAAGATATTTTAAAGGGCGCGGCGAAATCTCTAGAAGGTTCAATGCTTAGGAGAGATCTTAAAGTGACTGAATATCTCTATGTTGTCGATGAAGATGATAACGTGATCGGAAAGGCTAGTAGGGAGGAATGTCATTCTGAATCTAAACCGATACATCGTTCGGTCTACATATTCCTAGTAAATAGTAAGGGCGAGATATTCATTCAGAAACGTTCTTTAAAAAAGGATCTCTATCCGGGTTTTTATACAGCCTCAGCAACTGGTCATGTCGACTACGGAGAAGAATATGATGAGGCTGCCCGCAGAGAGTTGGAGGAGGAACTAGGCGTCACCGCATCATTGCACAGACTGGGGAAGGTTAAAAGCTTCTCAAGGGAGGAACGTGAAATCTCGATGATTTACTACTGTAGATATGATGGTAAGATGAATCTTAACAGGGAAGAAGTGTCTGACGGATTATTCATGACTCTAAATGATATTAGGAAGAGTCTTAAGACAGGAGACAAAAAGTTCTCGCATGGTTTCAAGGTCGCTTTTGAAGAATTCTCGAAACGCTTTGAAGAGATTTTCAAAGGGAGATAAAATATAGGTCAGTTGTATCGGATTTTTCATCGAAGCTACTTAATAGCGCCTAGAACCAAGGCTAATAGAGCCATTCGAACAACAACTCCATTTTTGGTTTGTTCAAAGTATTTTGCAAATGAGGTTGAATCCACTTCCACAGATATCTCATCAACTCTCGGAAGCGGATGTAAAACTATGAGGTCGTCCTTTGCTTTTTTCAGCACATTCAAGTCGATCACATAGCTTCCCCTTACTTTCTCATACTCTCCAAGATCGGGGAACCTCTCCTTCTGTATGCGGGTTACATAAAGTACGTCTGCGTCTGGAAGAATCTCCATCAAGTCTGTATGCTCCGTAACCTTAATGCGGTCCCTAATATCCTCTATCACTTCTCTTCTCATCTTTAGGAGATCCGGCGAGACTAGGTGGAGATCTACATCGTAAAGCGAGAGAGCATACGCGAGAGAGTGAACCGTTCTCCCATATCTAAGGTCACCCATCAAAATTATGCTTAAACCATCTATCCTGCCTTTATACTTGAGAATGGTATAAAGATCTAGAAGCGCCTGCGTAGGATGCTCCTCAGCTCCTGAACCCGCATTTATAACTGGAACCTTGGCATATTCAGCTGCAAGTCTAGCTGCTCCTTCAAGTGGATGTCTCAGAACTATTACATCAGAGTAATTCTCAACAACTCTGACGGTGTCGGCTAGAGATTCTCCTTTCCAAACAGATGAGACCCCTGGTTCAGCGAATCCTATTACATTACCACCAAGCTTATACATGGCGGTTTGGAAACTAAGCATAGTCCTCGTGCTCGGCTCAAAGAAGAGTTCTGCTAGAACTTTACCGCGGAGCATATCTGAGCCTTTCTCAGCAAGAGGTTCCATCGAACGGGAGACTTCAAGTATATAATCAATTTCTTCGCGGGTGAAACCCCTTATTGAGACTATATCCCTATTAGTAAAATCGTACCTTCTCTTCATTGAGACGCTTCACCCTTTGAAGCAATATGTGAAATAAGATTTAAGCCTTAACTTCTCTTCTTAGAATAAGGTTTGAAGAGAATAATCTTTTATTTGTTTCTCACAGATACGTATAGAATGGTTGATGTGTATGTCTAAGAAGACGCTTAGAGTTTCTAAGATCAAAGATGGAACGGTCATAGATCATATCACTAGAGGACGTGCATTAGATGTGATCAAAATTCTCGGGATAGATGGCCGCTCGGGAGGAGTTGTAACTATAGCCATGAACGTGCCGAGCAAGAAGCTCGGAGTTAAAGATATGGTGAAGATTGAAGGGCGTGAATTGAATCCTGAAGAAGTCGATAAGATAGCCCTGATATCTCCTAGGGCTACGATAAACATAATCAGAAATTATAGAGTTGTAGAGAAACAGAAAGTTAAGCTTCCGTCGATAGTTCAGGGAATCATCAAATGTATAAAGCCTTCATGCATCTCAAATAGTAAAAAAGAGCCTGTTAAGCCAAAATTTTACGTTGTGAGTGAGAATCCATTGAGGCTTAGATGTCACTACTGCAACAGTATACTTGAGGAAGAAGATATACTGAAGCAGTTTTAATGTTGCTTTGCCTAACCAATAGTGATTAGGGTTGGGAAGATCTTTCTTTTTAACCGGGAGACCGGGAATCGGTAAGACGACTGTTCTGCTAAGAATTGTTAAGATCCTAAAGGAAAAAGGGCTTAAGGTTGGAGGAATAATCAGTCGAGAAATCAGAAGAGGTAATTCACGCGTAGGCTTCAAGCTAATAGATCTAGAGAGCGGGAGAGAAGGATGGCTTGCTCATGTGAAGCAGCCGAATGGCCCAAGAGTGGGCAAGTATAGAGTATGTATGAAGGATCTAGAGTCGATAGGTGTCAAGGCCATTCTTAAGGCAGTTAAGGAAGCAGATATCATCGTAATAGATGAGGTAGGCCCCATGGAGATGTTCTCAGAATGCTTCAAAAAAGCGGTTGCTGAAGCATTAAATAGTGAAAAAATCGTTCTTGGAACGGTGCACTATAGAATTAAAGACTCGTTTATTGCAAAGATTAAAGCTAAAAGAGACATTGAAGTGATTGAAGTAACGATTAAGAACAGAGAGATTCTCCCAGAGAATATAGTGCGTAAAGTCTCAGAGGATTTGCGTGAACATGCTAGAGTCGCGCGAAAAGACACGAGTGACCTCTAAACCTTGATCTTCCTGCATGAACGTAAAAAGGCTTGCGTCTTAGAGTTGGAGAGTTCGTATTATGCTCATAGCTGGAGTTGATGACGCAGGAAGGGGAGCAGTTATAGGCCCCCTCATAATAGCAGGGATAATCGTTGACGAAGAAGCCTTGAAGAAGATTGAAGCCTTAGGAGTCAGAGACTCAAAGATGCTT
>Ga0190363_1001366_pt1 | contig 14398 bp, 13 predicted proteins | sample 48721867_MG_FD_161272 | JGI IMG/M metagenome (GOLD analysis project Ga0190363, IMG submission 161272) | Hydrothermal vent microbial mat bacterial communities from Southern Trench, Guaymas Basin, Mexico - 4872-18-6-7_MG | ecosystem: Environmental > Aquatic > Marine > Hydrothermal vents >...
GGTTAAGAAAGCCAGAAGGGAGGATCTACTTCAAATTCTTAGAAATAAATGGGCTAATGCATGGCTTAAAAATAAGCTTCCAATACTGCCTGTAGAGTGCCCTAAGTGCGGCTTTAATGCTTTAATGCCCGACCTTTCATGTCTTGTCTGCAGTGCAAATGTAAGTGAAAAAGAGGTAAAAGAAAGAATGAACTTTAAAGAAGTTTTCATAGAATTTATTAATTCGCTAACGTGCGAACAGCTCAGTGATCTCGTGAGATACGATTATGTACTCGTTAATGGATTGGGGTTAAAGCACCCTAAGGAGAAAAGAGCTCCCATTGATGTTGAGATATATTTAAGTAGGGTTGAGAGAGAGATCGTTAGGAAGAAGTATTTAAGTAAATGTACTGGTGATGTAGGAAAATGAAAATTATAAAGAGTATAGAGGAAGCAAGAAAGTTTGTATATACAAATGATATTGCTGTCCTTGCGTACTTAGACCTGAGCACAGAATTAGGAAAGCTTATGTATTCTGTGCTTAAGAGGCTTGAGTCTGTGTCAAGAGGTATTTTAGCGTATGCTGTATTAGACGTATCTATGACAGACGGTGAGAGGCCTGTAATAACAGCATTTATTAAGGGCAGGCAGGTCTTCGAGCAGAGCGATTGTTTCGGCAACTTTAAGAAGGACTACCAAGCTCTTAGGATAGGGCTTCGTGAAACTCTTTCTTCATGGGGCATAAATCCGCCATTTTAAGATAAGCAAGGCGGTGAAGATTAAGATTAAAAATACCTATGCATTAGTTATTATACTTCTAGCTTATCTAGTGTATCCTCCTTCAAAAGCATGCGAAGCTTCAATATAAACTCCTGAAATAATTCCTCAGTTAGGCCTTCTGAAAGTATGCCCAGTAACTCAAGAACATAAGGGTTAAGGAGGTTAGGCCCCTCTACAAGTGCAACACGCAATCTCTCATAGTACTTACTCAAGTATTTAGGGTTCACCTTACCTCCATACCATAATAATGCTCCTGTTCCTGCCAGAAGAGTTATTAGTAAATTGCCCTTATCGATATCTCCCTTATTCTCCACTATTTCGCTATATGCCTGAATTACTTCGTTTAATAGCGGTAACTTAATCTCATCTTCTGAATTCACGTGGCATCCCTAGTTAAAACCATACCACATTAAGGTAATTTATACTTAATCTAAATTCTGACCAATATTAGTGCTTTCTACATGACCCTGTAGATGTAGAAAAAGCTTATATAGAGGTGTCCTTACTAGAACTAATGGGGTTAGGACCATGACAGCCTTATATGGTGTTCCTGTTGTGATTCTAAAGGAAGGTACTACTAGAACCCATGGAAGAGAGGCACTGCGAAACAATATAATTGCTGCCAGAGCACTTGCTGAAGTACTAAAAACTAGCTTAGGTCCTAGAGGTTTAGATAAGATGTTAGTTGATAGCTTTGGTGACATAACTGTTACCAATGATGGCGCTGCAATAGTTAAGGAAATGGAAGTACAGCATCCGGCAGCTAAACTGCTTGTTGAGTCAGCTAAGGCTGTTGATGCTGAAGTCGGTGATGGTACCACGTCAGTCGTAGTCTTAGCTGGCGAGTTACTTGCTAAAGCAGAGAACTTGCTTGATCAGAACATACACCCAACAATAATAATAGAAGGATACAAGAAAGCAATGAATAAAGCACTTCAAATACTCGACGAGATCAGTGTGAAGATTGACGTTTCTGATATTGACACCCCTGAAGGGCTTGAGCGTGCTAGACCTCACTTAAGGAGGATAGCTTATTCAACTCTCTCAAGTAAGTACTTAGCGACTCCCGACTTATTAAATAAGTTCATTGATATAGCAATAGACGCTGTAGTTAAGGTTGCTGAGAAGAGACCAAATGGTGCCTACAGGGTCAGACTAGATAATGTTAAGATTGAGAAGAAAAAGGGAGCCTCACTTGCCGAGACACAGCTAGTTGATGGAATTGTGCTTGATAAGGAGGTTGTCCATCCAGGAATGCCCAGAAGGGTTACTGAGGCTAAGATAGCATTAATTGATGCTCCATTAGAGATAGAGAAGCCTGACATAACGGCAAAGATTAACATAACATCACCTGAGCAAATTAGGATGTTCTTGGATGAAGAAACGAGAATGCTAAAGGACATGGTTGAGAAGATTGCTTCTGTTGGTGCTAATGTTGTGATTTGTCAGAAGGGTATTGATGATGTTGCTCAGCACTACCTAGCAAAGAAAGGAATACTAGCAGTAAGAAGAGTAAAAAGATCAGACATGGAGAAACTAGAGCGATCAACGAAGGGCAGAATCATAACAAGTATTAGGGACTTAACACCAAATGACCTAGGCTACGCTAAGTTAGTCGAAGAAAGAAGGGTAGGAAATGACAAAATGGTGTTCATTGAGGGCTGCAAGAACCCGAAGGCAGTAACTGTACTTGTTCGCGGAGCAAGCGACATGATAGTTGATGATGCAGAAAGAAGCATTAATGACGCACTACATGCTCTTAGGAATGTATTGAGAGATCCTAAGGTGGTTCCGGGTGGCGGTGCTGTTGAGATAGAGTTGGCACTTAGATTAAGAAAATATGCAGAATCTGTTGGCGGCAAGGAGCAGCTTGCAATACAGGCATTTGCTGATGCGCTAGAGGAAATAGCTACAATCCTGGCTCAAACAGCAGGACTTGATCCACTACAAGCAATAATGGATCTAAGAAAACTGCATAGTGAGGGCAAAGCAAATGCGGGTATAGACGTATTAAATGGAAAGATAATTGACGATATGGTAAAGCTAAATGTAATAGATCCTGTCATAGTTAAGAAACAAATAGTAAAGGCAGCTACCGAATCAGCAGCAGCCATACTAAAGGTTGATGACATCATTGCCGCATCGCCATTAAAGAAGGAAAAGAAAGAAAAAGGTGGTGGCGAAGAAAGTAAGTTCGAATTTGACTAAAATTTTTAAATGGAGAATAGCACTAAACACCTTTAATTTGATAACGCTAATAATACAATAATTAATAGTATATTTTTAATAATGAAATAAAAACATATAATCCCTGCACTAAACTTACTGGGATAGTGATCGAATTATGAAGGAATCAGAAATAATATCATTTATTAAGAAGTTACCAGTCAGGGTAGGACCTCCCAGACTTACAAGATATGAAAAAGCAAGAATTATTGCTGCACGGGCACTTCAATTGTCGCTAGGTGCATTACCGCTAATTGATATTAGTAACTTACCTAGAGACCCTACTGAAATAGCTAAAGAGGAGCTTAGGAGAGGCGTGCTACCAATAACTTTAGTGAGAATAAAGCCTAGTGGTGAGAAGGAGCTAATACCTGTTAATAAGTTACTAGAGTTAGAGAAGAAATTATTTGGTAGAATAGAAATTTAATGTTTTAATAAAATCCCAAACAAAGCGTATGCTTCGCTAAGTTGTATAATACGTTGCAGTGCTAAGGGAGAGTGACATTGACAGTTCAAGAGATTATTGATAGATACTTCAAGTCCATTATCGTTAACGATAACCAGAACTTTTGCGAGTTTATTGTTGAACCTAAAAACAATTTAACCATTGAAGAAGCTTTTGAGAGACTTTACGTAGAACTTGTAGGTCGGCACAATTATGCAATTATTTTGTTTAAGGACAACGACAATTACGTTTTGAGAGTATCTAAGAAAGAGATGAAGCCTTCTTCGCGTAGGCGTCGCATCATTATTATAATGCTTTTTATGGCGACAATCGTCTCTGTGGCTTATGCTGGCCACTTAACTACACAGTACTTTAATTTTGCAGTATCTAGCATAGGTTTGAGTAATCTTAAGCTAAGTAGTTCTCTGGGCATATTGTTTTTTACACTAGCTGTAATAGCTCCCATAATAACTCATGAACTTAGTCATTACTATGCGGCTAAGAAATTTATGACGCCTGTTACCCCACCAGCACTAATTCCTGCTCCTTTAATTTCACCTCTAGGAACGTTTGGTGCTATTATTGGCATGAGACACTTACCTAAATCACTGAAGGACTTAATTAGGATCGGTCTTGCCGGACCATTGGCAGGTACTATTGCTTCATACATATTATTTACTGTAATGTATATATTATCACCTACAGTAAGTTATAGTGCTGTTGCTAAAGCTGTAAGCGAAGGTCTTTTACAGGAGCTTCGAATTCTTCCACTTGGATCAGCACTCATTATGAGGTTTATTGATACTTTAAGATGGGGCGGAGAAGGAGTGAATTCAGTAATTTTGAATCCACCCGCGCTTGCAGCACTATTCATAATTTTAATTCATTTTATAAACTTACTTCCCTTAGGTCATTTAGATGGCGGTCATGTATTTAGGGGGCTAACTAACACATATATGCACAGGCTCACAGGACTGATTACGCTGGCGACCGCACTAATAATCGCGATATTTGTTCCTAATTTACTATGGCTAGGAATATTTGTTATGCTTGCATTTTTAATTACGGGACTGCGTGAGCATCCGGGAGCAGCGAATTTAGAATCTATGCTGCCACGGACGGAAAAACTAAAGTATTTCACAATTTATGTTATACTACTACTAATTACGGCACCGATCATCATTTAATGATGGCTACTCTTCATAGGGATCTAGGTGGTTGAACATATGAGTAAGTGGGGAAGAACTAGAAATTATAGATTGCCGTCTCTAAAGCAAGGATACGTACTTGTAATAGCTGAGAAGACTAGGGCAGCATCCAGGATTGCTCAAGCGCTAGGCTTAAGGTTTGGAGGTAAGGTATATGGTGTTCCATTTTGGGAAGGACGCTTCAATGGCAGATACTACGTCGTTGCACCTGCTGCAGGACACCTGTTTTCATTAAAAACTAATGATAGAAGCTATCCCGTATTCTCATATGAGTGGGTGCCAAGGTGGTTAACGGAGAAAAATGCCGGATACACGAAGAAGTACTATATGGCGATTCAGGCATTAGCAAAATCAGCTGCTTTATTTGTTAACGCCTGCGACTTTGACATTGAAGGTTCCGTAATAGGGTATCTAATAATAAAGATGCTCGGTGACGTTAGAAAAGCGTCAAGGGTGAAGTTTTCATCTTTAACTATTGAAGAATTGAGGGAGGCTTTTAGAAGTCGTCTCCCAGGCCTTGACTGGGACATGATTGAGGCTGGCCTATGTAGGCACGAGCTTGACTGGATATGGGGGATAAATGTTAGCAGAGCCTTAATGGATATATACAAGTTACTTGAAGGAAAAAAACTAACGTTGAGCGCTGGTAGAGTTCAGAGTCCCACACTCTTAGAGGTGCTAAAGCGGTATGTTGAGCGTGAAACTTTCGTACCTTCGGTGTTCTTTAACATAGCACTCTACATTGAGATTAATGGCAAGACCTACAAGCTCCAACAGGCATCACCGCCTCTCAAGAGGCATGAAGAGGCCAAAAACATTGCCAGCATGCTGAGGGAGACAGGATTCATAGAGGTTGCTGATGCTGAGCAATTCGTAAAGAAACTTAATCCTCCTCCACCATTCAATCTGCCAGATCTTCAAGTAGAGGCATCGAGAATTTTAGGGTTATCTCCGTCAATGACTCTTAAATTAGCCGAGGACCTTTACCTTGACTCCTTAATTAGCTATCCTAGGACGAACTCGCAGAAATTACCGCCTACATTAAATAATAGGAAGATAATTGAAAATCTCGGTAAGTTACTCTGTTATAGAAGTTATGCTAGTGAGTTAATAAGTAGAGGAATACTCAGACCTGTCATGGGCACTAAGGACGACCCTGCTCATCCTGCTATATATCCTACTGGCTACCTACCTACACGAGAATTAAAAGGTAGGAAGGGACAATTATACGATCTTATTGTGAGAAGGTACCTTGCGTGCTTTTATAACCCAGCATTAATTAGGAGTGTGTCATATAAGTTCAGATTTAAGTCTCTTACATTCGTTCTTAATGGTCAGAGGGTAATTAGGGGCGAGTGGCTTCGTGTGTATCCATACACAACTGTTAATGAAGTGAATGTGCCGTACCTTCGAAAAGGTGATAAAGTCCGCATAGCTAAAGTGAGAATAATTAAGGCATACTCTAAGCCGCCGTCACACTACTCAAAAACAGCATTACTTAAGTGGATGGAGAGTGTTGGCATAGGTACGGAGGCTACCAGGGCTGATATAATAGAGACATTGTTTAGGAGAGGGTATTTAAAGAAGAGCGGGAAGGCTGCTGTGATTACTGAACTAGGTATACTTGTAGCAAAAATCCTCTCTAGACTTTTCTCTGAATTAACAAGTATTAATTTAACACGTGAGTTTGAGCAGGCACTCGAATTAGTAAGGCTTAGGAAAACTTCACGTCTCGAGGTAGTCAATAAGGCTAAAGAGGTTCTTGAACCTAGGCTCATAATGGTGAAAAATATAGTAATGAGTAAAGACCAGGATAAATTAAGGAAGCTTATAGAGGGTGATGAGGTAGAACTAAAATGCTTAATTTGCGGAAGAACATGTGCTTATAATCTTGCAATAGGTAGTAATACATGTTTTTGTGAATTTCATGCCCTAGCTTATGAGCGCATACTTAAGAAGTATAGTGAGTGGCGTGAAGCAATAGGCATGAACTTTCTTGATTACTTAAATGAGTTACTTAGAATCAAGTTGTCCGGGAAGTTTGTTAAGGAAGTAGCTAGAGCCATCATTACTAGAACTGAATTATTAAGGAACATTAGGGATTTTGCTTAGTACATACTTAATGCTAAGTGAAAGATAGCCTAGTACTGGTATTTTTATAATTAATCCATTTACTTTTAGAACCCTACCAATGACTTGATCTGCCCTTATAGGTGGGTCGGGAAAGACATTATTATCACCCTTAGTTACTATAATAATGTAATCAGACTTATTACGTATACCAATCACTCTATGAATTACCAGCGAGCCATCATTTTTTTCATAAACTATTATGTCATTTAAGCTAAGATCATTTATTTTAACTTTATGAACGATAACTATATCACCTGTCTGCAATAGGGGTTCCATGGATCTACCTTCAACAACAGCTAAAAATACTTGGTTAGTAAGAGTGAGGACTATAAGTACTAATATACTCACAAAAATTACTATATTACTGTATACGGCAAGCTTCTTATAATTCATCCTCAATTATCTCCGAAAGATCGATTTCTATGATAGTACCTCCCTTAGATTGCTCCTTTCTCTCCTCCTTTTTCCTCTTCCTCCTTCTCTTGGCTTTTCCAGTCTGGAATTCCACCTCACCCTCAGGACCAACCTTCATTACTGATACTCTTCCCCGCCAACTATATCCGCAGGATGGACACTTAAAAGACCCCATTACAGTAATGGTTATTCTGCCCTCAACGTCAGGTAGAGGTGAAACCAGTTGCCACGTTTTAGATGGCTGTACGTCAGTTCTACACATGGGGCACTTAACCATTATTAGACACCTGTTACATATTGGTGTTAAAAGCGAATAATAATTTTACTTAACTTCATCAGAAACCTTGCCCTTAATCATCTTTAATCATCGCTTTTAACCTTCATCATCACTAACATCTTATGTATCTGCTGTTTTATAAATTACTCATATTTCGAGTATGTGCATGGGGTAGTGTATGGGTCTTGAAGCACTTCAGCCGATATTGACCTGGTTCAGCAATATTAATGGCGGTGGTGTAGCATCATGGTTAGCGGTAGCTGGAATTGCAATTATAGCAGCTGTGGCCCTCGGTTACATAGCCTACGGCTTGGTGAAATTTGCAAAATTAGTAATTAATATGAGAGTTAAGGAGTTTTCACTGCTTCTTTTAGCGGTGGGTGCTGTATTTGTAGGATTAGCAATACTACTACCCTAAAAAGCGTTTTTACCGGAATACATCGCTTCCTCACCCAAATAATCCTCTATTCTTAGTAATTCATTATACTTAGCAGTTCTTTCTGATCTAGCGGGTGCTCCAGTCTTAATTAACCCTGTTTCAAAGCCTACCGCTATATGAGCTATGGTGACATCTTCGCTGTCACCGCTTCTGTGACTTATTATTGCTTTGCAATTGTTTTTGAGTAATATATTTATGCTATCTTCAGCTTCACTAAATGTCCCAACTTGATTTACTTTAATGATAGCACCATCTATGACCCCCTCAGTAATTAAATCCTTAATTTTAGAAGAACGTGTTACAGTTAGGTCATCGCCTATTATTAGTACATTACCCTTGACATCGTTCCTCAGCATTTTAAAGTACTGGGGATGATCCTCTGAGAAGGGATCCTCAATTAACTTAATCGGGTACTCATTAAATATGTCGATGTAGTAATCAATGAGTTCTAATGGTTCTAGGCTTTTCTCATCAATTATGTACTTACCCTTACTGGGGTCGTAAAAATGAGATGCTGCAGCATCTAGTGCAAAGTAAATGTCAGACTCGGGTTCGTAACCGGCAGTATTTACTGCTTTATAGAGAATTTGGAGGGCATCTTTTGTCACGGTTATTGGTGGTGCAAAACCACCTTCATCTCCAACATTTATGGCGGTGGCTCCATACGTGGACTTGAGCAGGTTCTTAAGGGATTTATATACTTCAACAGCTATTCTTACAGCATCCTTAAACGTATCAGCTGCAACAGGTGCTATCATGAATTCTTGAATACTTAATTTATTTCCTGCGTGCGCACCACCGTTTATTACGTTCATTAAAGGTACAGGTAATGTTCTTACCCTACTACCGCCTATAAATTGAAATAGAGGTAACCCAGCTGTATCAGCAGCGGCATTAATTACAGCTAGTGATGTAGCGGTACATGCATTACCGCCCAATTTTGCTTTATTTTGTGTGCCATCTAGTTCTATTATTTTTTTGTCGACTTCACGGTATCTGAACGAACTCATACCTACAATTGCTGGTGCTATGTACTTATTCACTATATTTACAGCTTTACTAACTCCTCTACCTCCATAAGTACTACCTCCATCGCGTAGGTCTATAGCTTCAAAGCGCCCCCTTGATGCACCTGCAGGAGCTATTGCACGACCTACTCCACCGGCTTCAGTAATTACAGTAACTTCTATTGTTGGATCACCGCGAGAATCAAGTACCTGAATTGCCTTAACATACCTTATAGTAAATTCATCCGGCTCTTCCACCTAAATCACCTTAACTTATTAAAGTATAAGTAAATGGGGTAATTAAGAATATTGACTTTGGTAAACTCTTTCCTCAATCTAAGGCATTATATGATGTTAATGAAGGAAAGATTTGGTTAAGCTATGGATATTACTACTGGTATTGGGTATAGGCTTTTTAAGTTTAGTGTGGTCAGAGACTTTTATTGCGGTGTGGTGTATGGTCATTACTATAGATCAGATTGAAAAATACTTGGGGCAAAACGCAAAGGATGAGTATGGTAGGGTTGTAGGTAAGCTCTTAACAGCATATACGCAAGTTACTGGTGAAGTTGAGTCAGTGGACATAGCTATCAGTGAAACAACATTTGAGAAAATTGATGCGAGTAGAATTAAATTGACACCTGACGGTGTTGTTATCGTTCCTCAATGGAAGGTAAAAGCTCTTGATGTAGAGAATAGACTGGACAGAGTTAGGAGAAGGATAAGGTCTATTGAGGAGCTATATAGAAAAGGAATGATACCTACTCACGCTTATGAAGAAATGAAGAGAAGTTTAGAGGCTCAGTTTAGGGTGCTAAAAGATGAAGTAAAGAAAGTTAAGGAAATGCTTAGAAGAAAGATAAATGATCTAGAAGATCAAATTATACGCCTAGAGAAGGACATGGCAAACCTGATGATGTTGTACATGAGCAACGAAGTAGGTGAGTCAGCTTATAAGACAGCTATGGAATTCTTAAGGTCAGCCAAAGCAAGGCATGCTGATGAGAAGAAGGATGTCGAGAGACACATCGAGAGAATAACTAAGTTGGAGTCTGAGGCATCTGAAGCAAGACTAATTGAGGAGACGGAAAAGAAGGTCTCAACTAGCCAACTGACTCAGCAAGGTAGCCCTATTCAAGTACAAATAATAGAGACTTAAGTGGGGGTAGATTGAGCAAGCAAGGGTGGGCCTGTTGCCGTCAGTATTTGCGGGTGAATCACGAGGTGGTTTTTCCTGGTTTCTTAAAATATTCAATATTGGCAGTAGAAGAAAACTAAGTAAAAGCAGAGCTATAGTTACTCTAATAGCACGGTTGGAGGCGGCTATCGAGGAGATAAAGAACAGCTTAATGAAGCTGAAGAACAGGTACAATAAGTTAATGAAAAGTGCGATAAACGCTTATATAAAAGGTGAGAGAGATCGCGCACTTATTTACGCTAATGAAATGCTAGAGGTAAGGAAGATACTAAAGAAGTTAACAGTTTCAGAAATGGCACTAGTGCAGGTTAAGCTTAGACTAGAGACGATTGAAGATGTCTCTAGTATGACTTCAGTTATGGCCGAGGCAACAGCACTGCTAGGTATGACTAAGGATTACATAAGAGATGCCATGCCTAGTTTAGCATACAGTATTGAGTCTATATTGAGTGAGGCTAGAAGTGTTATAGCGGAGACTACAGGAACTGAAGGCCCTGAGCCTTCCTCAGTGATTCATTACTCGCCAGAGGCGGTTAAATTCCTTAAGGAACTGGAGAGTATGGCTGAAGAAAGAGTTTCTAAACAGCTTCCTGAGCCACCTATATCCTTAATAAGATCACCTAAGCCAAGCACTGTAACAGTGAAAGGAATTACACTTCCTGCTCATACAATGCAACTTCGCAGTAGAAGCCCACGTCATGGAGCTAGGGCTAGGAGCATAGGTAAGGAGGACTTGGAGAGTAAGGTGTTAGAGTACATTGTCATGCATGGAGGCTTCATAGATATTAGCGATGCAGCTAAAGCTTTAGGTGTAACTAAGGAGGATGTAATGGATGCATTAAATAGATTAAAGGACATGAACAAAATAACATTTTAAAGGGCGACCCCTAGGGGAGGGGGATGAGCAACTCTTTAGAGTACTTAGAAGGAATTGCTAGACACTACGCTATTCAAGCAGTAAGACATGACAGAGAAGGTAACTTCGGCGAAGCTATTAAGTATTATAAGAACGCTGTGAAGATATTAAAGAAGATTATCCAATTATATCCTGATAACGGTTTAGTTGCAGTATATAAGGAGTGGATAAAACATTACGAAAAAAGAATATCAGATCTAGAGAATTTAAGAAATTCTATGCTGCCTGTACACGGAGCGTCAGTAACTGAGGCCTCGATAGATGATTTAGTAGTTAAAGAGAAACCCGAAGTTACATTTGACGATATAGCTGATTTAGAGCATGCTAAAGAAGCAATTAAAGAGGCAATAATATACCCTACAAAGAGGCCTGATTTATTCCCGCTAGGGTGGCCAAGAGGTATACTGCTATTTGGTCCTCCTGGCTGCGGTAAGACACTGCTAGCAGCAGCAGTAGCTAATGAAATAGATAGTGTGTTTATTCAAGTTGATGCAGCAAGTATAATGTCTAAGTGGCTGGGTGAAGCCGAGAAAAAAGTTGCATTAATATTTAAGAAAGCACGCGAGTATTCGAAGTCCGGTAAACCAGTCATAATATTTATAGATGAAGTTGACTCACTGCTTGGTACGTATGCTAGCGAAATAGGTGGGGAGGTAAGAGTCAGAAATCAGTTCCTTAAGGAAATGGATGGCCTGCCTGACAAGAGTAAGAAACACTTCATATACGTTATAGCAGCAACTAATAAGCCTTGGAAGCTGGATGAGCCATTTATAAGGCGCTTCCAGAAAAGAATATATGTCCCACTGCCTGATAAGAAAGCACGCGTCCAGTTACTTAAGCTTTATACAAAGAAACTTAAGCTAGCACCTGATCTGGATCTTAGTAGGCTAGCTGATGTGCTGGAAGGCTATACTGGGAGTGACATTAAAGATATTGTCATGGCGGCTCATTTGAGGACTGTTAAAGAATTATTTGAGAAGAACCGAGGTGTGGGTGAGGCGAGGGCGATTACTTGGGAGGACTTCATGGACGTACTTAAGGTTAGGAAGCCCAGTGTTAGCGAGGATTTAGTTAGAGTTTATGACAGCTGGTATAGTAAATTTAAGGCAATATAGAGTAATGATTTTTACTAGTTCATGTTTTAATTTTTCTAAGAGTATTAACGCATTTTTCAGAGTTCATGTTAAGTAATGTCACCGTATCGACTACGGTATTACCCTCATAACTTAGTTAGCTACTTAAACTTCATAAGTTGCAATATTTAACCAGCTTCATCAGTAAGTCTACGGTGTCTCGGAGGTGCAACTTGAGAGTATCATGGTGATCAAGCGTGATGGCAGAGAGGAGAAATTCAAGATGGAAAAACTTAGAAACTCAATAACTACAGCTCTTGAGTATGCTGACTTACTGAGCTATATGGATGAGATTTTTGAGGAAGTAATTAGTGAGATATGCGAATTAAACAAGCTAAAAATTAAGAGCACGGAAATAGCAGATAGAGTAGAAAGAACATTTGTTAGCAAAATAATCGAAGAGCCTAGATTTGAGAGGGCAGCTTTAGCTTATGCTTTATCTAGGGTATATAATGATGTGTATGGAAAAGGTAACTGGAAGTCCTTTCATGAAGTTGATGAAAAATTATCATACTTTTCCTTGAGAGTGCTACAGTCCAGATACTTAATTAAAGATCCCAAGACGGGTAGGTTCATAGAAACACCTAATCAGCTCTTTTGGCGTGTAGCTAGACACATAGCGTCAGCTGAAGAAAGGGACAGCAAGGATTATTGGGCTAAAATCTACTATAAGATACTTTCGGAGTTGAGATTTATACCTAATTCACCAACTCTAATGAATTCAGGTACTAGACTAGGCATTCTTTCGGCTTGTTTTGTCCTACCGGTAAGAGACTCTATGGTTACTAATAATAGTGAGGGAATATATGATGCGGTAAAAGCTCAAGCAATAATATTTCAGCAGGGAGGCGGTACTGGCTTTGACTTCAGTGAACTGAGACCTGAGGGTGATATAGTAGCTTCAACAGCAGGTGTTGCTTCAGGACCATTGTCGTTTATGCGGATATTCGACATAAATACTGAGGTAATAAAACAGGGCGGCAGGAGAAGAGGAGCTAATATGGGTGTGCTTCATGTTTGGCATCCTGATGTAAGAAAGTTCATCAGAGCCAAAGCTGGCGAATACAAAGACAGGTATTTGCAGAACTTTAACATTTCGGTTGGTATTTACGATTACTTCATGAAAGCCTTGGAGACCGGTGAGCTGGTACCATTAATAAATCCGAGGAAGACATCTGTTGATGGAAGTAATGATTCAAGAAAGTACGCAGCAGCCTGGGCTAGGCACTACATGAGTGAGGACTGGATTCAGGAAGTATTAATAAACGAATTAGAATCTAATGGAGGTGCTATACCACTTGACGAATCTAAGATTATTACATGGGATGAGGCATTAGTTATAGCTAGGGCTGAAGGAGCTATAATAGAGTATGTAAATCCTGGTGAAGTATTTAAAGAGATTGTTCATGCGGCTTGGGAGGGAGGTGATCCTGGCTTACTGTTCATAGATACTATAAACCGAAGACATCCAGTATGGTATCTAGGTAAAATTAAGGCAAGTAATCCATGTGGTGAAGAACCTCTTCTTGAGTGGGAATCATGCAATCTAGGTAGCATTAATTTAGAGAAATATGTGACAGACAATAATTCCATAGATTGGGAAGGTTTAGCAAGAGATGTTAAGATAGCCGTGAGATTTCTTGATAATGTAATTAGTGTCTCTAAGTACCCGGTAAAGCAACTCGAGGAAGCAGCTAAGAGAACTAGGAAAGTAGGTCTCGGGGTAATGGGCTGGGCACACATGCTGATAAAATTAGGAGTTCCTTATGATTCGGTTGATGCTATTTACCTAGGGTACTATATTGCTGAGTGGATAGCCTATAATGCATACTTAGCTAGCATAGAATTAGCAAAGGAAAAGGGTACTTTTCCAGCATGGAATAGCAAGTTATACAGGCCGTATTGGTATACAGCAATGAGCCTAAGCGACATAGTTAAAATAGCGGACATTAGTGATAAACCCTCAAGAAAAGTTAGGGAATTAATTGAGAGTAGACCACCCGTAGATTGGGGGGAAGTTGAAGATTTAATGAGGAAGTACGGCCTCAGGAACGCGACACTACTGTCCATAGCGCCAACAGGGACCATCTCAATAATAGCTGGTACGTCATCATCCATTGAACCTATTTTCGCGTTAGCATACGCTAGAGTGGTAACTGTGGGTACATTTATTGAAGTAAACAAGCTGTTTCTAGAGTACTTAAGAACTTACGGTCTAGACGAACCTGAAGTGATTAGGGTTA
>Ga0190363_1001368_pt1 | contig 14392 bp, 18 predicted proteins | sample 48721867_MG_FD_161272 | JGI IMG/M metagenome (GOLD analysis project Ga0190363, IMG submission 161272) | Hydrothermal vent microbial mat bacterial communities from Southern Trench, Guaymas Basin, Mexico - 4872-18-6-7_MG | ecosystem: Environmental > Aquatic > Marine > Hydrothermal vents >...
TAGCCATGGCACGGGATCCCAAAGGCCTCTATAGGAGAGCTCTCAGGGGTGAAATCACGACTCTTCCAGGCCTTCAAGTCCCCTACGAAGAGCCGGACAATCCGGAAATCATAATAGATACAGCTAGGGAAGAACCCGATGAAGCAGCGAACCGCATAGTACGTTATCTCAGAGAGAAAGGCTATTTGCCTGATGTTCGCTCCGTGGCAACGCGTCGCCTGTAATAATAAATGGTGATGTTCCACCAGATATATAACCATAGACCGATTAATGAGAACGAAGTAGCGACTCTAAATATTCCCCTAAGGAAGGGATCGCCTATCTGAACAGCTAGTATGCCCCTGTCTATTATCGTCAATATGAGAAGGAGCAATGCCCAAAGCACGCCGATTATACCGGAGAGTTCTATCGCCCGTCTATTACATCCCTTCATAACTCCCCTCACCGGATGGATGTCAGGAGCGCTAGTGATAATGCTATTAATACCGAGGAGCATTCGATTATGGCTATCGCCTTAACTATCTCGTTCTCCTTAGCACCCTCTCTGCCAGCTAGCATGCGTACTAAAGTGATGGGCGCTTTAGGGTCCCCTGAATCTATTATCGTACCGTCGCCAAGGACTTTAGTAGGTCTGGGTATCAACCTATGCTCCTTAAACCCCCTTACAAAGGCTATCACGTAAAATGCGTTCATTATATGGGGGGAAAGCGCCGCCATTGCTATGATTTCAAGCTTGAAGATCACGGCTATTGCCCCTATCATCGCCCCGACGCTCAGGCTACCCACGTCCCCACTAAAGACCTTAGCTGGGTACTTGTTATAAGGCAGATAAGCCATAAGGGCTGAGAGTAATAAAGCGCATGCTATTGCTCCATCCCATCTACCTAGTATGGCTGCGCCAAGCATCATGCCAAATGTCGCTAAGCCACAGGTTATCGGCATAACCCCGTTTAAGACCTCCAACATGTTTACCGCATTAGCAGGTCCCGCTATGGCTAGGGGAAGCAAGAGCCAGTAGATGATAGTGAGCCTAAGCCTTCCTATTATTGGTACCTCTGGCCTTCCTAGGACTATTATATCCGGGTACATGCGCGATAGCACTATTATAGGGAGTATGGTCGCTAACGTCATCACGGTCTTCACAGTACCGCTTAATACTTTGAAATCGTCTATAAGGCCCACCGCGGCCGCTATTAACATAGAGGAGAGGAGCGCTATGATCTTTACCTTAAGGACATAATCCCCTCCTAAGGCTACGAGAATGCATCCAGTGCTTAAGCCTATGACGATACTCAATCCACAGGAAGTTGGCACTTTGGGTCGGCTCGGTTTATGTACATCGATCCCTATGTGCCCCTTACCCCTCATGTATCTTGCTATCAATGGCGTGCTTATGTACGTTGTTAAAGCTGTCATAGCGCTCGCGATCAATCCCATTTCGAACATCCTATCCCTCATCCTAATATTAAGGTTCCTAATAAAAGGGATTCTGGTGAAAAGGAATGAGGGAGTCTGAAGAGACCCGTAAGGAACTACTCAGACGTCCCGTGAAGGACTATACCGTGAGCCGCGATACGACGATATCAAGGCTCATAGAGCTTTTCAGCGAGAGCGGCGGCTTCACATGTGTAGCAATAGCCGAAGCAGTCGATATACTCTCTGAAGCATATTCACGTGATGACTGTACCAACTTCCTCTCCTTTCCTGCTTCCATCATTGCTACGGGACTCAGAGGAGTTATTGCGGATATGATCCGTAAGGAATTGATAGATGTCATAATAACGACTGGCGGCATGGTGGACCATGATCTAGCGAGAAGCCTTGGTGGCACGTACTATAAAGGAGACTTTGACATGGACGATATAATGTTAAAGGACTTGAACATCCACAGATTAGGTAATGTACTGGTACCCTTAGAAAGCTACGGCCCGCTCATAGAGAAGGTAACGTGGCGTCTACTGAAGGAGATTCAAGCTGAGACCAAGAAGGAAGTGTTCAGTGTGAGGGAACTGCTCCACGAGATAGGCAAACGCATAGACGATCCTAACTCAATACTGGCTCAGGCAGCGAAGCACGATGTGCGCATATATGCACCTGGTATCGTCGACTCGGCCTTCGGTACGGATCTGTTCACATACTCCCAATTACACGCCTTCAAGATAGATTTATTCAGGGACATGAAGGAACTCTCGGACATAGTATGGGAGGCCAAATATTGTAGTGCGCTTATGATAGGTGGAGGCATCTCCAAGCACCACACCATATGGTGGAATCAATTTCGCGGAGGCTTAGACTACGCTGTCTACGTGACCACTGCAGTAGAGTACGATGGTAGCCTATCAGGTGCACGATTAAAGGAGGCGATAAGCTGGGGTAAAGTAAAGCGCAACGCAAAGCACGTGACGATATTCGGTGAAGCTACAGTAATCCTTCCGCTGATAGTAGCTGGCATATACGCTAAATTGAATATATAAAGGACAAAAACAAACAGGGACTACCTTGTATTTCAAAACTATACTGATTATTTTAACTATACCTTGTACAGGTATATCTTATGACTACGCCAATCCTCGTTGAGGTCGATAACCTTAACAGGAGTCCAGCCCGGTATTTCAAAATCGTGTGATACGACCCTGGTGCCGGGCCTCAATTCCTTCTCAAGCTTAGGCTTTAGTCTCTCATTAACGCTGGTCAGGAGGTACAACGTGACCACATCAGCTTCACTTATGTTCACTTGAAAGAAGTCGCCATGAATTATCTTAATGGCGCCTTCCAATCCCAAGGACTTTATCCTCCTAAGCGATTCCTCAACTAAATCCTTCCTTATCTCTATGCCTACGCCCCTAGCCCCGAACTCCTTTGCGGCTATTACTAATATCCTTCCATCCCCGGAACCAAGGTCGTATACGATTTCGCCCGGCTTGACCTCTGCAAGCTTTAACATGAACCTTGCAACGTTCTCAGGTGTTGAGACGAAGGGCACTAGATAGTGATACATCTTTGCACCCCACAAAATTTCTTACGTCCTATCTTTAAGCTTTTCCCTCAGAAGCTCTACCCCTCATCTAAGGTAACTAGAGCCTTGAGCTATTCCTCGATCGCCAAATAAGAGGTACTTTCTACATGCGCTTACTACTTACTAGGCCCTTCTTCCAGTCCGAGAGGCTTATTAACAGAAAAGGTTAAAGCACCCCATGTTTTATAATCTCTGCGAGGCGTGTAAGGTATGTCTTCATCGGGTGAACCGTTAGTACTTAAAAACCTGTCCAATTGGGTTCAGGAGCAGAGACGTATATTGAAATCGCTTCGAATGAGCGAGCAGGAGCTTGAGAAGGCTGATAGGTTAATGCTGATCTTAGCAGCTAGAGTGGCTTGTTATCATATTTCCAGGACCATACGGGGCTTTGAAAGCTGGTTACAGAATCCCCTGGTGATAGGGCTTATGCCCAAGGAGATGGTTAGGGAGATGCAAAAGCGCCTTTGGGACATAATGTATTCCCTCATGGAGTACGACATAAAGCATACTGGCGAATACCATGACTTCCTCAAGAAGGCCATGAATGAGAAGAAGTTACCTCCGTTGCTCTTCCAAGTGAGGGAGGAAAGGGGTAGAGGAAGGCCTCCGCAGGTACCATATACACTATAGCATTTCAGCCTTGAGCTCGCGTAAGCGGTTAATGGAGCGTATCGCAAGGGAGATACTTTCTCCTGATGAGCGTAAATATTTAATTAAACACGTTGACATTATAGGAGATATAGCTGTAATAAAAATTCATCCATTTCTTATCAAGAAACGCTTTCTAATAGCGAAGTGTTTACTTAAGATGTTACCGAATGTAAGGGTCGTTTATAGACAGGTAGCCCCTACGAGTGGAAGCTATAGAATACGTGGCTTAGAGTGGCTTGCTGGAGAGCGAAGGAGCATAACTAAGGTCAAGGAGTATGGTTGTTCCTTTATAGTGGACATAGAGAGGACCTTCTACACGCCGCGCCTCTCCTATGAGCACATGCGTGTGGCGAGGCTTGTTAGATCCGGTGAAGTAGTGGTGAACATGTTCGCCGGTATCGGTCCCTTCTCCATAATAATCGCTAAGTACGCTGAACCACGTGTCGTATACTCGATAGACATAAACCCCGTGGCATATGAGCTCATGAAGAGGAATATAGAGATAAACAAGGTGGCTGATAAGGTCATCCCCATTCATGGCGATGCAGCCACTGTTATACTTAGGGAATTGATTAACAAAGCAGATAGGGTTCTCCTCCCCCTTCCGATGTTAGCGCTAAAATACCTCCCCTTCGCCTTACTGGCCCTTAAGTCTCAGGGGGGCTTCTTACACCTATATGTAAACGTCTTCGTACCTAAGGACGAGAAGCCGTGTAAGAGGGCGGAACGCCTTTGTAGTATGGCCTTAAACGCCCTCCAGGTTGACTGCGAAGTGACCTCTTGTAGACGGGTTCGTAGCATAGGCCCTCGATTGACCCAAATAGTCATGGATATCTTCGTAAGAAAGGGTTATTGTTTAAATTCCCTTATCTCCTCTCCGTAATCCTTACGCCAGTCCCTATTAACCGCTTAACCACCTCATCTATGAACTTAGCGTAACGGGCTCTCTGCCCCATGAAAGCACCAATGCCTCTTCGCCTGATCATTATCTGGAGCTTAGTTCCCCTCAGATCAGTGCCCACTACGTGACTTAAAGTCCATGGTGCTGGATGAATGGCTGAGAGTAGCTCCTCAAAATTCAAGCTCAGCTCTATGACACGTATCCTCATCGATAGCTCTTTCTCTACGGCCTGTATCCTCTCCCCTCCCTTACCTACTACGCGCCCTAAATGGCCTACTTTAGTGACTACTAGGGCATCTGGAACGTGTTCGCTTTCTATCTCAAATCTCCTTCTTGCATCGCGCAGGTCAACCACGGTCAATACATCGGCATCAGGAGCCCTTACCTCTATGCTCTCGAATATCCTTCTCTCCTCTTGACTTAAGCTTCTTTTACGTAACTTCACCTCTAAGAGCAACCTAATACCCCTCAGGGCACCAGGCCTTATCACGTCCTTTAATCCTAATTCCACTATCTCCGCCCTCTCCTCTCCTCTAAGCGCTTCTCTTAGGACGGTCGCTCCATCGTTCTCGAAGGGCACGTCCTTCTGAAGTATAGGATCCCCAGCTACTATGAGCCTAGCCTCCCGTCCCATCCTGACTAACACTTCACATGCATCTTCTGGCCTAACGTTCTGGACATCGTCGACGAATATCAAATCTCGATCGAAGGTACATCCCCTGAGGAAGTGAGGATCCACTACTACTATTTTCCTATCCTCGATTAACTCCTTGATCCTCTTCATGTCCATTAATCCCTTGAGCGTATCTTCAAGATATGATAAGGCTAAATCGTAGAACAGCCTCCCTAGATCCGCTATTGAAAGCTCCCTTCCAGTGGCCGCCTCGATTATAGGCCTAATTAGTATGAATCTATCGTACTTATCGCTGAGAAGCGCGTCCAGCGTATATGCACAGCATAGCAGGCTCTTCCCAGTTCCCGTAGGGCCGAATACCCCGACTATCTCGTTTCGTTCATTCCGCAGTGCATTAATGAGACGCCTCTGTCCCTCCGATGCTGGTTTGACCTTATCCAATATCATCCGTATACCCTCCCTTACAATTCACTCCCTGCGATTTATTATCGCTACTCAACGAGAGCTTCCACTCTCCTCCTATATAGCGATGAGAGCAAACGAATTCCATCACGAAAACTCGAGTAACCATTCCATCGTCGTACGGATGCTATTATCCTTCCATCAGCCTTAAAGTCTATCACGCGGACCCTTAGCTCCGATTCGATTGCGGCCTTTACATCCTCTTCACTCACTTCCGGTAATTTAAGGGCACACTTGTTATCACAGTACTTATCCCCTGTACACATTTTCCCCAGGAAACATAGGCTAGCACAAGGGAGCTCCTTTCCCATCATGTTCAGGACATTCGTCATGGCGCAACAAGCCGTGAGGACTGCCTTTAATCCTTTTTCCTTAGCTATGTTTAGAACCTGCATCTTCATGTCCCTTAACCCTAAGCTCACTTGCTCCCTCCCGAGAAGGCGTCTCTTCTTAATTCTCCTCAGGATGGGCTCTATATCGAACCCCATTTTCCTTAACCTTTCTAGAATCAGATGGCTCACCCTAAATCCGCCAACTACGACTCCCACAGCCCCGCTTCTCTTAGAGTACTCGATTATCTCCTCGATTTCATCTTCATTAATCCCCGGCAATAGCGGTCTGAGGAAGAGAAAGGGGTAAAGCCCCTCCCTCCTCAAATTGCGTATGGTTTTTAACCTCTTCTCGGGATCCGGGGCATTCGGCTCAAGTTCCCTCCATTTATGTATCGTGACCACGGTTATCAGTGGACTTAGAATAAGCTTCATATTACTCAGTCTCCTCGCTAATTCCTCCGAGATGTATGCCTTGGTAGCGAATTGAACGGGGTTTCCCAGATATCTGGAGATCCGCTCCATGTACTCTAAGGTTCGAGGCTTCGCTTCCCTTAGGAATGGGTCGCTTATGCTACCGAACACCAAGTAAGTCCCCTCTATTCCCGGGAGGAAGTGCCTATTTTCAAGCAAGGCCAGTACTAGCTCTTCCCCCTTTAAGTGGTAAGGTTTAGCTTGGGTAAAGCTAAATCCCATGTCCTGAATGTAGCAATACGTGCACTTGTTAGGGCAGCCCACGGCGGTATGTATGGTGAGGCCACAAGGCCTAGGCCTCCTCCTACTGTGAGGATCCTCTTTCGCCCGTTTATACCCCTCGGGCCCCAAGAGCCTCCTTACCCTCTCCTTTAATGCCTCTTTCCTCCTCACCAATTCAAGATATGATACCCTCATGAGGGCTTCTCCTTTACAGTTATGTTCCAGTAGAAGATCTTTTTATTAAGAACTTCTCTCATCATTTATCAAGGCTGGAGGTCTTCGTACATGTTCGCCAGCTCCTCTGCAAGGCGAGAAATAGCCCTCAGGATAGCTGGCGATATAGTGCTCTCTAGGAATGCAGGGGAGGCCATGCGGCTATGGAGAGAGCGTTTTGGCCTAACACAGGCTCAGGTCGCCAAGAAGATGAAGGTCTCGCCTTCGGTAATATCCGATTATGAAAGTGGACGTAGGAGGTCGCCCGGGGCTCATGTAATAAGGCGATACGTATTAGCTTTAATCGATTTAGATGAGGAGCGAGGTTCAAGAGTCACCTCGACCCTATCTCGCCTCTTTAGCGGATCGGAGATGTTAAGGGATGCCATAATTGACATGAAGGAGTTCAACCAACCGGTAACCATTCATAGCTTCTGTAAGTACATTAACGCTAAGTTGTTAACATGCAGGTCCCTCTCGCATCAACCGATATTGGGGTATACCTTAGTGGATGGGCTTAAGGTATTACTGAACGTTCCGGCTTATGATTATCTCAGGCTCTATGGCCATACCACTCAGCGCGCTGCCATATTCACCAATGTTTCAAAGGGCAGGTCACCCATCGTGGCTATAAAGTCCATGCAAGCTGGAGCAGGTGGTATACGTCCCTCACTTGTTGTGCTTCATGGCCCTTCTGAGGAGACCATAGATCCCATAGCGGTTAGAGTAGCTGAAAGGGAGCATTTGCCCTTAGCTATCGTCGGGGATATATCGCTTGAAGAGCTGATCGCTCATTTAAGATCTCTTAAGCTCTAATATCTCCTCCTTATCATGAAGTCCGCGAGATTCAGGAAGTACTCTCTGGCCTCCTCCCTAATGTCCAAGCAACGTACCTTACCTTTAGCCTTCTCTATCAACGCTTCACTTAATCCCTGTACCTCCTTGAGAATGCCTCTTGTTTTAAGTAGATCCCTTACCATATTAACCTCGCTTACGGTGATGCCCCCTCTACCTAGTAAGCTCAGAAACTGTTCTTTCTCCTTTCCCCTTAGGGCCTCCAAGGCCTTTATCACGAGGATAGTCGCCTTGCCCTCCCTTAAGTCACTTCCTATGGGTTTACCTAGAGTCTTCTCATCTCCATATATGCCCAAGATGTCGTCCTGAATCTGGAATGCTCTCGCAACAAGTTCTCCGTATTCGCTTAAGCCATTCGTTATCTCGTCATCAGCACCTGCTAGCGTTGCGCCTATACGTATTGATTCCTTGAAAAGGGCCGCGGTTTTAAGATCTATCATGACCATGTAATCCTCTAGGCTTAACGACCCATAATCCTCTATCGACATGATCAGATCCAAGAGCTCCCCATTGACCACCTTTCTATAGGCATTAACATAATGACCTAATGCCCTTATGACTCTGATGTTCTCGAACTTGGCGTTCAGCAATACCTCAAAGCCCATGTTGAATAATTCGTCACCGCCTAGTATCCCCATAGCTAAACCCAAAAGTCTAGCCTTAGGTGGTGCACGCTGGCCTAGTAGGCGTTCGTATTTAACGTGAAATGTAGGCCCTCCTCTCCTGAGCTCATCCTGATCTATTATATCGTCATGCACCAACGTGGAATTGTGTAGCAATTCGACGCATGTAGACGCCTTTACGAGCTCGTCCAGCTCCTCCTCGGGCTTCCTTATTGCGTGATACGCCATAATCAGAGTAATAGGCCTCAATCTCTTTCCTCCTCTAAGGACGAATTCCTTTAGATTTTCGTAGAATCTAGCATTCTCGTCCCCGTATGCCTTAGCTTTCTCTATTTTCTCATCAAAGATTGCCTTGAGGGCCTCTTCGACCTTAGGCTTAAACTTACTTATCGCCTCTTCAAGCTTCAACTAAATCCCCGTCTTATTACTCTATTTCCACGCGGTACTTCTTCACTTTCTTAGGTAGCCTTATCTCAAGTATACCCGCCCTGAAACGCGCTCTTGCTTTCGTAGGATCAACTTTCGTTGGCAACCTTAATACCTTTCTGAAGCATGTGAAGCTAGTACCTCCCTCCACGCATCTTAATCCCTCAATCCTTATCTCCTCCCTAAGCCTGGCGTTAACTTCAAGCATCTCCTCAGTGGCGTTTATCCTTATGTTATTCTTATCGACCATTGGTAGGTCAAAAGTGACTATAATCTCGTCTTCCGTTTCTTTAATCGTGAAAAGAGGTTCTAAGCTTCTGGTCTCATAATCCCACATGGGCCTTCTTAGCTCCAGATCCATCTCAAGGTCTGCTAGTAATCTCCTAACTTCCCTCCTTATCTCATCTATTATATCGCTAATCCTCCGAGCTGCCATCCACCTCACCCTCATACATACATCATGGGTGGGATCTCCAGCTCATGACCCTTCTGTACTCTCTCTAGCATCGTGTTCGTCCTTCTCATGAGTTCCCTAAGTTTCAGCCTCACGCGCTCCTCCTCCTTGAGCAATTGTTCCACGCTTATCTCTATATCGAGCATCTTACCTAGTACTTTTAACGCCGAAGCGGCGGCTCCTGGATCGGGATAGCCCCTATGCGATTGAGCTAATAGGAGTACGCTGGGTATCCTACGTTGGGTGCATTCCTTAAGGATCCATGCGTATATGCCGACCACATACCCTTCGTTAAGCAGATCTACGCCAGCCTTCTTAAGCAGGGCTTTCCCCTCTTCACGGACTGCTACTCCATAGACCTTGGGTTCCTTTATCTCCATCCTATTAGGCGTGGCTAATCCGCCAACGGATATAATCGTCTTAACGTTTTTCTCGACTGCATAGTCTACTACGGCTCTAGCAAGCATCTTCACGAGTGGTTCTGAGGGTAGAGCTATCTCGGATGTAACGACGTAAAACGAGTCCCGCCCGTATATCCTTATGGGCATTTTGGGCTCTCCTCCATGGAGCACGATTATAGGCGGCAACATGTCAGAGTCGAAATAGGCTACTTCTTCCATCTTCATCTCCGTTATTAAGTGGTAAGTGGCTATCGCACCTACTAACCCTACATCCGGTAATCCGCTTATCAGGTATGGAGTCTCGGTTGGAAGCGTCTTCTTCTCAATAACGCGCATCTCATCCCCACATTTCTTATACGCTGTACATATCCTTTTCAACTTGTCGCTCTGCTCTCTCAGAGGCAAAAATTTAATAGCTTTCGATGCTTCTAAGAATAAGAATGGAAACGAAGATGTCGCGTAAGGAGTATGATAAGCCTCTACTTACCAAAGTCGTCCTTGATGTACTTAAGCCCCATAAACCATCAATAATAGAGATGGCTGATGCCATCGTTAGTATTGATGGAATAAGAAGGGTTAGTATAACTATAAGGGAGATGGATGCCGAGACCGAAACTGTTAAGGTCGTGATAGAGGGCAAAGGAGTAAACTTTAGAAATGTTGAAGAAGCCATAGAGGAATTAGGTGCATCCATCCATAGCGTTGATGAAGTGGAGATGGAACGGTAAACAGGCTATAGAAGGGCCTTTGCGAGTTTAACAGCGAACAGTGGGTGTCGCATTAGCTTAGATGCTACCTTCGAAATATTCAATCCATTAGCCAGATTTATTACATCCTCCCCACTTAATACCTTAGCGAGTTCGTTCAGGTCCTCATCACTTAACCTTTCGATCACCTTGAGGGCCTTCAAGCTCTGTCTAATCCTATTCCCCCAATATTCATCGTACTCCTTAACATAAGCTTGGAGTCTATGCTCGTTCACCTCGTTTTCAAGTACTGCTTCCTTGGCTACTTTTCCTGCTATCTTTCCCGCCATAGATGCTGAATGTATCCCGCCACCGGTAAGCGGGATCACCTGTCCTGCCGCATCTCCGCATAACATCACGTTTCTCTTAACCCTAGTCTCTACTTGCCCGCTTATTGGTACTGCTGAGGCGCCGTATTCTAGTTCCGTGGTATTGGAAAACCTATCTCTATTCTCCTTCATGAACTTATCGATAAACTCCTTGGCCGGAGCGCCTTTTACACCTGCTCCTATCCCCACTATCCCCTCTTCACGCGGGAAAACCCATAGGTAGCCTCCCGGTGCCACATTCCTTCCCACTCTTATCTCCAGCATATGTTCGTCCTCTACCTTAGCGTCCGCTAGCACATATTGAGCCGTGGGTATGACCTCATATCCCCTTCTCTTAAAGAAACCTCTACCAAACATCGATCCTATTCCATCACAGGCTATGATAACCTTAGGCCTGACTACGATTCTTTCACCTCGCCTGGAAACTAAGACCTCATTGACAAACCCCTTCTCATTTACCCTAAAGTTCAACGCAGGGCTTCCTATCCAGAAAAGAGCACCGCTTCGACGCGCCCTTATGGCTAGATGCTCTAATAACGCCCTCTTGTTCACTATGTATCCTTCCTCAGGTCCCCTTCGTATCTCAACATAATCCTTCCCGTTTGGCGCGTAGACCAGCGCTCCCTTAATTCTATTACGCACGATCCTCGGGGAGGGCTTCACTCCTAAATCGCTTAGCGTAGCGGCTGAAACGGCTTCCGCGCACGGCTTCTCAGCAAGCTTAAGCCCTTTTTCGACTATCAATACGGAAACCTCCCCGCCTTCGGATGCCTCTATCCCCGCAGCTAGTCCTGCAGGTCCGCCACCTATCACGAGCACGTCAACTCTCTCCTCTCTCAATCTAACCCCCCCATATGGTTCACGATTATTAGTTGGAAGCTAAGCTTTAAACCACTTGAACATGTAATAACGTATCTCTCTGGTCTTTGGGTGTACTGTAGCCAGTATGAAGCGCTTTCTGACGCTATGCGAAAGCCTTCCAGCCTTCACTATTTCTATGGGATCTAGCTTGGCTTCATACGGCATAACATGGACTAAGAAAGGCGCATGGTCTATCCCAGGTCCATACCTGTAAACGGCGAAAGTGCTACCGAATTTCAGTCCAGGACGAACTACGTAGCCTTTAGCACGAAGATCCTTGTAGACCTCATATACATCATCAAACATGTCAAATGCCTTCCTAGCTAACTCCCTAAGTTCGTCTGGTTTAAGGTTCTTACCGTTATGATCTATGACTTCTATTCTCCCACGCTCGAGGAGGTATAGGGCTTCGACGAGGGACAACTCCACCGGCCGCTCTATATCTAATTCCTTTGGCTTGCTTATCCCCACGAATTTGCCATAATATCCCTCCTTGTAAAGCCTCGGCCCTCTTTGTTCATCCCATGCTATTATGCGTGATCCCAGAACGTAGGCCTTTACCTTCTCCTCACTCATGAATCCCAACCTTAGGCTTATTTACTAAGGGGTGTTAAGAAATATATTCTTGAGGTTATTAAGGTCTTAAAGACTTAGAGGCCTCGAGGCTGGTGCTATCATGTTTGTTGATATACGCCTTCTCGATAAGCTCAAGTTTAAACGTAAGCAAATGGTTCTTCTCTCGTTGGTAGGGCTTGCAACGCTTCTGGCGTTCATCTATGCCTTAGGAGGGCCAGGAGAGGCAGTATCGCTTATACTCATGATAAAGCCCCTGACTTTAATGTCCCTGGTGATCCTAGAGTTGCTCAACATAACTCTTTACGGCATAGCATGGTGGTTAATACTGAAGGTGTCTCATAATGAGGTCAAGCTAAGCGAGTGCATAGTGGCTGGCTACGTGAGCATATTAGGCGATATACTCGTACCCACGGGGATAACAGGCGAGGCGTTGTGGTACCTATACGCTACTAGGCGGCTTAAGGTAAGCTCAGGACAGGCTGCCATAAGCATAGTCGTCCATAGGTTAATCGATAGCGTCCTCTTTACATCCATCGTGATAGTGAGCTGGCTACGCCTGTGCCTCTTATTCCAATGGAAAACTCACCCGTTAAGCCAGTACATAGGTCTCGTAGTATTAGCATCATCATCGTGTTTCATCCTTTTGTATTTGCTACTCCATGTAGACCTGATCTCGGATCATATAGAGAACCTCCTGCTAAGGTTGTCCAAATCAAAGTTCTTCTCTAAGTTCGAGATATTGAAGTTCTTCAATGATTTCCGGGAGGCGGCCCTCCTAATGCGTGGAAACACGTTGTACGTCACCCTGATTACCTTAGTGCTACTAACTAGATGGATAGCTGGTATCTCCATTCCATATACGGTGTTTCACTCCTTAGGCTATGCCGTAAGCTTCTGGCTAACGGCCCTAGCTTATCCATTATATGGGCTCACATTGTTGCTTCCAGGTGGGATACCCGCAATGCTAGGCATATTGGACGTCACCATGATATCCATCTTCATGCTTCTCGGCATCCAGAAGAGCCTAGCTATAGCTGTTGCCTTTATAACACGACTCGTAACTATAACGACGGACTTAGCATTCATATCAGCTGTTACGGCGTGCGTAGGCGTAAGTGAGCTAGCTAAGTGAATTTATGTAGGGCAATCATCATGACGTCATCAGAAGCATCTTCAAAGGCATCCGCTATATCCTCCAGGAATTCTATGACGACCCTTATCATATGAACTTGTGGTTTATTTAGCTCCTCCAGCGTTAACAAGTCCGTCTCTCTATAGGCTAGATCCGCCTTCTTCTCAGCATCGCTTACCTCTCTGCATAACATCAATACTTGATTCAAGTTATACCTGAGCGCGAATATAGCCTTTCTAAAGGCTTCGTAAGCCTCTACGACGTTTCCTACGAGTCCTTTTAGTGGGCTTATCAGATTACGCGGTATCCCCCACCCCTTTTCCTCGAGCCTTTCAACTCTATACGCTATACCCTCTAGGTAATCCGCCACCTGGACTATCTTACCCGTGAGTCGTATCCAATCCTCCCTTATTTCGAGGCCAGGCGTGGTTCTAGCTATGTAGTTATAAAGATCCCTCTTAAGCTTAAGTACTTCATCCCTGAGACTCCGTATCCTCTCCATACGTTCCATAATCTGTCCCTGGCTTCTCTCATATTCCGCTAATCCAGCATATAGCTCATGTAGCGCCTCTCCTACGGTCCTCGTCTGCTCCTCAATCATATCTAAGATCCTTCTTGTGGCCTCATCCTCTCTTGAAAGGAAAGTCCTCCCTTCATTCCCCATCCTCACATACGCTCCCCTAACATCTTTTAGTTCAAGCATAGGGTTCTGGCATTCTACTTAAAAACTTATACTTGGTTTAGTGGGCGTCTTACAGTAGCGATGGTTCTATCAGCCACCCCCCTTTCCCTAAGCTCCTGCGCATTCGCCCATATTTCCCCCTCAGGAACGCCCTCTAATGCTAGTGCTCTAAACCTCAAGCGTTTTTTACCGGCTATGACGACCTCCACGAAATCCCTTATGCCCAGGTATTTCATGGTCTTGGGATTGAGCTTAGCCATACCCCTCTCGACATCATCCCTCTGTCTTATCCTTAACCTCTTCTCCACCCTCCTGCTCATATGGCTGATCCCCTCATCGCATATCTAGCTTTAAGATCCTTAAAGGTTATCTTCCGCCTCGAATACCTAAGGACTATATCTACAA
>Ga0190363_1001369_pt1 | contig 14390 bp, 13 predicted proteins | sample 48721867_MG_FD_161272 | JGI IMG/M metagenome (GOLD analysis project Ga0190363, IMG submission 161272) | Hydrothermal vent microbial mat bacterial communities from Southern Trench, Guaymas Basin, Mexico - 4872-18-6-7_MG | ecosystem: Environmental > Aquatic > Marine > Hydrothermal vents >...
CTTCAATCTACGGCTGTATATACGTATGGTGTTACCCTTCTTATGTGCTTGTATTCTCACACCATCTAATTTACATTCGAGTGCCAACCGTGTATTGTATACCTTGTAGACTTCATCAATCGATGGAAGCATCTCAGCCAACGCCAACCGCACAGGTTGTAGGGGTTCCACCACTATCTTCTTACCTTGTATAAGGTTAGCCACAAGCGTAGGTAAGTTAGGTTGTGTTGCCAGTCGTCTTTTTATAGTATCCTTTGGCAGGTTAAGTGCTGTCGCCAATGCATCGACTAACATACCTTCACTTACACCGCAACGTAATTCACCACTTATCGTAGCCAGAAGGAAATTGAGCTCCTCCTCAGTGAGATGTGCGAATAGCTGTTGTAGAAGCAATTCCTTAGCTTTCCTTCCAGAGGCATCGGCTACCTTCTTTAATAATCGATACACCTCTACTATTTCGAGCGATGGCTCAAACAACGGCAGTGTCGGTACCGCCATAGCTAACTTATATACGGAAAACCGCAGATTGAGCTTAAGATCGGGCAACCCCGCCAGCAGTGAGATTAATGCTGGTAACTCATCTTCCGTTGTATTACGTATAAAATCCGCTAATAGGTTGAGCTTGGCACCTCTCGCAGAAGTCTGGCGTAACGCCTGCCATAATTTAACGACTTCGGTAAGTTTCATCAATCAACTCACCAATGGTATAATTGGGATGTACATAACATACACGTACATTGCGATGGTCACCTGCAACCACAGATGTGCTGGAGATCAACATTTTAATGTAGTTATACGAAGTAGCTGTTAGATAGCCATCTCGTGGCCGTTCTATATGTACGGGTAGGACTTTTCCTTCGAACTGCTTACGAAATGTATAGAACTTGCGTGCGCTCAACATATGAAGTATATCGGAACGACGTTTAACCTCATATGGTGGAACCTTGTTTGGTAGTCCGTTAGCCTTGATAAACGGACGTGGTGAGAACCTAAACACATGTAGATAGTTGAGGGGGCTACGTTCGATAAACCTATAAGTGGTGATAAATGACGTACGGTCTTCACCTGGAAACCCCACTATCACATCGGCACCTAAACATATATCGGGTATGTTTTTACGTAGAACCTGTAGAATAGCTTCATATTCCTCGATCGTATAGGGGCGGTTCATCAGCTGCAGGATACGATTGTCCCCACTCTGTAGCGGTATATGTAGGTGATGGTTGAACTTAGACGATGCTTTCAGCAAATTGACAAACTCATCCGTTATACCACAAAGCTCGATGGAACCCAACCCTACACGTACGAGTTCTGGTAGCTGTATGATTTTATTCAATAGATCCACCAACGTAAATCCGTCATATTTGTACTTCGCTATGTTTGTACCAGTAAGAATAATTTCACGGTAGCCGGTTCGTATGAGCTGCTGTATCTCTTTCATGATTTCATCAATAGGTCGTGACTTTGGTGCCCCCCGTAAGTATGGTACAATACAGTAGCTGCAGAATTGATCGCAACCTTCTTGTATCTTCACAAATGCACGTGTATAACCATAGAAGTGCGAGATATACGGTACATGTGAAAGGTTCAATTCACGTTCGATATCCGTGATGTATGGTAAGATGTAATCGATGCCATCAGTTTTTACCACTGAGGATTCGTATCGTGCTGCACAGCCGGTAAGTATTAATTTAATGTGAGGATTGAGACGTTTCAACCTTCTCACCCAGTTACGTACCTGGCGTTCAGTAGCTGTAGTGACTGCACAGCTGTTTATAACCCATATGTCAGCAGTCGCTGGATTATCTACCAGCTCATAACCTGTACGTACGAACTCCTCCGCAATACGTTGGCTATCGTACTTATTGAGTCGACACCCAAACGTAGTGATACCGAATCGCATGTTGATATTAGTTAACCCCGCGGATGCGTTATCTCATGTATCTTTTTCAACTCTTTCAACGTCAAATGCGTATATATCTGTGTACTTGCTATGGAACGGTGTCCCAACAGCAGCTGTACCGTACGTAGGTCACAGCCGCGGTTCAGTAGATGGGTTGCATACGTATGACGTAATGTGTGTGGACTTATACCTGTTTTGTGTGATACCTTCATCAGATGCTTTTTGACTATACGTTGCAATGTACGTGTGGTGATAGGTGTACCCTTACGTGAGAGGAACAGGCCCAGTTCGTCCATCTTGATCTTATCACCCGTTTGTACGTATTCACGTAACCACCTAAGTGCAGTATGAGTTAGCGGTATCTCACGTTGCTTACCACCCTTGCCATGTACGCGGATGATTTCGCGCTCCCAATCGATATCGTGCAGCTTTAAGTTACAAAGTTCACTTGCTCGTATACCAGTACCGTAGAGGAGCTCCAGGATTGTACGATCCCTCAGCGATAGATCTGTCAACTCGAACAGCCTTTCCATTTCAGCTTCTGTCAAAAATGTGGGTAATTTACGTGGTAGCTTAAACGATCGTACTGCGGTCGCGGGTTGTATATCGACAATACCGTGGCGGTTCAAATACCTGTAAAAGCTACGTATGGCGGATAGCTTGCGGTTGATGGATCGCTTCTCGTAACCATGGCGTGCGAGTGAGGCCACAAAGTTACGAATATGATCCACGTTCACCCGGGATGGATGTTCAACCCCATAGTTCGTCTTGAGGAATTCACTAAACTCCAACAGATCCACTTTATAGCTGCGTATGGTATGTGGTGACATGTTCCTGTTTTGCATGTATTTAAGGAAATCGTTGATTAAAAGGTTCATCCCTCCTTAAACCACCTTTATGTATAAAGTATATCACAACAGGGATTGAAAAGGGCCAAACTGCTAGACTGAACATCCTAGTTCAACATATTGTACGCTCATGTTATGTACCGTGTGCCAGATATTAACCATTTAATTTTCAAGGATTATGAGAGGTTTGATCGCCCCATCTTCTTTGGTTTCCATCAGACGAAACGCCCTGTCAACTTCGTCAAAACCTGAATTCATGCGCAGTCAGCGCGACCTGTTTCAACCCACCGGAGTAACCTGTAAACAGCCGCTTCGTCAGGAACTGAATCCGGAATTAGCGCTAAGTTTGCTCAGCATTGTTCACATGAAATATTCGGCAAAGATACCATCTTGTGTTAGCAAACTTCCAACCAAGCATCCGCTGACAATGCGGTGGGTACCCACGAAGAGAGGTCCCGCATTTATGATAGTGGGTGATGGCATTCACTGCAATGCAGTTACCCTCCTTTACGCTTTTGCCTCGCTACCTAGTTTGTAAACGATCCCGTTCGCTTCATGTCTGAGGGTAAGATTTTTCCTATCAACACACCTACGGTTAACTCGGCACCTTGGATTCCACCGCCCATGTATCAATATACTTCATAGGTAATTTTCAAAAACCTTTCGAAAATGGAACCCATAAATTGTAAAAGTGATTGCTAGCGGGAAAAGCCGTGGATGCCTGAATAACGACCAGAAAAAGAGCCTCCAGTAATAACCTCTTGCTTTATCTTTTACACCCAAAACCCATATGGATTTAAAAAGTGCTCCAAGATATGCAAAATGGAAATGGACTGCTCCTTTTGGTAATGGTTTATATTCCCTTAAGAATTTCGTAACACGTTCGTAGTAAGGTTTGGGAGAGTAAATTCCGCTGATAATTCTCTTGTAACCGCTGATGAGTGTTTCACGTTTTATTTTAGGGATAAAATTAATCGAAAGGTCCGTGTTATCGCCCGAAATATCCTTCAATAATCTACCTTCTTTTACAAGACGCTTATGAAGTCGGGTGCCACGAGGGGCATTTAGTAATCCAACCATTGCTGTAACAATCCCACTTTCTTGAATGAACTCAATCTGTCTTTCGAAGATCGAAGGAGGGTCACTATCGAACCCCACAATAAACCCACCAGTAACTTGTAAACCGAACTTCTGGATTTTTTTGACACAGGCTACTAAGTCACGATTCTTGTTTTGAACCTTATTGCATTCCGCTAAACTTTCTTCGTTCGGCGTCTCAATGCCAACAAATACGGAACCGAATCCTGCCTTAACCATCAGCTGCATGAGCTCCTCATCATCAGAAAGATCTATAGATGCTTCTGTGTTAAAAGAGAAGGGATAGTTCTTTTCTTCCATCCATTCGATTATAGCAGGTAGAATTTCTGTCTTCAACTTTCTCTTATTACCTATGAAATTATCATCGACAAAGAATACACCGCCTCTCCAGCCATGAGAATATAGGCTTTCCAATTCGGCTAATATTTGTTCTCTATTTTTTGTCCGAACTTTGCGCCCATAAAGGAATGAGATATCGCAGAAGTCACAATTAAAAGGGCAACCCCGTGAGTATTGGATACTCATAGTTGAATATTCTCTCATATCAATGAGCTCCCAGAGTGGTACGGGCGTCTTTTCTATGTCCGGTAATTCTTTAGAAGTGTAAATGTGCTTAGTGGATCCGGTTTTTAGGTCCCCCAAAAATGGTGGAAGCGTAACTTCAGCCTCGTTAAGTACAAGATGGTCTACATCCTTAAACTCTTCGTATTCACTTGTAAAAAGTGGACCACCGGCAACAATTTTGATACCCCTTCTTTTACACCTCCTGATGACTTCGTTTGCGGATGCTTTCTGGATAGACATGGCACTGAGGAAAACGAAGTTGACTCCTTCAATGTCCCCATCCTTTAGCGTGGTTACATTCATATCCACAAGTTTCTTCTCCCAGTCAGTTGGGAGCATTGCTGCTACGGTTAATAAGCCCAACGGTGGGTGAGTCGCCTTTTTAGAGATAAATTTCAAGGCATACCTAAAGCTCCAGAAAGTGTCGGGGTACCTCGGATAAACTAAAACGACTTTCATATAAACTCCTTATTCCTACCCTCGTAAAAGATTATGATTATAACGGATAATCTTTTACCATAAAGGATATCACTACACCACTCCCCGGGGGAGACTCGAACTCCCAACCGTCGGGTTAACAGCCCGCCGCTCTACCGATTGAGCTACCGGGGATTATCAAATTAAATATAGCCTGAATCCAGTGAAGTCAACCCATCCTCATACAGAGTATTCTATGTGGAAAATAATTGCTTAATCTCGTCAACCTCTGGCACTCTACCCGCTATTTTAACTTCACCATCTATCACCACCGCTGGAGTATGTGTGATCCCCCGCTTTAACATCTCCAGCTGGTCGTATACATGTGTTACTTCAGCCTCAATCCCCAACTCCTGTACCGCCTTACGTACGTTCTGCTCCGTTCTCTTGCACTTGGGGCATCCTGTGCCAAAGATCTCTATTTTCTTCATATTACCTCCTTTTTATAAGATTTTAATCGTCCCCATATAAACAAGCCCTGCTACTATACCAACTATAATGGCGAGGACTGCATAGTTTAATACACATCGCCAGTTAATTATACGGGAAACCCCCATCATAGAGGGTATGGATGCCATCGGTGCACCTATCAAGAACGCCAATGCAGCACCAGGTGACATACCCAAATTTATAAGTGCTTTAACCAAGAATACTTCAACCAACGTAGGTGTATACATAGGTACACCTATAGCCGCACCTAATATTACTCCACGTACACCGGTAAGATAAGTTGCCACCACCTCCTTAGGTAAATATGCCTCAACGTAACTGACGGCTGCAACCCCCAACAAGAGGTAAGGTAACGCCTTACTGGCTAAGCCCCAGGCTTCTTTGAGTGCATCTGCCGATTTCTTATGAAAATCCACGTGCATAAGCTCTACTTCCTTTGCTGCAGTAATCTTACTATACTTATGGGTTTCACGTTTACCCCAGGGTGTCTTATCCAATATATAACCTATAAAGATGGCACCCAAGAACGAAAACCCAAATCTTGCAGCTGCAAGCTTCCACGATATTATCTCCGCTGTGAATATGAGTGCAAGAATGTTAGCTGCAGGTGCCATCAACAGAAAACTAACCGCTGGCCCAATACCAGCACCTGCTATCAATATACCTCCGAAGATCGGTATCATCGCACACGAACATACTGTCAATATCGGTGCAAACGCAGCCGCCAAAATGTACGACTTTAACTTTCTACCTGAAAGCAGTCTACGCATCCTATGTGCTGGCACAAATGCAGCTATTATACCGCCCAACATAAACGCAAAGATAAATGCACCCCATGCCCTTGATATGTAACTACCAAGATAAACTATAGGTATAAGTGCTGGATGGTACGAGTTAAGTGCATGATATTTAAAAACAGGTATCAATGGATGATGTGCTACCCGTGGATAAATAAGCATCAACAACCCAAACCCTAACAACCCCCATGCTAGGATGGTTTTTGCGATGGGTTTAGAATCTTTTATATCCATCACACCTCCAAGCTATTAGCCTGTAATTATGGGACTATCTGGGATTATCTATTAGACGATGGGGCCCCAACCATCCCACCAACAGTGGCAAACTTTCCTTTTAACACCCAACCTGTTGGGGTTAAAGGGTGGCCAAAATCTCATCTTCGTAAATTAAAATAGTCTTATGCTAAAGATGTCAACCTTTTATATAGTGATTCGCCTCTATAATCTACGCATACACTGGCAAAAGCCGTGATAGTTGGCACATATGCCACCCATTATCGAGAACATCCCCCAAAACAGTGGCCGTGTCAAAATATGTGACAGTATAGGTTTACAATAGGGGAGCAAATATATCCCCCATGTGATAAGAAAACATCCTACTACGATACAGGTGTGCCCAAATACGATTAGTGCAACTCGGTTACCAGACCAGCCCACGTAACAGAGTGCCAATCCAACAACTAATGGTACCACACCCCCTACGCTGTTACCTTTTACGATGGTTATCACGCCAAGTACTATAAGCAGTACCCCAACAACCAAGCCTATCACGCTACGTGGGTTCATTATCCCTCCTTTATATTTGAAGATTAATCTATCTAACCATTAAACAAGTATTAAACCGCAACGACAGCGATACCTACATGCTTATCTTAAAGGTATATCTTATTGACAACTGTGTTATTTTGGTATATTTATTCAGATGGCAAATATATTGCGTAAAATACTACCTACAGCTAACGAACGTACACTACGTAAACTATGGCCTATCGTTGAAGAGGTTAACAGAGAATTTGAGAAACTGAAATCCCTAACCGACGACCAACTACGCAAAAAGACTGAAGAGTTCCGTACCCGCTACAAAGAGGGTGAATCACTCGACGACCTTATGGTCGAGGCGTATGCGGTTGTAAAGGAAGCGGCACGTCGGCTTGTGGGCAAGAAATGGCAAGTAACAGGTCAGATGTGGGAATGGAACATGGTACACTATGATGTACAGATATTGGGTGCTATTGTGCTACATCAGGGTAAAATAGCGGAGATGGCAACCGGTGAGGGTAAGACGCTTGTCGCTACCATGCCGTTATATTTGAATGCACTTACTGGACGCAATGTACATCTGGTTACGGTTAACGACTATCTTGCACGTCGTGATGCCCAGTGGATGGGTGGACTCTATGAATTTCTTGGTGTAACCGTTGGCTGTATACAGAGTGGTATGTCTCACGAGGAGCGCAAAAAGCAGTACGAATGTGATATCACATATGGTACGAACAATGAGTTTGGATTCGATTATCTACGTGATAATATGGTTTTACGTGCAGAAGATCGTGTACAACGTGGCCATTATTATGCAATAATAGACGAGATCGATAGCATACTTATAGATGAGGCACGTACTCCACTTATAATTTCGGGGCCCGTCGAACGTAGCCTTAACCGCGAATACGCACGCCTTAAACCGTTAGTCGAACGTCTATTCCGTAAACAAACGATATTGGTTAACTCAATAATTGCAGAAGCTGAACAGTTACTCAAAGAAGGTAAATACCGTGAAGCAGGTATCAAACTACTGCAGGCACAGCGTGGGGCACCCAAAAATAAGCGGTTGATGAAACTGAAGCAAGAACCCGGGATACAGCGGTTGATCGATGAAACTGAAGGTATCTTCTTGCGTGAGAAGAAGATGCACGAACTCGATGCTGACCTGTATTATTATATCGACGAACGTGCCAATGTTGTATCGCTCACAGATAAAGGTAGATACGAACTTATGCCACAGGATCCGGACTACTTCACAGTACCAGATCTGGGCGAAATGCTATATGCGATACAGAAAGATCACAGTTTATCACCACGTGAACGCCTGGTCAAGAAAGAGGCAGCTGAGCGCGAATTCGCCGAAAAGAGTGCACGTGTACATGCACTTACACAATTATTACGTGCGTATGCATTGTTTGAGCGTGACGTCGAATATGTCGTACAGGATGGTAAAGTTATAATCGTGGATGAATTTACAGGTAGGTTGATGCCAGGCCGTAGATATTCAGACGGTCTACACCAAGCGATCGAAGCCAAGGAAGGGGTACGAATTCAGGAAGAGACACAGACACTTGCTACAATTACATTACAGAACTACTTCAGGATGTACGAAAAGCTTGCTGGTATGACAGGTACCGCTGTTGATGAAGCAGCTGAATTCTGGGAACTCTACAAGCTGGAGGTTGTGGTTATACCCACTAATAAACCCGTACGTAGGGTAGTATTTCCCGACGTTGTTTACAAAACACGTCGTGAGAAGTACGAAGCCGTCATCCGCGAGATTGAAGAGCTGTATCGCCGAGGTAGACCCGTACTCGTAGGTACCACATCCGTGGAAGCTTCAGAAATACTCTCACGTATGCTCAAACGTAAAGGTATACCACATCAGGTGTTAAATGCTAAGCACCACGAACGTGAAGCTAACATCATTGCACAAGCTGGGCAGCGCGGTAAGGTGACAATCGCCACCAACATGGCAGGTCGTGGTACCGACATAAAGTTGGGCCCCGGTGTGGTTAAATGTGAGGAATGTTGCCTATTCTCGGATAATAACAACTGTAACGTCGATATTAACCAGTGTTATCGTGACCCACCTTGTGGTTTACATATCATAGGGACAGAGCGACACGAAGCACGCCGTATCGATCGACAGCTCGCCGGTAGGTGTGCACGTCAGGGAGACCCCGGGTCTGTGCGGTTTTATTTATCATTGGAAGATGACCTGATGCGATTGTTTGGTGCCGACCGCATAGCAGGGCTTATAGATAGGTTTGGGCCACCCGATGGTAAGCCTATCGAAAGCAAACTCGTAACCAAAGCTATAGAATCGGCTCAGAAGAGGGTCGAACGTATGCATTTTGAGATGCGCAAAAGGTTACTCGAATACGATAATGTTATGAACAAACAACGTGAGGTCATCTACGGTAAGCGTAACGAAATACTCGATAGGGAAGATGTCACGAACATGGTGAAAGAGAGCATAAGGAATACGATTGCAGAAATAGTTGACAAACATGTAGCGCTTGGTGAGGCATTCTCACCACAAGATCTACGTATGGAGTTACAAACCATTGTGTTAACCGACCTACCTATAGATTGGGATTCGCTTAAATCGAAAAAGCCCGAAGAGATCGAAGAGATTGTCTTTGACGCTGTTATGTCAGAATATCGTAAGCGTGAGGAGATTATAGGTCCAGATACCATGCGGCAGCTCGAACGTCAGATCATGTTATGGACTATCGATCGTCTGTGGCGTGAGCACCTCTATGAGCTTGACGCATTACGTGAAGGTATAGGGCTACGTAGTTACGGTGAACGCGATCCGCTGGTCGAGTACAAGCGTGAAGCGTTTCAGATGTTCCAGGAATTGCTATCGAACATAGACCGTACTATTACACGTAATCTGTTTGGGTTAAGGATTGCACCTCAGGTATTGCGTCAGACGAGAGAACACGAACCTACCGAGAGACCACAGAAGAAGGAACCCACCGCTGTGAAAGCTCAAAAGGGATTTGCAACAGCTGAAGCAGAACAGCCATCCACACAACAACCGCTACGACCGGTGGTCAAAAAGAAGAAAAAGAGACGCAAACGAAGGTAGTTGACTTTATGCAAAGTTCACTATTTTATAAAGAGGTGAACATGAAGAGGTAAAAATGGCACGTTGGTTGTTTTTTTATGTGAGTAGTGTAATATTAGGGAGCTGGATACTCACGGGGTGTACCCAAAAGTGGGCATCACCTACAACGCTTAAGGAGCTGGAGCAGGTTAAACAAGCTGCACTGGCAGCTGAAGCTAAGGCAGCTGAACTTGAAGAGACACGTAAATATCTTGAACAGGAGCGTGACACTAAACGTGCACGTGTGGAGGCACTTCGAAAGCAGATAGAAAAGTTAGGAGGCAAGCCATGATGAGGGTGGGATCGATCATGTTGGGCTTATTGCTGGTCTGTAGCGTACTCTATTCGGAAGAGCGGCTTACTGAGGAAAAGGCACGTATGCTGATTGAGGAATATAAAGCACGCGAACATGCAGCAAAAGAAAAAATAGCGATAGAGATGGCAAAGATTGAACAACTCCGTAAGGAGATAGCGGCACTCGATGCGGAGATATTGAAGTTAGAAGCCAAGCTTAAGGAGTTACAAGCCAAGAAAGTGCCTAAATTCAAAATTTATAAGGTCAAAAAGGGTGACACCCTGTGGGGGATAGCAAGGCGCTTTTATGGTGCAGGTGTACGGTGGCGTGACATATATGAAGCAAATAAAGAGTTGATAAAGGATCCACACCATATTTTGCCAGGATGGGAGTTGAAAATACCTCTCCCCTAATAAACTATGGAACTACGTACAAAGATACCGTTGAAAGGTGCTGACCTGTTGAAGTTGACGGGTGAAACTGATACCATATTGAAGTTATTACGGGATCGCTATGGTGTAAAGATCATCATAAGAGGGGATGAGCTCACACTTATAGGCAGTGACGAGAGTAAACTTAACGAGGTACGTGGCTATCTGGAGTTTCTCATACATCAAATACGTAAGGGTAAGACCATACGCGAGGAGGATGTGTTAGTACCAGCTGCTGACGAGAAAAAGGTGATCCCCACTCCCAGAGGTATAGTGCGCCCACAGAGTCCGGGGCAGGAGAAATATATAGAGGCGCTCAACACATACGATGTGGTAGTAGCCATAGGGCCCGCAGGTACTGGTAAAACCTTTCTCGCTGTCTGTAAAGCTGTGTGTGAACTTATGCGTGACAATGTAAAACGTATTATACTGACACGGCCGGCGGTTGAAGCAGGTGAAAGTCTGGGTTATTTGCCAGGCGATTTTCGTGAAAAGATAGATCCCTACCTGGGGCCACTTTACGATGCTTTATATGAGATATTCCCTACACATAGGGTGCGCGCACTTATGGATGAACGTAAAATTGAAATACTACCGCTCGCATATATGCGAGGTAGAAATCTAAACAATGCATATATACTTGTGGATGAGGCACAAAATACCACAAGAATGCAAATGAAGATGGTGCTCACGAGGATGGGACCCAATTCACGTATTGCGATAACGGGTGATATTACACAGATAGATTTGGCTAACAAAAAAGATTCAGGGTTGCTGGAAATACAGAAAGTGCTAAGAGGTGTACCAGGAATAGAGTTTGTATATCTGACTGAAGATGATTGCGTACGTCATCCACTCGTCAAGCAAATTATCGTTGCTTACGAGAATTACGAAAAGACACGTAAGACAAGCAAATAGATTTGAACCCACCTTAATGGTTAAGGTTGAACTACATAATCCCACTCAATACCATTTAGATAATACAGAGATAGAACGCTTATTACAGGAGATAGCTAAGTGTGAAGGTTGGTCAGCCCCACTCGTAGTGAGTATAGCGTTGGTCGACAATGACAGGATCAAAGAGCTCAACCTATCCTATCTGGGACGTGATCACCCTACGGACGTCATAGCGTTCCACCTACCGCCTGTGGGTGATGAACCGCATCTCGCCGATATCTACATTTCGTGGGAGGAAGCTGCCACCTATGCAGCAGACCACAAAACAGCCATAAAAGAAGAAATAATGCGGTTAATAATACATGGGTTCCTACATGTGCTCGGTTACGACGATACGACGCCCGCAAACCGTGCTCGCATGTTGGACAAGGGTGAGCGTTACCTTCGTATGTGGAGGGCATGTACATAGGGTTAGTTATCCTAAAAATACTGGGGTTCGTTGTATTGATTGCATTGTCAGCAACCTTTTCAGGTTCGGAGACTGCACTTTTTTACCTATCACCTGTGAAACTCGAATTACTTGCACAGAAGGGTAGATGGTTCAGTAAGCTCACCAAACGTGAACGTTTTCTTCCTACGATACTCTTTGGTAACACGCTCGTAAATGCAGGTGCATCCCTACTATTTGTATCGATACTGGAGGATTTCTTACGTACACCGCTGTCAGAAGAGGTGTTCCTATCTACTGCAATATTGACATTTATAATATTGACGTTTGGTGAGTTTTTGCCTAAACTTTTTGCCACCGTAAAAGCATACTCAATAGTTACACATACCGCGTTACCATTGAATATATTATACTTTGCTTTCCTGCCATTTACAGTGTTGCTGTTGCCATTGTTTCGAGTGTTACAAAAGCCTTACAAGGTGCCAAGCTACCATGAGTTACTGTGGGTAATAGAGAATAGCCTCAAACAGGGATACCTAACATCGTTTGAGGCACATTTCACGCGTGGGTTGATAGATTTCCATAATAATACCGTTGATACGATAATGACACCCCGTGAAAAGATATTCGCACTCCCTGGTGACACCAGGATAGAAGCTATACGTAACAACAAGCTTAAGTATTCTCGTATTCCTGTGTACGACAAGAATATCGATGATATTGTAGGGATACTCTATCTGAAGGATTTATTCACGTATGAAGGTGACCCCCATGCACCTATACGGGTGCTCGTGCGTGATGCACTCTTTGTATCGAGTAACTCACAAATCAGCCAGGTATGGAACCTGTTCAAACTCAAACACATACATATGGCCATAGTGCGTGATGGCAAGAAAGTGGTAGGCCTGGTAACATTAGACGATATTTTACGTACGTTGTTCACATGGCAACCTGGTTAATCGTACTTTATGCTATATGCGCATTCTTTACCGCAAGTGAGATAATATTTACGTCCGCCGACCGTATACGGCTTTATGCGAACCGTAAAAGTAAGCGATTAACTTCCGCATGGCAATTCGTAAGCGAACCATATAGGTTTCTTGGCACTGTACTTATAGGTACGGATGCAACCCACATAGCGATCGCTATACTGTGGGGTAAGGTATTCGAAAATTACACGCTTAGTGGTATTATCGCCACGATTGTGGCTACATTTACGTTACTGGTGTTTGGTGATCTGCTACCTAAGATAATCGCACATCCATTTGCTACACGGTTAGCACCTTATTTTGCAGTAATTCATAGGCTGCTATATTTTGTATTCTACCCACTTATACAATTTGAGTATTGGTTAGCACAAAAGTTAGGGTTATACGCTAAACGTCCTGGGTATGAAACACGTGAAGATCTGTTCTTGGTGATACAGCGGTTGCTTACAAACCCAGAGGCAAGGTTCCTCGAGAAGATTGTCAAACTACGTGAGAAGTGTGCGAAGGATATCATGATACCACGCCATAGGATAGTAGCTATACCTGTCACAGCAACTATCGATGAAGTCATCCAAAAGGTGCGAGAGACTGGCCATTACCGTTATCCAGTATATGACGAACAGCTCGATAATATCGTGGGAGTGTTGAGGATACGTAAGCTGTTTGGCTCGAATAAGTCCATAAGATCGGTGCTCGACGACCCGCTGTTCCTACCTGATATTATAACAGTTTGGGAACTATGGAGTAAGATGGAAGAGAAAGGTGAAGATCTGGCCATCCTTATCGATGAATACGGAGGTGTATCCGGTATTGTGACTGTGGAAGATATCGTTGAAGAGCTGGTTGGTGAGATACAAGATGAATTCGATTATTGGTCGTGGGAGACCGAAATAGAAGAGTTACAACCAGGTACGTATAGGTTGCCGGCTGATATGAGGCTTACAGAGGTGGAAGATAAGCTTGGGATAAAGTTTCCACGTGAAGTGACAGAGTTCGAAACTCTATATGGTATAATATCACATTACCTGGGTACGTCGCCAGCTGCGGGATCGAAGGTCAACCTCAACGGTATAACGTTAGAGGTTGGTAGAGGTATAAAGCGACCGTTTAACGTTATTTTACGTGTGGAACAGGTAAAGGAGGAGTGATGGAATGTGTAAACCGCGAGAAAAATTTGAAAACCTGCCCCTGCACATGGGAGCCATGTGATGTTAAGGGCATATGTTGTGAATGCATAAAACGCCACCTGAAGCATAAGGAGTTACCTGCGTGCTTCTTCACGCCAGAAGCTGAAAGAACCTACGACCGCTCAT